>Ga0208219_1000015_pt1 | contig 97081 bp, 87 predicted proteins | sample NGESurshal072012_7_FD_184469 | JGI IMG/M metagenome (GOLD analysis project Ga0208219, IMG submission 184469) | Arctic peat soil microbial communities from Barrow, Alaska - NGEE Surface sample 53-2 shallow-072012 (SPAdes) | ecosystem: Environmental > Terrestrial > Soil > Wetlands > Peat ... | reverse complement strand
CGCCTCGGCATTCGTGAGCTGGAACGCGCCAGCCTCCAACGGCGGCAGCACGATCACCGGCTACACAGTCACCGCGACCGACTCGAGCACGTCGGCGAATGGCGGTGAGACCTGCACGTGGACCGCTGGCCCGCTCTCGTGCACCGTCTCGGGGCTGACGAACGGCGACAGCTACACGTTCAAGGTGACAGCCACGAGCTCGGCGGGTACTGGGAGTCCCTCGTCCCCCTCGTCATCCGTCGTACCTGCAACCACGCCAGGGCCGCCCACAGGCGTCTCGGCGACGCCGGACATCACCTCTGCGATCGTGAGCTGGAATGCGCCAGCGTCCGACGGCGGGAGCACGATCACCGGCTACACGGCCACCGCGGCCGACTCGACCACGCAGGCGAACGGCGGTGAGACCTGCACGTGGACCGCGGGCCCGCTCTCGTGCACCGTCTCGGGGCTCACCACCGGTGACAGCTACACCTTCACGGTGACGGCCACGAACGGTGTTGGCACTGGCGATCCCTCGTCGTCCTCGTCACCCATCGTCGCGCTAGCCGTGCACACGCTTTCGGGAGGGACATTCGGGTTCAACGGGCCAGTGGGCATCGTCTGTGACGGCAGGAGCATCTGGGCGACGGACCCCGCCCAAAGCTCGGTCACCGAGCTCGTCGAAGCTGCCGGCTCCTGGGTCCGAGCGCTCGCGGGCGGGTCGTAAGCATCCAGCGGGCGGCGCCGCATCGACGTCGAAAGGACGAACGGTGTGGGCCGCTGACGGGCCGGGCAACTCGGTCACGGGCCTTCTTGCTTCCCTGTCGGGCGCTCGCTCGAGGCACACCTCGCTGCTCGCCCTGTAGGCAGACCGCGGCACACGACGGAGGGCCTGGGTGAGGCTCGTCGCGCCGATGTCGACACGCAGCGTGCACGCCGCGCTTCGAGGTGCCGCAGCCGCCTCGTCCAACTACGACGGGCCCGAGGTGCTGGGCATCGACGCTCCCCCCGCAGGCTTCGCACTGCATCGCACCGACCTGGCAGTCGGTAGCGGCACGGCCGACTTCGAGCGCGCGCGCCTCGGGCTGCGGGCCTGGGCCACCCACGAGGTGCGGGGCGTGGGCGTCCAGCCGCCAGCAACGCCGGTGCGGCTCGACGCGGTCTACCTCGTCACGCTGGGTGCGCCGTTCGCCTCGATCGCAGCGCCGTGCAGGGTGACCCGCCTCACCGACAACGCGACGCACTTCGGCTTCAGCTACCGCACGCTCCCGGGCCACCCCGAGCTCGGCGAGGAGGCATTCGACGTCCGGCTCGGCGGCGATGACGTGGTTCGCCTCTGCGTCGTCGCGGTGTCGCGGCACGCCGCCAGGCTCGTCAGGCTCGCAGGACCGGTCGCGGGGTTCGTCCAGCGCCGCGTCACGATCGCCTATGGGCGCGCGCTTCGCGACTTCGTTCGCGCCGCGCGCTGACCGGGAGCCTCACGACCCCGCAGGCCGGATGCTCGCGAGATTCGACCGAGAGGCCAGCATCCTGCCCGCCGGTCCCTGGCCGAAGAGCCACAGGATGTTGCCGGTGATGCCCTGGAGCTCCCCCGCTGCACAGCCGCCGTGGCTCGGGCAGGTCGCCATCGCGTTGATCCAGTTGTTGTTGCCGGTGTCGATGACGCCGGCGTCGCTGCGCGGATCGGTGTAGTACGTCATGTCCGAGTACGTGTTGGCCCCCCACGTCCCCTGGTTCGTGTACACCTCGCTCAGCGGGACCGGGGAGTGGCCGAGCACCATCAGGTCCGCCGGCTCGCCCTGGAACTGGGTCACGTGGTCGATGTCCGACGCGATGACCCCGGGGAGCACCGAGCCGTCGTGCAGGTGCGTGCCGCGGTAGATCCACGACTGGGCATCGGCGACCACGAAGGGCGCGGGCGTGGACCCCGGCTGCAGGTAGCCGCTGTAGGTCTCGCCCACAAGCGGGTCCCCGGGCCAGCTGCTGGGCGGCGAGCTCCACGTGTTGGCGGTGATCTGCATCGGGCTCCCGCCCCTGGCTGCGAGCGGATCCTCGGCGGGGTCGCGGTAGTCGACCTCCTGTCGGTCCGCCCCGAGGGGGGATGCCTCGAGGCGCACGTGCCGCAGCACCGACGCGGCGCCGAAGAACACGATGTTGAGCCCCTTGCGCTCCGCGTTCTGGACGCCGACGCGCTCTTGGTATGACCACGACTCGTCGTGGCCGAGGGACATGAGCACGCGGTGGCGCGCGACGATCCCCGGGTGCTCGGTGACCGTCACGTCGGTCACGTAGGTGACGTCGAGCCCGTGCTCCTCGCAGAACCGAATGAGCGGGTACTCGTCGCCGAAGAAGTCTGACGCACCGTTGCCCGTGTCGTACGGGCGGTCAAAGGACACGACCCTCGCGCGGTTGCACACCGGGTACACGGGCACGCCGGGCGCGCACGCGCCCAGTCCCTGGTAGAAGTCGAAGCCCCCGAAGGCGTTCCACCCCTCCTCGACGAAGGTGCGGTTCATCACGAGGTACGTCGCGTGGCTCGTCGGGTCCCAGACAGTGAGCGGCACGTAGGCCTGCTGGCCGCCGCTGCCGATCAGCTTGAACAGGTAGTCGCCCTGGACGAATGCCGTCGTGATGGTGACGGTGAGCGAGCGGGCCCAGCTCGCACAGCTGGTCATGTTGATCCCGGGTGTGGTCCGGCACGGAGGCTGCGCATGGCTGTGCAGGATGCCCGAGTGCCACACCTCGCGCGCGCCCTTGGAGTGGTAGTAGCCCATGCGGTACGCGACGACGCGATACCTCGGCGCGGTCGTGGACACGTACAGGCCCACCTGCTTGCCGGTCGCCACGTAGTTCTCGTTCGCGAACCCCTCGATGCCGCCGGGCCGCATGGACGTCGGGATCTCCCAGGCCGTGGTGCCCGGCAGCAGGTTCTCGGCCACCACCCAGGGCGCGACGACCCCGTCGCGACCGAGGCGCGGCGCATTCGAGTGGCCCTTCAGCGTGCCCGGCGCCGTCGTGCCGCCGAGCAGCACGACCACGGCCACGATGCAGACCGCCGCGACGATGACGACGCCCGCTGCCGCGAAGCTGCGCGCCCTGCCAACCGGCCGCGGACCTGGCTCTTCGGGGCTCTCCTCAGACATCGTCGCCCCCTGGGGCCTCCGGTGCGAGCGGGACGCCTCGCACGTCGGTGCTCACGTGACGAGCGAGAAGCCGCCGTCGACTGCGACAACCTGCCCGGTGACAAAGGGGGCGGTCGCAAGCGCGACGACGACGTCCGCCACGTCCAGCGGTTGGCCCGAGCGCCGCATGGGCGAGACCGCGCTCACGAAGCTGCGGATCTCGTCCCAGTCCTGGGTCCAGGGCGTGTCGACGAGCCCCGGGGCAACTGCGTTCACCCTGACCTCGGGCCCCACCACCTTGGCCAAGAGGAGCGTCATGTGGTTGACCGCCGCCTTCGAGGCCGCGTAGGGGATCGAGCTGCCGGTCGGGCGCAGCCCTGCGATGGACGACACGTTGACGATCGCGCCATGGTGCTCGCGCAGCGCGTCCATCGCGGCGACCGAGATCGCCCAGGTCCCGAAGACGTTCACCTCGAAGATCCGCCGCCACACCGACAGGTCCGCGCGCTCGAGGTCTCGATGGGCGATCACCTCGGTCGTCCCCGCGTTGTTCACGAGCACGTCAAGGCGACCGAACGCCTCGAGCGTCGCCGCGATGAGTCGTTCGATGTCACCGTCGTCAGCGATGTCGGCCTGCACGTGGACCGCCGAGCCAAGCTCCGCGGCGATCCTCTCGCCGGCGGCGGGGTTCGAACACGAGTTGATGACGACGGACGCACCGGCCGCGGCGAAGCGGCGTGCCGTCGCCTCGCCGATGCCACTTGAAGAGCCGGTGACGAGTGCGACCTTGCCCGCGAGGCTGCCTGTCGCGTCCTCGCCGCTCACGTGCGACGCACCCGCCACGAGCCCGTCCAGCGCTGCCCGGGCTCGAGGACGACCAGGTCCCTCCCGGTGCGCAGCGCGTCGGGCGGGCACGTCATCGGCTCGATCGCGATGCCGGAGCGCCGGCGCGGCGGCGCGAGCGTGTCGCCGGTGAAGACCTGCAGGTACGGGAAGGTCCGGTCGACGCTGAGCTCGACGGTCCCGAGGTCCTCGTCGGCGACGCGCGCGGTTGCCCAGCCGGACTCGTCTCGCTCGAGCTCGCAGTAGGTCACGTCGAGGATCGAGTCACCGAGCACCGACGGCTTGCGCCGGTCGAGTGAGCCGCCGTCGACGGGCCGCACGAGGCCGGTCGGCCGGCGGAACTCGTCGACGTCGACGATGCCGTGCCCGGGCACGCTGAGGATCGAGCGATCGACGCCGTGTGCAGGAGCCGCGAGGTACGGGTGGAACCCGAGGCCGAATGGCACGGGCACCCCGTCGGCGTTCGTCACGGTCGTCGTGACCGTGAGACCGAGCGTCCCGAGGTGGTACGCGACCTCGATGAGCGCGAAGAACGGGTAGCCACGCTCGGGGTGCACGAGCAGCGACAGCTGGCAGCGGTTCTGGGCGACGGAGTCCACGACGAACGGCCGGTACCGGACGAGCCCATGGATCGCGTTGCCGAGAACCGGCTCGTTGAGCGCGGCGCGCGCGTCTCGCCCCGAGAAGCTCCACGTGCCCTCGCCGAGGCGGTTGGGCCACGGGAAGCACAGCTGGCCGCGGCCGCCGGTCGCCATCTCTTCGGCGCTGAATCCCTCGACGACCTGGATGCCGCCCTTCACGTAGTCGCGCAGCGTCGCGCCGATCTCGGTCACGACGGCCCGCTGGTCGCCGTGCGCCAGCAGCAGCTGCTCGCCGGTCGGCAGCGTCACGAGGTCGCGCGACGCGACGTCGCAGGAGAAGGGAGCATCACCGTTATGGTACGGCGGTGCGGGTCCTCATCACGAACGATGACGGTGTCAGCGCCCCCGGGCTCGCTGCCCTCGTCTCCGCGGCCCGCGCCTGGGCGCAGCGCCCGAGCGCAGAGCCGCGCGAGCTCGTCGTCGTCGCGCCCAACCGCAACTACTCCGGTGCCGGGGCCTCGGTGGGCGAGGTCTACGCGAGGTCGTCCATCGCCTATGAGCGGCATCGGCTCGCGGGCCTCGAGGACGTCGAGTGCTTTGCGCTCGACGCCTCCCCCGCCCTGTGCGTGCTCGTCGGCATCCTCGGCGGGATCGGACCGCGCCCTGACATCGTGCTCGCCGGGGTCAACGCCGGCGTCAACGTCGGCCGCTCGGTGCTGCACTCGGGCACGATCGGGGCGATCCTGTCGGGCAGCCAGCTCGGCCTCTCGGGGCTCGCGGTGTCGATCCAGTGGGTCGAGGACCCCCCCTACGACGTCGCTGCGCTGCTCGCGATCGAGGTCCTTGACCAGCTGGTGGTCGCGCCCCCAAGGACGCTGCTCAACCTCAACGTGCCCGCCTTGCATCGTCACGAGCTGCTGGGCGTGCGCCGTGGTCGCATCTCGACGGCGGGGATCGTGAAGGCCGCGGGGACGGCGGCTGGTGGCGAGCCGCTGGCCGAAGCGGGCGAGATCACGCTGCGGCTCGGCTCGGCGGTGCCCTCGCTCGGCGACGTCAGCGACGAGGAGCCTGAAGACGACGGGGCGCTCGTCGCGGCGGGCTTCGCCTCGCTCACCCCGCTGCGCTCGGTCCACGAGGACACCGACACCGGGGCCGACGACGCGGTGCGCGCGGCGCTCGACGCGGTCAGCAAGCACCTCGTCGAACTCGGCTGAGGGTCGCGGCGTCGGTGTCAGTCGTCGTCGCCTGAGGAGCGAAGGCGCTTCACGCTGCTTCGGCGTCGCTTGGACGCCAAGCGACGCTCGACCGCGGAGGTCTTGGGCTTCGTCGGACGACGCGGCGTGGGCACGTGGAGCGCAGCGGCGACGCGTCGCTCGAGGCGGTCCACGGCGACCTTGCGGTTCTCTGCTTGATGCCGCGACGCCGACGATGACGCCCGAATCACGTCGCCGAAGACCTCCCGCAGCCTCATGAGCGTCGGCTCGTCGAAGCTCGTGGCCGTCAACAGGTCGAGCTCGACGGTGACCCTGCTTCGCGTCCGGTTCGCGTGCTGGCCGCCGGGACCGCCGGCGGTGTCGGCGCGGACCGTGAGGTCCTTCGGATCGATTCGAGGCGTCGATCCACGCGATCGCCTCGCAGCGACGTCCACGGATCGAGGCTAGGTGCAGCGAACTACGCTTCGGCGCCATGCACCACCGACACCTTGGCCGAAGCGGGATGATGGTCTCTGCGATCGCCTACGGCAACTGGGTCACCCACGGCGGCCAGGTCGCCGATGACGCGGCGATCGCCTGCGTGCGCGCGGCGCTCGAGGCCGGCATCACGACGTTCGACACCGCCGACGTGTACAGCATCGGCCGCGCCGAAGAGGTGCTCGGACGCGCGCTCGCCGGCGTGCGGCGCGACTCGATCGAGATCTTCACCAAGGTGTACTGGCCGACCGGCCCGAACCCGAACAACCGGGGGCTGTCGCGCAAGCACATCATCGAGTCCTGCGAGGCCTCGCTCACGCGGCTGAAGACCGACCACGTCGACCTGCTCCAGGCCCATCGCTACGACGTCGAAGCACCGCTCGACGAGACGCTGCGCGCCTTCGACGACCTCGTGCGCGCGGGCAAGGTCCACTACGTGGGGGTGTCGGAGTGGACGGCCAGCCAGATCGAAGAAGCGGTTCTGCTCGCCGGACAGATGGGCCTCGACCGCATCGTGTCCAACCAGCCCCAGTACTCGCTGCTCTGGCGAGTCCCAGAGACCGAGGTGATCCCGGTGTCCAAGGCGAACGGGATCAGCCAGATCGTCTGGTCGCCCCTCGCCCAGGGCGTGCTCACCGGCAAGTACGCCCCCGGCCAAAAGCCCCCCGAGGGCAGCCGAGCCACCGACGAGGGGGCCAAGCACTTCATCTCGTGGCTGCTGCGCGACGAGGTCCTCGAGCCCGTGCAGCAGTTCTGCAAGCTCGCTCGCGACGCGGGCCACAGTCCCGCTGAGGTCGCTCTCGCGTGGGTGCTTCGCAACGACAACGTGTCGAGCGCGATCATCGGCGCGACGCGACCATCCCAGGTAGAGGAGAACGCCCGGGCCGCGGACCTGACACTCGAAGACGACCTGGTCGCCGCGATCGACGAGGTGCTCGCCTCCACGGTGCTGCGCGACCCCTCGATGACCGCGAGCCCCTCGCGCCGCCCCTAGCTCGGGAACCGCACCATCGCGAGCTGGACTGCCTGGACGACAGGGCGCCCCGTCGAGTCCCACAGCTCGCAGACCTCGTCGACGAGGCCACCGGCGACGAGCTGGGCCCGCTGGCGGGCGACGAGCCAGCCCTCGGCAGGCACGCCTCGCACGTAGGCGCTGAGCTGGATCGTGGGCACCCAGCCTGCCGATCCGATCGGGAAGGTCGCCGGCGGCAGCGAGTCGGCCGCGAACAGCAGCGACAGCGGGTCGAAGGCCCTGCCGTCGGCGAGGCGGAGCCAGCCGCGGACCTCCGCCTCGGTCGAGGCCTCGCCGCGCCTGAACCCCGTCGTCGCGGGATCAAGGTGCAGCTCGACGCGGTCCATGATCGTGACGCCCTCGCCAGGCGGCCCGCCCGGCTCGACGCGAGGGCACTGCTCGAGGGGGGCCACCTGCACGTCGCATGGGGTGTGGTAGCGGGGCTCGCCGATGGCGTCGAGACGACCGCACGCGAGGATCGCGTCGACGGTGACGCGCCCGTCCTGGACGATCGTGGCGCGGACGTTGCTGACCCTCATGCCGCTGCGGTGCACCGTGACCTGTACCTCGGCTGGGCCGCAGCGCGGCGCGCGTATGAACGACGCGCTCGCCGCCAGGCAGTGCGGATGGTTCGTTCCGTGCTCGACGAGCTCGGTCGTCGCGGCCCGCGCAGCGACGGCGAGAAGATACCCGCCGTTGGGCTTGCCGAGGATCGAGAAGGACTGATCGAGCTCGGCGCGGTAGGTGCCGCTCGCGACGGCGGTCACCGCCGTGGCGGCGTCGAACGCGTCGGGCTGCCCTGTTCTGATGGTCACGTCCCTCCCGTCAAGTGAGACCGGGAACCTACTGGCCGGGCGCTCCTCGGTAGGTTGGCACCACTGCGGCCGTGCGTCCAAGGGAGGCGAGTGCGCGACACGTCCATGCGGCACATCGAGGCCCGAGACGAGCCTGGGCGCTTCTGGCGGATCGGGGCCTATGCGGTCTGCCGGCGCAGCGACGAGGTCCTGGTCGTCCGCGCCTCGAGTCGCACCGCCGTCGAGGGGTCATGGTTCCTGCCGGGGGGCGGGCTCGATTTCGGCGAGGCGCCCGAGGACGCGGTGCTCCGCGAGCTGCGCGAGGAGACCGGTCTCAGTGGTCACGACCCACGGCTCGCGGCGGTCATGACCGACCTGCATGAGCGCCTCGACGGCACGCAGCTGTTCGCCATCCGGCTGATCTACGACGTGGACGTCCTCGAGGGCGAGTCGCTCGCCTTCGAGCACCATGGGACCAGCGATGAGGCTCGGTGGGTGCCTCTCGACGAGGTCGCCGACCTTGGCGCGATGCCCTACGTGCTCGTCGCGCTCGGGCTCTCGGCGAAGTAGGTCGTCCGGAGCTCGCGCTTGAGGAACTTGCCCGCCGGGTTCCTCGCCAGCGGCTCGGTGATGAAGACGATCCGCGTCGGTATCTTGAAGGCCGCGAGATGGCTCGCGAGGTGCTCGCGCAGCTCGTCGGCGGTGAGCGACGTGCCGGCCTTCAGGCTGACGACGCACGCGACCTCCTCGCCCAGCCGCTCGTGGGGCACGCCGAACACCGCGGCCTCGTTGACCGCCGGGTGCTCGTAGATCGCCGCTTCGACCTCGGCGGAGTAGACGTTCTCGCCAGCGCGAAGCACCATGTCCTTCGCGCGGTCCTCTATGTACAGGAAGCCCTCGTCATCGACGCGCCCGATGTCCCCGCTGCGCAGCCAGCCGTCCACGATCATCTCGGCCGTCGCCTCGGGCTTGCCCCAGTACCCGCGGAACAGGTTCGGACCCTTCATCCAGATCTCGCCGCGCTCGCCCGGGTGCACGGCCCGCAGCGAGTCGTCGCGAATCTCGACGTCGAGGATCGAGGTCCTTGCCCTGCCCGTCGACGTGGGGCGCTTGACGTAGTCGTCGCCGCTGTTGCCCGGCCCAAAGGCGTTGGTCTCGGTCATCCCGTACCCGATGCCGGGGCGCCCCTTGGAGAAGGACCCCTCGATGCGCTCCACGAGCCGAGGTGGCGCCGGCGCGCCGCCCCCGCCGATGCTGACGAGCGAGCTCGTGTCGAAGTCCTTGAACCGCGGTGACTCGAGGAGGTCCCAGCTCTGGGTGGGCACCCCGACGAACGCCGTGACCTTGTGGCGCTCGATCATCTCGAGCGCCTTTTCGGGGTCCCAGCGGTGCATCATCACGAGCTTCAGCTGGACGCTGAAGCACGAGAGCATGACCGGCACGCATCCGGTGACGTGGAAGAGCGGCACGATGAGGATGAAGCAGGGAGGGTTGGAGCCTCCGGGCTGGAGGACCGGACTCGGGCTGCGCAGTAACCCCTGCATCGCACCGTTGCACCCGAAGGCCATGAGCGCCTGGCAGATCGAGCGGTGCGTCGAGACCGCGCCCTTCGGAAAGCCCGTGGTGCCAGACGTGTACAGGATCGTCGCGTCACTCTCGGGGTCGACGTCGACGACGGGCATGGGGTTGCCTCGCACGACCACGTCCTTCCAGCGGATCACGCCAGGCGGCACCGGGACCAGCGTGTCGGTGCGCGTGGCGAGCAGCGTGATGCCGCGGCGCTCGCACACGGGGTGCGCTCGTGCCATGCGCTCGGGGTCACAGACGAGGACCGAGAGCCCCGCGTCGCCCGCGGCATAGTCGATCTCCTCTTCGGTCCACCATGCGTTGAGCGAGACCGACGTGGCCCCTACCGAGAGCGCCGCGGTGAACGTCACGATCCACTCGGGAAGGTTGCGCATGCAGATGCCGACCCGGTCGCCCGGCTTGACCCCGAGCTCGTTGACCAAGACGTGGCCGAGCGCGTCGGCCTCGGCCAGCACGTCCTCGAAGGTCCACTCCTCGTCCTCGTAGACCAAGAAGGTCTTGTCCGAGCCCCTCGCCCCCGAGAAGATCTCGACCAGGGTCTTTGGCGCGTTCACGAACGCCCGGTACGTGATGCCGCCGAAGTCGCGCTCCGTCATCTCGAAGATCTGCCCGGGTCCGGTGACCTCGGCGAGTGCCTCTTCGTACGCGACCGCCATCGACGTCCTCCCGTTTCGGCTTCCGCGGCATCCTATTCACGGGATTAGGCGGCTCCCGTGGCCGGTTGCTAGGAATGCGTACATGCCGATCAACGTCTCAGCAGTCCCGACCCTGCCCGATCACGTGAACGACGTGCGCCTCCGCACCGCGACGATCGTGAACGACGAGATCCTCCCGAGGGAGCCCGAGCTCTTCCCGCACCGGATGGGCCGTCCCACCGAGGCGCAGCGCGATGGGGCCCGCGCAGCCCGCACAGCGGTGCGTCAGAAGGTCAGGGACGCCGGCTTGTGGGCGCCGCACCTGCCGACCGAGTACGGGGGCATGGGGCTCGACTTCCTCGCCCATGCCTACATGAACGAGATCCTCGCCTACGCCGTGGGCGCCGCGTCGCTCTTCGGAGTGGTCGCCCCCAACTCGGGGAACCAGACGATCCTCGTCAAGTACGGCACCGAGGACCAGAAGCGCAAGTGGCTGCTGCCGCTCATCGAGGGGACCATGGAGTCCGGCTTCTCCATGACCGAGCCCGAGAACGCGGGCAGCGACCCGAGGAGCCTCAAGACAACCGCGGTTCGCGAGGGCGACGAGTGGGTGATCAACGGGCACAAGTGGTTCACCTCGAACGGCAAGAACGCCGACTTCTTCATCGTCATGTGCAGGGCCGACGACCCTTCCGGCGAGCTCGGCCGCTCGGGCCAGATGGTCCAGGTGATCGTGCCGACGGACACAAAGGGCGTCGAGATCGTCCGCGGCATCGGCATCTGGGGACACCCGACCTCGGACCACTGCGAGATCCGCTACACCGACGTGCGCGTCCCCGTCGACAACGCTCTCGGTCGGGTCGGCCAGGGCCACGAGGCAGCCCAGGAGCGCCTCGGGGCGGGCCGGATCTTCCACTGCATGAACTCGGTGGGACAGATGTGGCGCGCGTTCGACCTCATGGTCGAGCGCGCCCTGACCCGCGAGGTGCACGGCGGGCTGCTGCGCGACAAGCAGTTCATCCAGGGCTTCATCGCCGACTCGTACATCGACCTGCAGACCGCGCGGCTGATGACGATCAAGACGGCCGAGCTCGTCGACCGCGGGGACCCTCGCGCCCGCACCGAGATCTCCGCGCTCAAGGTCTACGTGCCGAGCGCGTACCAGCGCGTCGTCGACCGAGCGATCCAGGTCTGGGGTGCCGCGGGCGTGTCGAACGACCTGCCGCTGGCGGGGATGTACCTGGGCGCGCGCACGCTTCGCCTGGCCGACGGGCCCGACGAGGTCCACCGGATCCTCGTCGCCAAGTCGATCCTGCACCACTACGAGAAGGGCGAGAGCTGGGACTTCGCCAAGTAGTGGACCCCGACCGCGGCGGACCAGCGAGGGCGCGACCACGCACCAGCTCCAGCACGCCGCTGCTGGCACGGCTCGTCGTGTCGGTGGGCCCGATCGGGACGTAACCTCGTCGTGATGGATGAGGGCACGCGCGAGACGCTCCGGTTCGTCACGGCCACGGCCCTGTTCGACGGCCACGACGCGTCGATCAACCTGATCCGCAGGCTGCTGCAGCGCGAGGGCTGCGAGGTCGTCCACCTCGGCCACAACCGCTCGGTCACCGAGATCGCCGAGGCCGCGGTCGACGAGGACGTCCACGGTGTGGCGATCAGCTCGTACCAGGGCGGGCACATGGAGTTCTTCGCCTACCTGGTCGACGAGCTCGCACGGCGCGGACGCCGCGAGACCAAGGTCTTCGGGGGCGGCGGGGGTGTCATCATCCCGAGCGAGATCGCCGACCTCGAGGCGAACGGGGTTGCCAAGATCTTCTCGCCCGATGACGGAGCGAAGCTGGGCCTCTCGGGTATGGCCGCCGAGATGTGCGCGATCGCGAGGACGACGGCGCGGCCCCCGATCGACTCGGCCGACGCGCTGCTCTCGGGCGATCGCCTGGCGCTCGCGCGCGCCATCACCTCGATCGAGCGCGACACGCTCCCGTCGTCGGTGGCGACGTCGCTGCGCGGGGCCGCCGACGCACGAGGGATCCCCGTCCTCGGCATCACCGGGACGGGTGGGTCGGGCAAGAGCTCGCTGTCCGACGAGCTACTGCGGCGGTTCCGGCTCGACCTCGAGGACAAGCTGCGCATCGCGGTCATCGCCGTTGACCCCACGCGACGGCGCGGCGGCGGGGCGCTGCTCGGCGACCGCATCAGGATGAACGCGATCGACACGCCTCAGGTCTTCTTCCGCTCGCTCGGCGCTGGCGGGGCACCGGGCGGGCTGCCCGCCTACCTGACGGACATCGTCGCGGCGTGCGCGGCGTGGGGCGCCGAGCTGATCGTGATCGAGACGCCGGGCATCGGGCAGGGCGACGCGGGCATCGACGAGCTCGCCGACGTCTCGCTGTACGTGATGACGCCAGAGTACGGGGCCCCGACCCAGCTCGAGAAGATCGAGATGCTGGACGTGGCCGACGCGGTCGCGATCAACAAGTTCGAGCGCCGCGGGGCGGACGACGCGCTGCGCGAGGTGCGCCGCCAGATGGCACGGCTGCGCGGCGCCCCCGGCCAGGGCCTCGAGTCGCTCCCCGTCTTCGGCACCGTCGCGGCCCGGTTCAACGACGACGGCGTGACCGCGCTCTACCACGAGCTTCGGCGCCAGCTCGCCAGCCATGGCCTCGCCGCCGCCCGCGGCGTCCTCGAGGACCCTGGCGTGCACGCCTCGACGCATGCCACGGTGATCATCCCGCCCGACCGGATCGCCTACCTGGGAGAGATCGCACGGACCGTGCGCGACTACCACGCCGAGACCGAGCGGCTGGCCGCGTGCGCCGCGCTCGCCGAGTCCCTGCGCCGCTCTGTGGCCCACCTCCGCACGAAGGACCTGGACGTCACCGAGCTCGAGCGGGCCGCGATCGAGGCACAGGGTGCCCTCGACCCGGCCGTGCGGGCCGAGCTCGAGCACTGGCCCGAGGACGTCGAGCGGCTGTCCAAGCCGAGCACCGAGCTCGGGGGCCGCACCGTCGAGCTGCGGCACACGACGCTGTCGGGCACCGAGGTCCCGCGCGTCGCGCTGCCGCGCACGCTCGACGAGGGCTCGCTCGTCAGGTTCCTGCGTCGTGAGAATCTCCCGGGACGCTTCCCCTACACCGCGGGCGTGTTCCCGTTCAAGCGTGACGACGAGGACCCCACGAGGATGTTCGCCGGCGAGGGCGACGCAGAGCGCACGAACCGGCGCTTTCACCTGCTCGCGAGCGGCCAGCCCTCGACGAGGCTCTCGACCGCCTTTGACTCGGTGACCCTCTACGGCTTCGACCCCGACGAGCGACCCGACATCTTCGGGAAGGTCGGCAACGCAGGGGTGTCAGTCGCCACCATCGAGGACATGGCCGTCCTCTACGGGGGATTCGACCTGTGCTCCCCCACCACGTCGGTCTCGATGACGATCAACGGGCCTGCCCCCGCGATCCTCGCGATGTTCCTCAACGTCGCAGCTGACCAGCACATCGTCGGGGCCGAGGAGCTCGCCGGCAAGGCGCTGTCGCCAGACGAGCGTGACGGCGTGAGGCGCGAGGCGCTCGAGACCGTGCGCGGCACCGTCCAGGCCGACATCCTGAAGGAGGACCAGGGCCAGAACACCTGCATCCTGTCAACGGAGTTCGCCCTGCGGATGATGGGCGACGTCCAGCAGTACTTCGTCGACCACCGGGTCAGGAACTTCTACTCGGTGTCGATCTCGGGCTACCACATCGCCGAGGCCGGGGCGAACCCCATCAGCCAGCTGGCCCTCACGCTGTCCAATGGCTTCACCTACGTCGAGTCCTGGCTCGCGAGGGGCATGCCCGTCGAGGCGTTCGCGCCGTCGCTCTCGTTCTTCTTCTCAAACGGCATGGACGCCGAGTACACGGTGCTTGGCCGGGTGGCCCGGCGCATCTGGGCGATCGTCCTGCGCGACCGCTACGGCGCGTCGCCGCGGGCACAGAAGCTGAAGTACCACATCCAGACCTCGGGACGGTCCCTGCACGCACAAGAGATGTCGTTCAACGACATCCGCACGACCCTCCAGGCCCTGTGCGCGATCTACGACAACTGCAACTCGCTGCACACGAACGCGTTCGATGAGGCAGTGACGACCCCGACGGGCGAGTCGGTCCGGCGCGCCATGGCAATCCAGCTGATCATCAACCGCGAGTGGGGCCTTGCTGACTGCGACAACCCGCTGCAGGGCAGCTACATCGTCGAGGAGCTGACCGACCTCGTCGAGGAGGCCGTGCTCAGCGAGTTCGAGCGCATCAATGAGCGAGGCGGGGTCCTGGGCGCGATGGAGCTCGGCTACCAGCGCGGCCGGATCCAGGACGAGTCGATGGCCTACGAGCAGCGCAAGCACGACGGGTCGCTGCCGATCGTGGGCGTGAACACGTTTCTCGACCCCGACGCCGCCGCAGTCCCTGACACAATCGAGCTCGCCCGCTCCACGCTCGAGGAGCGCCAGCACGCCGTCGAGCGCCGAATGGCCTTCCAGTCCGCGCACGCGAACGAGCGTGAGGCCGCCCTTGAGCGGCTGCGCGTAGCGGCGCTCAGCGGCGCCAACACCTTCGAGGTCCTGATGGACGTCGTGCGATGCTGCACGCTCGGGGAGATCACCGACACGCTCTTCGAGGTCGGCGGGCGGTACCGAAGGAACCTCTAGCCGCCGGTGCGATCCTCGACGGCCTCGGCGTGACGACCATGCGCCACACGCTCACTGCGGCTGAGGACTGCCTCGAGATCGCCGCGACGAATTTGGGCACGCCGGGCGGACGCCCGAGGCGCAAGCCGCCTCGGGCAACACCGTGCTGAGCGAGGTCACGCCCTATCCGGGCGCGTAGGTGAAGGACTTGGTGTTCGATGCTCCGGCGACCGTCTCGAAGGACACCGGGATCGAGTTGCCCTTCACCGAGGGACTCGGATCCCTGAGCGAGAAGACGGCGACCGACGTCCCGTTAGGGCTGATCCGGTACAGGTTGAAGTCGAACGACATAGCGCTGTTCGCGGTGCCGAAGTTCACCCAGTCAAGCGTGAGCACGTTCAGCCCGATCCCGTCGAAGATGACCGCGTTGCCGCCGTTCGGGTCGCCATGGAACGGCTTCCCGTAGATGTCGGTGAGGTGTCGCAGCGAGTACGACGTCGCGTAGTCGTACTCGCTGATCGTCGGGTAGCCCTCGCAGTCACAGCGTGCGGTGACCTGGAGCAGGCCCAGGTTCGAGTAGTCGACCACTCCGGTGAAGGGCTTCTTGGCCGCCTCGGTCCTGCTCACGCCGCCCGGGCCGATCACCTGGACCTGGGTCTGGCAGACCCCGAGCTTGACGGTGTCGGCGGCAAGGCACTGGAAGGGGCGCCACCGCGGAACCACGGCGGAGAGCAGCACGTCGCTGAGGACCTTGATCGACGTCGCTGGCACGCCCCCGAACGTGACCTTGGTCACCCCGGTGAAGCCAGTGCCGTCGATCTCGACGGTGTTGCCACCGGATCCCGGACCACCAGTCGGGCCCACCTGCAAGAGGATCGGCGCGGTGCTGCCCGCGTGCTGGACGACGTAGTGGAACGTTGGGCCGATGGCAACGCCGCGATCCTTCGTGGTCAGCGATACGAGCACGCCACCGCTGTGGTCCGTGACGCCGTTCAGTATCGAGTTGGTCGTCGGCGTGGTCTCCGTCGACGTGGTGCCCTTGATCTCGGTGTTGGAGACGACGGCGAAGCTCGCCGCGGGAGACGTGCCAAAGGACACCTGGAGCACATCGCTCGTCCCGCCGCGCTTGAATCCCGAGCCCTTGATGACGAAGGGTGTACCGCCCGACGCCGACCCGCTCGTGGGCATGATCGATGACACCGTCGCCGCCATTGGCGTCGCGATCGCAGCGGCGCACAGGCTCGCGGCCAGCCCCGGCCCGACGACGTTCGGGGCGGCGGTGAGCGCAGGCGAGCCGAGTCCCGAGGCGAGGTCGTAGCCAGGGAGCGCCCGGAAGTGACCGCCCGCCTTGTTGAAGATGTCGTTGTTGCCCTTGGTCACGTCATGGAGGCCCGACGCGTAGTCCGTCGGGTTGGCAGCCACCCGGTAGAGCAGCGGCGCAACGAAGCCCACACCCCGCTTCGTGGACGCCGACGACTGGCACGTCGACGACGCGTTGATCTCGGCGAGCATCGCGGCCCACAGCGGCGTGGAAGAGGACGTGCCGCCGATCGTGAGCCACTGGCCATCGAGATAGATAGTGATGCCTGTGTTCTCGTCTGCAAATGCCGTGACGTCCGGGACGGTCCGACAGACCTGCCCTGCAGGTGCGCGGCATGGGGACCTTGACGACAGGGCGTCGGCGGAGGCGGGCATCCACACCGGCTGGGCCCACAGCCTCGAGATGCCGCCACCGCCGCCGCCGGCGAACGCACCGTCGTTCCAGACCCGCTCTTGCGGCGGCTCGGTGACGCTCATCGCGGTCGTGCCACCGACGCCGACCACGTAGGGCTGGGAGGCGGGGTCGCCCTCGGTCTCGACGGGTGACGTCGGGAACCAGCTCTGGTACGCACACGCATCGTTCCCGCCGTCGCCCGAGGCGCTGAACACCGTCTGGCCCTGGGCGGCTGCCTGCTCGAAGATCATGCTCTCCGCGGCGAGCGAGCCAGGCGAGTAGGCAAGCGCGTCGGACTCACAGAATCCCCACGACGACGTCACCGACTGGGCGAGGTCGTCAGCGACCACTCGGTTGTACACGTCGATCGAGCCGGCCTCGGTGTTCGGCGCCTGGTACACGAGGATCTTGGCCGCCGGGGCGATCGCCGAGACGTTTTCGATGTCGAGCGCAGACTCACCCGACCCAGGACCGACGCCCGGTCCTCCGTCGACGTTCACGGTCTTGACGAGCGAGGCATGGCTCTTGCCGAAGTAGCACGTGTCGAACACCGAGAGGTCCGCGGTCGAGAACGGCTCGAGCTCGTAGACCGCCACGGTCTGGCCCTGGCCGAGGTCCCCTGCGGTGTAGAGGCCGTCGACGCCGTAGGCGCTCGAGACCTGGTCGTCGGTGATCCCGCCATAGCCGAGCTGCGTCGCACGCACCGCCGTCGGGCACGCCGACGGCGCACCGGGTGCGGTGCGCACCGGTATGTGGCGGCGGCCTTGCGTCATCGCTCCGCGAACCAGGCCATGGCGACGGATCGAGGTGTGCGGACGCAGGAGGTTGTTGAGACCGATGACCGCGGCGACCGACGGCGCGATCGACGCCGGAAGCGTTATCGCAGAGTTCGTGCGCTCGACGGCGCCCGAGGGCTGGCGGACGTTGACGAACGATGTTGTGAACGCCGAGGCGTAGTCGGCGACCGTACCGGTGACCGCCAGCGAGAGATGGTTCGCAGAGAGCGAGTCGATGTGCAGCCCGGCCGCCTGCACGAACGACTCGACGGCGTGCAGCGACGCCGATGTGGGGCCGAAGCGCGCGGCGAACTGACCGCGGGCGAGGTAGTGGCGGAACAATGGCGAGTGCACGTTGCTCACGGCGGCGGCGAAGGCGGCGAGCGCTAAAGGGCTTCGAGGTCGCAGGAACACGCTTGCCTGCAGGCTCGCTGACGGCAGCGTGCGCCCGATGACTCGCGCGCCCGCCGGCATCAGGGGCGCGGCGATCTCGCGAGCCTGCGGCTCTCGGATCGTGCGAGCCCCGGATGCAACGCTCGGAAGTGCAACGGACAGGAGCGAGGTCGCGGCTGCCACGCTCACGAGGAGGTAACCGACTCCGTGCCTGATGTGCATCGCGCCTGCCTTTGGCGAGGTGCGCGCAACAATACCTCGGACTCCGCCGGGATGATGGGCTCATTGCGGACCACTCGCGGCCGATCACCGCGCAGCGAGGCGCGCGTCAGGGCGGTCGTTGGCGGTCGGCACCGAGGCCGCAGGACAAGCGACGCGGTCTCACGCCTCCATGCAGGTGACCCCGAGCTAGGCGGGATCGCCTGGGGCCGGCCGGGGAGGAGGACCCTCCCCGGCCTGGGCCCTACGGCGTGTAGGTGAACAGTGCCGTCGGTGACTGGGCCGACGTGCCGTTGGCGCCCACGAGGATGATCGCGGTCACCCCCGGATAGCCCCCGAGCGCAGCCGGCGACTTCACGACGATCGACTGGGTCGCACCCGGGTTGGTCGCAGCCGGTCCGACGGCCAGCGATGTCGCGGCGACCATCTCGCCGAGCGCGTTCACGAGGTACACGTGCAGGTGCGCGAGCGGGCCGAAGTTCGTGCCCTGGACCTCGAAGCTCGTGCCGCCCGCCGTGCTGCCGGCCGGTGGCGCCGTGCCACCCACAGTCTCTGCGCTCGTGACCGCCGTCGTGCCCGGGAAAATTACGTCGACGGTCGAGGTGACCGGCGTGTTGATGTCTCCCGATCCGCACGAGTAGTTGCCGCAGACGACCACGGCGTAGCTGCCGGGGACCATCGAGGGGCTGGACAGCGTGATCACGGTGTTCGAGACAATCTTGAAGTTCGCCGGCTGCACCGTGACGGGCGGATCGGTGAAGCTGTTCGACGAGAACACGACCAGAGAGGCCTTGTTGAGGCCGAGGAACCCTGCCCCTGTAATCGTCAGCGCGGTGCCGCCAGCCGAGGGCAGCACGTCAGTGCTCAGCGACGTCACCTCCTGGATCGGCGCGTAGGTGAACGGTTTGGTATTCGACGTCCCCGTGACCGTCTGGAACGACACCGGGATCGTGTTGCCCGTGACCCTCGGGTTCAGGTCCCCGAGCGAGAAGAGCGACAGCTGCGTCCCAGAAGCGTTGATCTGCAGCAAGTAGAAGTCGATCGACGACGCCCTGCCAGCGACACCGAAGTTCACCCAGTTGAGCGTCAGGACGTTGAGCCCAGTCCCGTCGAAGATGACCTCGTTGCCGCCGTTCGGGTCGCCCACGAACGACTTGCCGTTCGTATTCGTCACCTTGGCGAGCGAGTACGACGTCGTGTAGTCGTACTCGCTGATCGTTGGATAGCCCTCGCAGCCGCAGTGCGGCGGGACCTGCAGCACGCCGAGGTTGGAGTAGTTGAAGTAGCCCGAGTAGGGCTTCTTCGCCGCCTCAGTCTTGCTCGCCCCGCCCAGCCCCGCCACCTGGACCTGGGTCTGGCAGATCCCGAGTCTGGGCGCGCTGGACGCGGCGAGGCACTGCGACGACCGCCACTTGGGCGCCACCGCCGAGATGAGCACGTCACTTCGGACCTTGAAGGACTTGGCGGGCACGCCGCCAAAGGTGACTTTCGTCGCGCCAGTGAAGCCTGACCCGTCGATCAGGACCGTGTTGCCGCCGTACCCCCGTCCCCCGGTCGGACCTACCTGCAAGACGACCGGCACGGTGCTGCCAGCATGCTGGACGACGTAGTGGAACGTCGGGCCGACCGCGACCTCTTTGTCGGTGGTCGTCACCGCCACCAGCACGCCGCCGGTGTGGTTGGTGACGCCGTTCAGCGTCGAGTTGGTCGTAGGCGTGGTCTCCGTCGAGGTGGTGCCTGTTATCTGCGTGTTGGAGACCACGACGAAGGACGCGGCGGGCGAGGTGCCGAACGTCACCTGTGAGACGTCGCTCGTCCCGCCTGGCTTGAATCCTGAGCCGGTGATGCTGAACGGTGTGCCGCCCGACGCCGAGCCGCTCTTCGGCAAGATCGACGACACGGTCGCGGTCGTTGTCCCGAGTGCGGCGGCGCACAGGCTCGTGGCGAGGCCCGGGCCGACAACGCCATGTGCAGCGGTGAGCTCAGGCGAGCCGAGCCCCGAGGCGAGGTCGTAGCCGGTGAGCGCCTTGTAATTGCCGCCCGTCGTGTTGAAGATGTCGTTGTTGCCCTTGGTCACGTCGTTGAAGCCCGACGCGTAGTCCGTCGGGTTCGACGCGACCTGATAGAGCAGCGGCGAGGCGAAGCCGACGCCGCGGTGGGTCGACACGGACGCCTGGCAGGTCGCCGACGCGTTGATCTCCGCGAGCATCGCTGCCCAGAACGGCGACGACGACGACGTGCCCCCGAATGTCGTCCAGGAGCCGCCGATGTAGACGGTGATGCCCGTGTACTCGTCGGCGAAGCCAGTCACGTCCGGGACGGTCCGACAGACCTGGCCGGTCGGCGCCTTGCACGGCGCCTTGGAGGACAGCGCGTTCGCAGATGCGGGCATCCAGGCGGGCTGCTCCCACAGCCTCGAGACGCCGCCGCCACCGCCGCCGCCGTTCGAGCCGTCGTTCCAGACCTGCTCTTGGGGCGGCTGGGCGACGCTGACCGCGGTCGTGCCGCCCACGCCGACCACATAGGGCTGGGACGCGGGGTCGTCCTCGGTCAGGATCGGGTTGGACGGGAACGAGTTCTGGTAGGAGCACGAGTCGTTCCCGCCGTCGCCCGACGAGTTGAAGACGGTCTGGCCCTGGGCGGCGGCCTGCTCGAAGATCAGGTTCTCTGCGGCGAGCGAGCCCGGTGAGTACGTGAGGGCGTCGGCCTCGCAGAAGCCCCACGACGAGGTGGCGGACTGGGCGAGGTCGTCGGCCACGATCCGGTTGTACGCGTCGATCGAGCCGGCCTCCGTGCCTGGCGCCTGGTAGACGAGGATCTTGGCTGCGGGCGCGATCGCCGAGACGTTCTCGATGTCGAGCGCGGACTCGCCCGAGCCGGTGCCCGTGCCGGGTCCCCCGTCGACGTTGACGGCCTTCACCTGGGAGGTGTGGCTCGAGCCGAAGTAGCACGTGTCGAATGCCGCGATGTCGGTGGTCGAGAACGGCTCGAGCTCGTAGATCGCGACGGTCTGGCCCTGGCCGAGGTCACCCGCGGAGTACAGGCCGTTCACCCCGTAGGCGCGCGAGACCTGGTTGTCGGTGATGCCGCCGAAGCCGAGCTGCGTGGTGCCCACCGCCGCGGCGCATGCCGACGGCGCGCCAGGAATGACGTGACCGGGCGTGGTAGCGAAATGATGGCCTATGCCACGGACCTCAGGTCGTCGCAGCATGCTGTGGCGCACGAGGGACGTGTGCGGGACAAGCAGCGTGTTGAGGCCGATGACCGCGGCGATCGACCGAGCGATCGACGGTGCGAGGCGGACTGTCGAGTTCGTCCGCTCGATCGCACCCGAGGCGAGGCGGACGTTCGAGAACGTCGTCGAGAAGGCCGCGGAGAACTGGCCCGCGCTTCCCGAGACGGACAGGTCAAGATGGTTGGACGACAGCGAGCCAATGCGCAGACCTGAGGCACTGAGATAAGTCTCGACGGAGCGCAGCGACGAGGCGGTGGGACCGAACCGCGCCGCGAACTGGCCGCGTGCGAGGTAGTGACGGAACATCGGCGAGTGCACGTTGCTCACTTGGGCGGCGAACGCGGCGAGCGCCGACGCGCTGCGGGGCATCAGGAACACAGTCGTGGCGACCTGCTCGTTCGACGGGGTCTGCCCGACGATGCGCGCGCCCGCAGGGAGTTGGGGCGCGACGATCATTCGTGCCTGTGGTCCAGCGGTGCCACGCGCTGCGAACGCGACGCTCGGCATCGCGACGGTGAGGAGCGATGTGACTGCTATGACGCTCACGACGACGGAACGGTATCCACGCTTGCTGCGCATGCGGCCTGCCTTCTGATGGGTGCGTCGTTACGATACCGACCACGCACCCGTCGTGAGGGACTCTCGCCACGACGGGGTCCAGCGACGTGGACAGCCGGCGGGCAACGACGCAGGAGTGAGAGCGAGCTCTCTCAGCGGCACCCGTCGTTACCGAGACCGCTCTTGGCCCGAGCCCAGGCACGGCGAGCGGTCAGCGGTCAGCGGTCAGCGCAAGGTTGGCGCTACGAGCAGCCCGACGTCGACCCGCACGAACTGCAGACGTAGCACGATCCGGCGCGCTGCATGACGTTGCCGCAGCTGTAGCAGTAGGGGGCATCCCGCGGCTCGGCGCGCGCGGTCGTCGTCGCTGCGGCCTGCGGTGTCGACGCGGGCTCGATGCCCACCGACACCGTCGCCTGCTCTTCGACGCCCGGCAGCGTCGGCTGCGTCCGCTCGCCCGTCGACAGCACCCCGAGGTCCTCGCGATCCTCGAGCGAGAGGTAGTCGAGCGCCAGGCGGCGGAAGATGTAGTCGACGAGACTCGAGGCGATGCGCAGCTGCTGGTCGTCAGTCATCCCGGCCGGCTCGAACTTCATGTTCGTGTACTTGCGCACGTAGGTCGACAGCGGCACGCCGTGTTGCAGGCCGAGGCTGATCGAGATCGAGAAGGCGTCCATGATGCCCGCCAGCGTCGACCCCTGCTTCGACACCCTGATGAACAGCTCACCTGGGCGGCCGTCCTCGTACTCGCCGACCGTGACGTAGCCCTCGCAGTCCGCGACTCGGAACGCGAAGGTGTTGGAGCGGCGCCGGCGCGGAAGGCGCTCCCGCACCGCGCCGACGACCACCGAGTCGCGAGGCTTGGCGCGCTCGGCCGCGAGCGCGACCTCGAGCTGAGCGATGTGCGCACCGAGCTCGTCGTGGTGACGCTCCTCGGCGCTCATCGCTTCGCGCTCCTGAGTTGCTGTCTTCGTCATCGAGAGCGGCTGGGCGACCTTGCAGTTGTCGCGGTAGATCGCCACGGCCTTCACCCCAAGGCGCCAGGCCTCGAGGTGCAGCTCTTCGACGTCCTCGATCGTCACGTCCTCGGGCATGTTGACGGTCTTCGAGATCGCCCCTGAGATGAACGGCTGGACCGCGCCCATCATTTTCACGTGGCCGTGGTAGTCGATCGCGTTGTCCCCCATCGAGCATGCGAAGACCGCGAGGTGCTCTGGGCGCAGGCTCGGCGCGCCGACGATCGACTTGTGCTCGTCGATGTACGACACGATCGCGTCGACCTGCTCGGGCGTATAGCCCGCGACGCGAAGCGCGCGTGGCACGGTCTGGTTGACGATCGACATTGTGCCGCCGCCCACGAGCTTCTTGGTCTTCACGAGCCCGAGGTCGGGCTCGACACCAGTCGTGTCGCAGTCCATCAGCAGCCCGATCGTGCCCGTCGGGGCGAGCACGGTCGCCTGTGAGTTGCGCACGCCGTACTGCTCGGCGAGCTCGACGGCGTCGTCCCAGGCCTTGCGCGCGGCCTCGAGCAGCTCGGCGGGCACCACAGAGTCGTCGATCTGCGCAGCTGCCGCGCGGTGCTTGCGAAGGACGCGCAGCATCGGCTCAGCGTTGTCGTGGTAGCCCGCGAACGGTCCCATGCGTCCCGCAGTCCGCGCGCTCGTCGCATAGGCGTGCCCCGTCATGAGCGCGGTGATCGCACCCGCCCACTGGCGGCCGCCGTCTGAGTCATAGGGCAGGCTGGACGCCATCAGGAGCGCGCCAAGGTTCGCGTAGCCAAGGCCAAGCTGGCGGAACTTGATCGAGTTCTCGCCGATCTTCTTGGTCGGATAGTCCGCGTTCCCCACGAGGATCTCCTGGGCGGTGAAGACGACCTCGATCGCCGCGGTGAAGCCCTCGACGTCGAAGCGACCGGTGTCGCCCAGGAACTTCATGAGGTTGAGGCTGGCGAGGTTGCACGCCGAGTTGTCGATGTGCATGTACTCGCTGCAGGGGTTCGACGCGTTGATCCGAGAGGTGTTCGGCGCGGTGTGCCAGTCGTTGATGGTGGTGTCGAACTGCAGGCCCGGGTCCGCGCACTCCCATGCGGCGCGGGCGATCTGGCGCCACAGGTCCCGTGCGCGCACCGTCGAGACAACCGCGCCGTCGGTCCTCGCCAACAGCTGCCAGTTTCGGTCCTCGAGGACCGCCTGCATGAACTCGTCCGAGACGCGCACTGAGTTGTTCGCGTTCTGGTACTGGATCGAATGGATGTCCTTGCCGTCGAGGTCCATGTCGAAGCCCGCGTCGCGCAGCGCGCGCGCCTTGCGCTCCTCATTGGCCTTGCACCAGACGAACTCCTCGACGTCTGGGTGGTCGACGTCCAAGATGACCATCTTCGCGGCTCGCCGCGTCTTGCCACCCGACTTGATCGTCCCGGCGGACGCGTCCGCGCCCCGCATGAAGCTGACTGGTCCCGACGCGGTGCCGCCACCTGCGAGCAGCTCCTGGCTCGCACGGATCCGCGAGAGGTTGACGCCCGCTCCGGAGCCACCCTTGAAGATGACCCCCTCTTCGGTGTACCAGTTAAGGATCGAGTCCATCGCGTCGTTGACCGCCAGGATGAAGCACGCGCTTGCCTGCTGGGGGACGCCACTCACCCCGATGTTGAACCACACCGGCGAGTTGAACGCGGCCTTTTGGTGGACGATCAGGTGCTTGAGCTCGCTGCGGAAGACCTCCGCCTCGTCGTCGTCGACGAAGTAGCCGTCCGCGATGCCCCACGAACAGATCGTGTCGACGATGCGGTCGGCGACCTGACGGAGCGACGTCTCGCGCTCGTCGGTGCCGAGCGTCCCGCGGAAGTACTTCTGGGCGAGGATGTTCGTGGCGTTCACGCTCCACTCCGCGGGCACCTCGACGCCGAGCTGCTCGAAGGCCACGACGTTGTCGCGGTAGTTGGTGATGCGTGCGTCGCGTCGCTCCCAGACGACCTCGTCGTAGGGATGGACGTCACTCGTCGTGAAGTGTCGTCGCAGCCCGATGCCCGTTCGCTGTGGAGCGATAGCCATGCTCAGTGTCCCCTCTCCGTGGAATCCCCACGCCCTTGCGTCCCGTGCGTCCGCAACGGTCCGAGTGCCCCCTGGCTCGGGAGCGATTCCCGGCCTCTGACACAAGATGTTGTGGTTGTCGCAACATCCGCCGCTAGATGCAGTGGTAACTACAGCACGGTAACTACGACGGTGTCAATCGTTTCATCACCCGCAATTCTACCGGGAGCGCCGCCTCGGCGGCTCCCAGCACGCCCGACACCCGTCCCGTCGGCCCGCTCCGACCCGCCCGCACGTCGTGTCTAGCAGCCCGGTGCGACCCTCGCCCGTGCCCGCGCGCGCCACGTCTCGTGACCTCGTGGTGCCGTCGCCCGGTGCGGCCGGCGCCGTCAGCACAACGGGACCCGGCGTAGCCTCCCCCGCGTGCGCGTCCTGCTCGCCGTTGACGCGGGGACGACCGGCGTGCGCGCGCTCGCCGTCGACCTGGGCGGGCGGGTCATCGACGTCGCGTACCGCGACCTCACGCAGTCCTTCCCGCTCCCAGGCTGGGTCGAGCATGACGTCGACGAGATCCTCCGACTCGTCGACGAGACGCTCGCCGAGCTCGCGCTGCGACTTCACGCCGACGGTCATCGCGCTGTGGCGATCGGCATCACCAACCAGCGCGAGACGACCGTCGCGTTCGATCGCAGCGACGGCGCCGCGCTTGCGCCGGCAATTGTCTGGCAGGACCGTCGCACCGCACCTGCGTGCGCGTCGCTCATCGAGTCTGGCGACGACCGCATGCTCCGCGAGCGCACCGGGCTGACGGCCGACCCCTACTTCTCTGCGACCAAGATGCAGTGGCTGCTCGAGCACTCCTCGCTCGACGGTGCGACCGAGCTCGGCCTGTGCACCGTGGACACGCTCGTCGCATGGCACCTCACGGGCGGTGTGGACGGTGGGGCCTATGTGACGGATCCCTCCAACGCCTCGAGGACCATGCTCTACGACCTCGACGAGGCGGCGTGGAGCCCCGAGCTGTGCGCCTTCTTCTCGGTCCCAGTGGCGTCCCTCGCGACGATTGTGCCGTCGTGCGGCGCCTTTGGCGCCGTCGCGGCCCAGGCCAGCCAAGAGCTTGCCGGCGTGCCGGTGACCGGCATCCTTGGCGACCAGCAGGCGGCGCTCTTCGGGCAGCGCTGCACCTCGCCAGGAATGGTCAAAGCGACCGTCGGGACGGGCGCCTTCCTCCTCGTGCACGCCGGGCTGGCCCGGCCCGCGAACGTTGACGGGCTCGTGACGACGGTCGCCTGGGACCTCGGCTCGCACGGCCCGCGGGCGTTCGCGCTCGAGGCGTCAGCGTTCGTCGCTGGAGCCGCGATCCAGTGGCTACGCGACGAGCTCGGCCTCATCGAGTCCTCTGAGCAGATCGGAAGGCTCGCCGAGAGTGTGACCGACGCCAACGGCGCCACGTTCGTGCCCGCCCTCGCCGGGCTTGGCAGCCCCTGGTGGGACCCGTCAGCGCGCGGCACGCTCATGGGCCTGTCGCGGGGCGTGACCAACCGCCACGTCGCTCGCGCGGTCGTCGAGTCGCTTGGCTTTCTCGGCCGCGCGATGCTGGAGGCGATGCGTTCGGGCGGCGTCGAGCTCACCGAGCTGCGCGTCGACGGCGGCACCGTGGCGATGGACCTCCTCTGCCAGCTGCTGGCCAACGGCACGGCGCTGCCGGTGCGCCGCCCGACGTCCGTCGAAGCGACTGCTGTCGGGGTCGCGATGCTTGCAGGGCTCGCGAGCGACGAGCTGACGCTGACCGAGATCGAGGACTCCTGGGAGTCGGACGCGGCCTTCGAGCCCAGCGAGGACCTCGGCGGCGACGTCGCCTACGCGACATGGCTCGACGCCGTCGCCCGCGTGCGCTCGCTCGGTGCGACCGGCCCGTGGTCGCGCGTGGTCCAGCCTCAGTAGCGTCGCGCAGAGAGGAGGCTTCGATGGTGACGACCTATGAGGCGACCGTGTCGCACACGGGGCTCAGCTTCGGCGAGGCGCCGCGGTGGCACGACGGCCGGCTGTGGTTCAGCGACTTTTACCGACACGGCATCTTCTCGCTCGGCGATGATGGCGAGCGGCTCGAGCACGCGGTCCCCACCCAGCCATCGGGGCTCGGCTGGCGCCAAGACGGCACGCTGCTCGCCGTCTCGATGACGGACTGCGCGGTCCTCGCGATAAGTCCCGACGGCGAGTCGCGTCGGCACGCCGACCTCGCCGCGCACTGCGGCTACTGGGCGAACGACATGGTCGTGGCGCGCGACGGCACGGCGTACGCGGGCAACTTCGGATTCGCGCTCGACGACTGGATCGAAGAGCACGGCGCCCGGGCGCTCCTCGAAGAGCCCGGCCCGCCGACGACGAACCTCATCGTGGTCGCACCCGACGGCTCGATCCGCCAGGTCGTCCCCGACATGGCGTTCCCAAACGGCATGGTGCTCACCGAGGACGGCAGGACCCTCATCGTCGCAGAGACCTTTCGCAGGCGGCTCAGCGCCTTCGACGTCGCCGACGACGGGTCGGTGTCCAGACGTCGCGTCTTCGCCCAGCTCGAGCTCGTGTTCCCCGACGGCATCTGCCTCGACGCCGACGGTCAGGTCTGGGTCGCCAACGCCGCTGCACGGGAGTGCCTGCGCGTGAGGGAGGGCGGCGAGGTGACCGCGCGGCTCGCGACGAACCTGACGAGCTTCGCGTGCATGCTCGGTGGCCAGGACCGCCGCACGCTGTTCGCGATCACCGCGCCGCGGTCGACCGCGTCAGTGGTCGCCCTTGTGCGCGAGGGCCAGATCGAGTCCTGCGTCGTCGACGTGCCGGGCGCGGGCCTGCCCTAATGACCTGCGGCACCTGAGAGCGCGCCCGCGCGAACGAGGAGCTCGATCGGGGCACCAGGCGAGAAGACCGCCCACGTCGCCCCGCGGCTAGCAAGGTCGCCGAGCAGCGCGATGGTCGCGTCGAGGTCCGGCTGGCCGCCGCTGGCCGGGACCGAGCCCGCCCAGCTGACCGCCGCGAGCTCGCTCGCGCGCTCAAGGTCGTCGAGGGTCGTGTTCCAGAGGTTGAGCGTGCAGCCAAGCTCGGCCGCGATCACGTTCGTCTTGGCACCGCCGGCGCCGATCCATACCTCGCTGCCCTCGTCGACCAGCACGCCTGCAAGTCCCCGGAGCTGCTCGCGACGCTCTTCGGGCGGCGCGAAGTCGATGCCATAGGCGAGGTTCTCCTCGCGCGACAGCCGGTCGCCCGTGCCGAGCCCCGCGACGACGCGCGCGCCCGCGACGACGCGCAGCGCGCGGAACTGGCTGAGCAGCACCTCGTTGTCCACGAGCCCGACGCGCGCGACAAGCGTGCCGACGTGCAGCGACTCGTGCCGCGACGCCACGACCGAGAGCACCTCGAACGGGGCGATCGCGGGACGGTGCGGCGAGCCCATCGGCCAGATGTGGTCGTAGCAGAACACCCCGTCGAGGCCGAGGCGTGCCGCGTCCCCCGCGACGTCGAGTGCGGCGGCCGGCGTCAGGCGGAACGTCGGGAGCAGGACGCCGAGTCGCATCATGGCGACGCCGCGATGAGGGCCGCCCCGATCGCGCCCGCTCGGTGCCCGAGCTCGGCGGCGATGACAGGGATCTCGGGGCGCAGCTCACCCGCCTCGAGCAGCCCGGTCAGGTGGCGGCGCGTCGCAGGCAGGAGCTGGGCGCTCGCCTCGGCGAGTCCGCCACCGAGCACGAAGCACGCAGGGTCGAGCACCGCAGCGAGGTTCGAGAGTCCGAGCGCGAGCCACCAGCCGACTTCTTCCAGGACCGCGATCGCCTGTCGGTCCCCCGCCGCCGCGGCATGGGTGACGTCCTCGCCGCGCACTGCTTCGGCGTCGCCCAGCTGCTCGACCAGCGAGCCCAGCCTGCCGGCGGTCGCTGCCTCGCGCGCGAGCCGTGCGACCCCCGCGCCCGACGCGTAGCGCTCCCAGCAGCCGCGCTTCCCGCACGGGCAGCGCGGTCCCGAGGTGTCGACGACGAGGTGCCCAATCTCGCCGGCGAACCCGTTGGCGCCGCGGACGAGTCGGCCCTCGGAGATCACGCCGCCGCCAATGCCGGTCCCGAGCGTCACCATCACGAACTCGTCGATGCCGCGGGCCGCGCCCAGCCGGTGCTCGGCGACCGCAGCGGCATCCGCGTCGTTCGCGAGCTCGACGGTGCGACCGAGCCGAGCCGTGAGCACGGTTGAGAGATCCGCTCCAGAGGCGCTCTGGAGGTTGGGTGCGAAGACGAGCGTGCCGTCGCGCGACAGCATGCCCGGGACCCCGACTCCGAGGGGCAGGCTCGTCAGCTCAAGGCGAGCGGTGTCAGCGAGCGAGTCGAGTGCGAGGCCGATGGCGTCGGCGACGACCACGCCGGGCGCGTCGGCGCCGGGCGGTGTCGCCTCGCGGGCCTCGGCGAGCACGTGGCCGGCGGCGTCGAGCAGGACGGCGAGGATCTTGGTCCCGCCGACGTCGACGCCGACGGACGCCCCGGTCACGACAGGGACTCGGCCCGGGCCTTCAGCTCACGCAGGGCGGTGCCCTGGATCCGTTGTGCGGCGCGCTGCTTCACGAAGCCCGGGATCGGGACGCGCAGCTCGACCTCCAGCTGGTAGGTCACGAGCGTGCCGCCGTCGGCGGGCTCGAAGCGGTAGGAGCCGTCGAGCTTGGACGTGAGGTCGCCCTCGACCATCACCCAGGACAGGATCGTCGGTGCCTCGCGGTAGTCGTAGCGAAGCGTGTACGTGGAGGAGCGACCAAATGCCGCTGCCCGAAACGTCGCGACCAAGGGTCGGCCCGCCTCGTCGCGCTCGGTCACCACCACGCTCTTCAGGTCCCCCACCCACTCGGGGTAGTCCTCGAGATCGACCGCGACGGCGAACACCGTGCCTGGGTCGGCGGCGACCGATATCGACTCGACGGCGCGCTCGGTCATGACCGTCCCCCCACGGCGAAGGAGCCTACGACGTGGCGGCTCATCGACCGCCCACCACGGCGTCGAGGCCGTCAACGAGGCGGGCGCAGAGCAGGTCGCAGTCGAACTCGGCCTTCGCGCGCTTGCGGCTGGCACGTCCCATCCCCGCGCGGGCGACCGGGTCCCTGACCAGCTGGTCGAGGGCACTCGCGACGGCGACGGGGTCGCGGGGGTCGTCGACGACGCGCCCGGTCACGCCGGTCTCAACGGCCTCATCAGAGCCGCCCGAGCGCCCCGCAACCTGGGGCACGCCGCAGGCAGCTGCCTCCAGGAAGACGATCCCGAAGCCCTCCTGCTCGAGGCCGGCCCACCTCGATCGGCAGGGCTGGGCGAAGACGTCGGCGGCGCCGAGCAGTCCCGCCTTGTCGGCGTCTGAGACCCGCCCGAGGAAGTGCACGCGCACGTCCGCCCTACGGGCGCGCCGCTGGAGGCGATGCAGGTCCCTGCCTGCGCCAGCGATGGCCAGGGTGAGCGTTGGCTCCCTCACCGCGCAGATCGCGGCCGCGTCGATGAGGACGTCGAGGCCCTTGCGCGGCACGAGCCTGCCGACCGAGACCACGAGCGGTCCGTCAGCTGGGAGGCGGAGACGTTTGCGCACCGATGCGCGCATTGGCTCGTCAAGGGGTGCGAAGCGCACCACATCGACCCCCGGTGGGACCGAGACGACCGGTGGCATCGCCGCTCCGGCGAGGCGGCGCGCCTCGGCCTCGGGGTACGACCCGGCGCACACGACTACCGAGGCGTTCGCCAGCACGGCCCTCGAGCGTGCCGCAAGGCCCGGCAGCCTCGCGGGGATCGCCACCTCGGCGCCGTGGAGCACGAGTCCGTAGGGCACCCCCCGACGCCGTCCGAGGGCGCCGAGCGGGACCCACGGGTCGTACAGGACGAGATCAGGGGCGAATCGGTCGACCGCCTCGTCGACGGCTGCGCCCGCGCGCCGAGTGGGCAGATACAAGGTCGAAGCGCGAACCCGGTCGATCCGCAGGCCCCTCGCCCTTTGGAGCTCGTCGTACGCCGTGGCGCCCTTGTCCGAGCTCGCCGTGAGCACGCAGGTCGACGTGGGGTCGAGGCGAGCCCAGAGCTCCTCGAGATAGCTCTGGATCCCACCCACCTTGGGCGGGAAGTCGTTCGTGACGAGCAGGGTGCGCGTCATGCCCGCGCCCCGGGCCGCGGCGACCGCGAGCTCCCCGTGCTACGAAGCGCTCGCCTCGAACCGCGACGGCGGCACCAGTCCCGCGCGACTGAGGACGCGCAGCGCGCGCGCCTCGTCGGCGTCGATGATGACCGCGTCGCCGGGCTCGCGGTCGAGCACGAAGCTGACGAGGCAGCCCTTGCACGACGACGTGTACTGCAGGACGCAGCGGTCGCAGTCGATCGTGACCGCCTCCCCGCTCGTCGGTGATGCCTGCTCCGACATGCCTGGCCCTTCTCGCGTCGCTTCCACGCAGTCAGGTTGGGGTGGGCCTGTGACATCAGCCGGGTTCGGCGCCGAGATGATCGGCATCAGGACGGGGCGTGCGTGCCAGCACGCGCGCGCAGTGGTCGATGACGTGGCTCTCCCCGAACGCGACGCCCTCGACGACCAGTCTGCCGTCGGCATCGAGGATGCTGAAGAACGGCGCCGCGCGCACCTCGAATGCCGCGAACGGGTCGTCGCCGAGGAGCCAGCGCCCCGCCTCTCCCATGAAGCTCGAGGCCTCCTCGTTCGGGAGCCCATCAGTCGGCGCGCGCAGCACGCCCAGCACCTCGAAGCCCGAGACGCCCTCGCGCACCAGCCGAGCAAGCTCCCGGCAGCCGTCGCAGGTCGTGGAGAGGAACGCGACGAGGCTCAGGCCCTTGAGGCGCACCTCGAGCGTCGCGCCACTCGGGTCGACCCCGTGCAGCACCAATCGCGGCCTTCGTGGCATCGGCATGCCCGAGCTGATGGGCACCGCCCGCGCGAGGGCGGCTGCTGCCTCTTGCTCGCTGAGGCGCCGCGTCATCGCGACGACGGCTCGCCGACGTCCTGGTCGATGACCTCCACGCCCGCGCAGTGCCCGCACCACCGGCACGTGACCGACGCGACGTGGCGATCGAGCACCGCCTCGTCCTCGACGTGGTGCTCGCCTCCCAAGGAGAAGTGGTGGAAGGCCCTGGTCGTGGTCGTCGACACGACGTCGAATCTGGTGCGGTTCCCACACGACGTGCACCGGTAGGCGGTCACGCTCGAAGGGTACCGGTCTCGCACAGGCCCCGGCGGCGCACTTCTTCTCGCCTCACGAGAGGTCGCGACGAGCGGTGCAATGATGGCGCCGTGCTGGCCGCGGTTCCTGTGACGTGAGTGCTCGCCGGCAGGGCCCACTCGAGCGCCTCCCCCAGGCGATCGCCGAACAGGTCGTCCGGCGCATCGTCGAGGCCGTGGACGTCAACGAGATAGTCAGGCGCATCGACGTCGACGACGTGGTCCGGCGCATCGACGTGAACGCAGTGGTCGAGCGAGTGGACCCGAACGAGCTCATGGACCGCGTCGACGTGGAACGAGTCGTCGGACGACTCGATGTGAACGCGATTGCCGACCGGATCGACGTGAACGCCATCGCGGCCCGCCTCGACATCGACGCGATCGCAGACCGGATCGACCTCGACGAGCTCGTCCGTCGCGCGGACCTCGGCCCGATCATCGCCCAGTCGACGAGCGGGATGCTGGGCGAGTTCCTCGGCCTGCTCCGCCGCCAGGTGGTGTCGCTCGACGAGCTCGTTGATCGCGTGACGTTCCGGGAGCGCCGTGTCGCGGGCAGCCCACCGGGGCCGCCCAGCCTGCTCCAGGCCGTGCCGAAGGGCGCGGCCCAGGGTCGAGAGGGCCAGTACGCCGGGGCCTTCAGCCGCCTCCTCGCGCTCGCTATGGACGTCGGGGCGGGCTGGGGGCTCTTCTTGCTCCTCGCACTCGCTCTGCAGGCCGCCATCCGGCTCTTTGCGGGCAGCTCGTACATGATCCTCGGTCATCGACTGGTCGGGATCGTCGCGATCGTGGTCTGGGGATTCTTGTACTTCTCAACGCAGTGGGCGCTCTCGGGACGGACGATCGGCATGGCAATCGTGGGCGCTCGAGTCACGACGACCGACGGCCACAGCATCTCTCGACGCGCCTCGATCATCCGGACGCTCGTGCTGCCGATCAGCATCGCGTTCTGGTTCGTCGCGCTCATCGGTATCGAGCTCCGCGCAGACCGACGCGCCCTGCACGACCTGTGCGCCGGCACGTGCGTCATCTACCACTGGCGGGCGCAGGGCGCGTCGCTCCCGTGGCTCCGCCACGACGACTGATCAGGCGTTGCGCAGCTGGTTGGCGGCCATCTCGAAGTAGCTGTCGAACTCCTCTCTCGCATCGGCATCGAGCTCGACCGAGTCGAGCGCTCCGCGCATGTGGCCCAGCCATGCGTCACGTGCGGCATCGTCGACCACGAACGGCTGGTGCCGCAGCCGGAGGCGCGGGTGGCCTCGCGTGTCGCTGTAGGTGCGAGGACCGCCCCAGTACTGGATCAGGAACAGTGCGAGGTGGTCGCGCGCGTCGGCAAGGTCATCGGGGTACATCGGTCGCAGCAGCGGATCACTCGCGACCCCGTCGTAGAAGCGCTGGACGAGCGCGACGAAGAACGAGTCGCCGCCGACGCGCTCGTAGAGCGTCTGCGTCGTCACGAGCCAAAACTATGGCGTCGTAGACTCCTCGGCGCGCGGGTGTAGCTCAATGGCAGAGTCCCAGCCTTCCAAGCTGGTAATGCGGGTTCGATTCCCGTCACCCGCTCCATCTGGGGTTAACCCCATTAGGTGGACCGCCTTTATGAGAGTCTGGCCGGTGTCGCGCGGCCAGAGTTGTTCGCTCGTTGGGTCGCGATTGATCTGCTCGACGTCGCCCGTTGCGAGACTGTTCGGCCATGCGACAGCGCGAGCGCGGCCAGTCCATGGCCCGCGTCTTCCTCACCTACGCGGCATTGGGCCTCCTCTTGGTCGCGGTGCTCGGCTTCGCCCTTGCCTCGTCGTATCGCACCGAGGCGCAGCGCCGGGGCGTCGACGAAGGCCGCTCAGAGGCGCGCCTCGTGGCACGGACCGCGATCGAGCCGATCCTCAATGGGCGCTCCCTCAACCTGCCGCTCTTGCCGGGCGAGACCCGCCAGCTGCGGATGCTCGTGCGCAACTCGGTGGGCACCCATGACGTGCTGCGGCTGCGGCTGCGCAACCTCTCTGGCAACGTCGTGTTCTCCGACGACGGCTCGGGCTTCAAGCAGCGCCCCGAAGGCGAGGCGCTCGACGCCGTGCGAGGACGAACCGTCGCGCGGCTGACACAGCTCAATGCGGACTCCAACGACTCGGGCCCGGTCGGGCCGGGGGTGGTCGAGGTCTACCTCCCGCTGGGCACGACCGCGCACCGCCTCGGCGTGCTCGAGATCTACCTTCCCTATGCCCCGATCAACGCCGATCTGGGCGCCGGGCTCTCGGGGCTGTACCAGGACCTCGCCGCGGGGCTTGGCGCGCTGTACCTAGCGCTCTTCGGCATCTCGTGGAGCGTGACCAGGCGGCTCCGCAAGCAGCTCCGCCTCAACGCCTACCTTGCCTCCCACGACGTGCTCACCTCGCTGCCGAACCGCGCCGTCTTCCAGGAGCGCGCGGCAGCCGCCCTCGCGTCGGCATCGCGCCGTGGCGGCGGCATCGTGCTGGCCATCATCGACCTCGACCGGTTCAAGGAGGTCAACGACACGCTCGGGCACAGCAACGGGGACGCGCTCCTCGCCGAGCTCGCGCGGCGGCTCGTCGACGAGCTGCATCAGGAGGACACCGTTGCGCGACTGGGCGGCGACGAGTTCGGCCTCGTCTTGTGTGACGGCATGAACCCAGATGAGGTGCTGTGGCGGGTCCGCGGCGTCCTCGAGCGCGAGTTCGAGGTTGGCGGGCTGCTGCTCTGCGTGGACTCGAGCATCGGTTACGCGGTCGCAGACGGGCACGAGGGCGACGTCGAAGAGCTGCTGCGCCACGCCGAGGTCGCGATGTACACGGCGAAGGAGCGTCATGCGGGCGTGGTGCGCTACGAGCCGTCGCTCGACCGCTACGACGCCTCGAACCTCTCACTCGCAAGCGAGCTGCGCCACGCCATCGAGGGCGGCGAGCTGGTGCTGCACTACCAGCCGAAGGCGAGGATGGACGACCTCGCTGTCGACGCCTTGGAGGCCCTCGTCCGCTGGCGGCATCCGACGCTCGGGCTCTTGGCGCCGGACCGCTTCGTGCCCCTCGCCGAGCAGTCGGACCTCATCGACCGGCTGACCGAGTGGGTGGTGCACCAGGCACTCGACGACCTCTCAGAGCTCCAGCGCAGCGCGGGGCCGATCTCCGTCGCGGTCAACGTCTCTGCGAGGAACCTCGGGCGCAGGGGGCTGAGCGAGCTCGTGCAGCGAGAGCTCGCTCGCACCGGGCTCCCGGCCGGCCAGCTCGTCATCGAGGTGACCGAGACCACGCTGCTCGCCGACCCGACGAGCGCGGCGCGCGTGCTCAGCGAGCTTCGCGCCATCGGGGTCCGCGTGAGCATCGACGACTTCGGCAGCGGCCAGACCTCGCTTGGCTACATCTCGACCCTGCCGATCGACGAGCTGAAGATCGACCGCAGCTTCATCACCGACCTTCAGGACAGCCCGACCAATGCCGCGATCGTGCGGTCGATCGTGGACCTTGGCCACAACCTGGGACTCCACGTCGTTGCCGAGGGCATTGAAGGAGACGACTGCTTCGCCGCCGTTCGCGCGACAGGCTGCGAGCTCGCTCAAGGCTTTCTCATCGCTCGCCCCATGGACCTTGCCGCCACTGCCGAGTGGCTGACAGTCCACCGTGCCGCCGCGCACCGGCTCGCCAAGCGCGAGCCGACGCTCACGCCCGCCTGAGCCCGAGGGCGACGCCGGGCTCACAGGTTGAGCAGTGGCGCGTCGCAGAGCGGTGGCGTGGTGGGCGCTCCTGCTCGGATCGAGCGGTACGGATACAGCTGCTCGGGCCGGAACGACCGTCGCCTTGGGTCCCCTGCGCGTCCGCCGACGACCTCCACCCACGACTCGCCAGACTCGAGGTTGGTCACGTGCGCGACGAATGACCACGACGCGCGGCGCTCACGGGCGTCAAGCACGTCCACCCGGTCCCCAGCGTGCACGCCCGACCACCGGTCGTGGCGCTCGACTTTGACCGGGGACGGCGCGGGGGTCGCGTCCGTGCGCCGCTTGGTCATCGTTCCTGTCTACCCGAGGTACCGGCGTCGGGGTCACATCGTGGACGTACAGTCCTCAGGTGACGCTTGCACCGCTCCCCTCGTCGATATCGCCGTCGAGGGTCGGCACGTTCACCGACTGCCCCAGGCTGTTCCAGTACCAGTCGATCGACCGCCTGGAGCAGCCACCGAGCATCTGGACGCTGAAGGGCACGCTCGTGCACACCGCCCTGGAGGGCCTGTTCGGCGTCGAGCCGGCGGAGCGGACCGTGGACGTGGCACTGCGCGCGCTCGACGCCGCTGTGGCCGCTCCCGAGGGTGTCGCGGGGATAGAGACCTTGGGCCTGGAAGGCGGACGTCTCGACTCGTACCTCGAGGAGGCAGCGGCACTCATTCGCAAGTACTTCGAGCTCGAGGACCCGACGAAGGTGGACGCCGTCGGCGTCGAGCTTCGCGTCGAAACGATGCTCACGAGCGCACGCGATGGCGGCGCAGTGCACCTGCGGGGCATCATCGACCGCCTCGACCGCACCGAGGACGGCGACCTCATCGTGGTCGACTACAAGACTGGACGGGCCCCGGCCCCCGGTCGCGAGCGAGCCAGGCTCGCCGCGGTCGAGACGTACGCGCTGCTCTGTGAGCGCGCACTCGGCGTGCGGCCCGTCATGGTTCGCCTCTTGTACCTTGCGGTGCCCCTCGTGATCGAACGGGCGATCGGTGCCTCCGAGGTGAGTCGACAAGAGCGTCGCACTGTCGAGGTGTGGCACGCGATCTCGAGAGCGCACGCGCTCGGCAGCTTCCGCCCTTCGCCGGGACCGCTCTGCAGGTACTGCGCGTTCACGGATCGGTGCGAGGCGGCGCCTGCAGAGCTCCGCGCGCGTGCGGCCTCGAGTACGTCCTAGCGCGACGTGACGTCCGACTCGCCGCCCTCTGTTCAACGCCAGGCGCACCCCGTGGCCGACGCGGTGTCGATGGCGAGCGACTTCGGCGCGCTGTGGGTCGCGGTCAGCGCGGCCCAGGTGCTTGCCGGGCGCTCGTCAGCTGGTGCGGCGCTGCGCAGGCTCGGAGCTGCGGGCATCACGTCGCTCGTGCTCACGAGGTTGCTCAAGCACCACTTCGGCGTGCCCCGGCGCGACGACGTCGCACCCACGTCGAGGTCACGGACCCCCTCGTCGTCGGGCTTCCCGTCGGGGCACACGCTCGCGGCGTTCGTGTCGGCAATCGTGCTGCCGAGGACGCGGAGGGGGCGCGTGATCGCGCTCGGCGTCGCGTCCCTGGTCGGCTGGTCTCGGGTCGAGGTCGGCCACCACCGGCCCGCGGACGTGCTCGCAGGCGCCGCGGTCGGCTCGACGGCGGGCGTGGCGATCGCCGCGGTGCTGGGCTGACCGGGCGCACTCGCGACGCCTCGTCCCTACGCTCATGGCAGGACGGAAGGACGCTCGCATGACCCAGTTGCCAGCCTTCGAGGTGTCGTACGACTATCTCTGCCCCTTTGCTCACATCGCCCACGAGCACCTGGTCGATGCGCTTCGCACCGAGCCCGGGTGGGACGTGACGTTCACGCCGTGGACGCTCCGCCAGGTCCACAAGGACGAGACCGCGCCCGACGTGTGGGACGATCCTGCCAAGCGCGACGAGCTGCTGGCGATGGAGGCCTCCATCGTGGTGCGCGACGAGTGGCCAGAGCAGTTCCTAGACGTGCACCTCGCGCTGTTCCGTGCTCGCCACGATCGGGGGATCCGCCTCTCGACGCGCGACGAGGTCGCGGGCGTGCTGACCGAGGCCGGCGCCAACGCGGACGCGGTCTTTGAGGCCGTCGATGCGGGCGGGCCTCGCAAGGAGCTCGCCGCTTCGTGGCGCCGCCTTGTCGACGAGCACGCCCACTTCGGTGTCCCCACGTTCGTGGTGGGCGACGAGGCGGTCTTCGTCCGGCTCATGCAGCGCCCGACGTCGCCGAGTGACGCGGTCTCGGCAATTGAGTGGATCGTCGCCGCGCTGGTCGACGACACGAGGCTCAACGAGTTCAAGCGCACCAAGCTCGCGCGCTGACTACCCCTTCGCGGCGAGCTCGCCGAGCAGCGCGAAGGTCCCCGACACCTCGTCCTTGGACCCGATCGGCGAGGCGAGCGCTTCAGTGACCCCGGCGTCGGCGAGCGCGCCGAGCGCGTCTTCGATTCGGCCCTTGGACCCGACGATCGAGACGTCCGACGCGCTGGTGGCGCCCTCGCGGTCGAGCATCGCCTTGTAACTCGGCAGCGTGGGGTAGATCGCGAGCTCCTTGTCGATCCGCTCTGCGGCACCGCTGATGTCGTCGGTGAGGCAGACCGCCACCGACGCGATCACCCGAGGCGCCGGGCGACCCGCCGCCTCGGCCGCGCTTCGAATCGTGGGCACGATGTAATCCCGGAGCGTCCCGATCCCTGTCATCCACGTCACCGTGCCGTCGGCGACGGTGCCGGCCAGCCGGAGCATTTCTGGCCCGAGCGCCGCGATGACGAGGCTTGGGGGCGACGACGTCGCTGGGCCCACCGCCTGGAAGACGTTGGCCTTCACGAGCGCTCCTTGCACGTTGACCGGTTGCGCGTGGAGCATCGGAACGAGCGCGTCGAGGTACTCGCGCATGTAGGTCCCCGGCTTGTCGAAGCTGATCCCCCAGATGCCCTCGACCATGACCTGGTGCGACAAGCCGATGCCGAGCGTGAGCCGGCCGCCGGAGATCGCCTGGACGGTCAGCGCCTGGGCAGCGAGCACCATGGGGTGCCGGGGATGGATCGGCACGACGCCAGTCGCGATCTCGATGCGGTCGACCTCCCGAGCGACGACGGCGAGGACCGTCAACGCGTCGGCACCGAAGATCTGGGACGACCACACGCTCTTGAAGCCGGCGTCCCTCGCGGCGCGGGCGTTCGCGACGACGTCGTCGATCGGCTTGTCGGTGTCGAGGCTCGCGCCGAGTCGCATGGGGATCCCTTTGAGTGAGGCGACAGATAGCCTGCCGCGGTGACGACGGCTGAGCGTACAGAGGTTGGCCGCTCGCTGCACCGGCTGGGTTTCGTCGGGGCGGGCCAGCTCGCTCGCATGTGCTGCGAGGCAGCGAGCTCCCTCGGGATCGACACGGTCGTGCTCGCGTCGCGCGCGGACGACGCCGCCGTTCATGTGGCGAGCGAGGTCATCGTGGGCAGCGCGACTGATCCCGCTGCCCTCTTCGACCTCGCGGCGCGCTGCGACGTCGTCACCTTCGACCACGAGCTCGTCGACCTCGATGTGGTGCGGGCCCTCGAGGCCGCCGGACACGCGGTGCGACCGTCGAGCGCGGCCCTCAAAATGGCGGTCGACAAGTCCGCCCAACGCCGTCGGCTCGGGTCAGCCGGCTTCTTGGTCCCCGACTTCGTCGTCCTCGACGCTGATCTCGGCGCGGACCTCGACGCGCTTCGCGCCTTCGCCGAGCGCCTTGGACGCGTCCCGGTCGTCAAGCTCGCGAGCGGTGGCTACGACGGTCGTGGCGTGGTGCTCACGTCGCGGCTCGACGTGGCTGAGTCCGCAGTCGCCTCGTGGCGCGAGTCGGGCGACGTCGTCGTCGCCGAGGCGCCGGTCGACTTCTCCATGGAACTTGCCGCGCTCGTCGTGCGTCGAGCCGACGGCGACACGGTCGCGTACCGCTCGGTGCAGACCACCCAGGTCGACGGCGTGTGCCGAGAGATCCGTGTGCCCGGCAATCTCGACGACGCAATCGCAAGCGAGTCAGCCGACCTCGCCGTGCGAGTCGCCGAGCTCGTGGGCGCTGTCGGCGTCATGGCCGTTGAGCTGTTCGCAACGGATGCGGGACTCGTCGTGAACGAGGTCGCGTTGCGACCGCACAACTCGGGACACTGGACGATCGAGGGCGCGACCACGAGCCAGTTCGAGAATCACCTCCGAGCCGTGCTCGACCTGCCGCTCGGCTCGACCGCTCGCACCTCCCCGGCGGTCGCCACCGTCAACCTCTTCGGCGGCGAGTCGGGCCCGCTCGAACCCGCGTCGCTCGCCCTCGCCCTGGGCGAGCCCCGGGCAAAGGTGCACCTGTACGGCAAGGACGCCCGTCCAGGGAGGAAACTGGGCCATGTGACTGTCCTCGGAGATGACGCGGACCACGCCGCGAGGATCGCGTGGGAGGCAGCGGCGGCCCTCGGGACGCCGGTGCCCGCCGGGGCGGGAGCGACGAGATGACTGCGGCACTCGTCGGGATCGTCATGGGCAGTTCGTCGGACCTCACCGTGATGCAGTCTGCGGCCGACATGCTCGCCACGTTCGACGTCGCCTGCGAGGTGCGTGTCGTCTCGGCGCACCGGACCCCCGAGGCGATGCTGCGCTACGGCAGCGAGGCGAGGGACCGGGGGCTGCGCGTTCTCATTGCAGGCGCGGGCGGCGCAGCGCACCTGCCGGGCATGCTGGCTGCGGCGACCACGCTTCCGGTGATCGGCGTGCCCGTCGCGCTCGAGCGGCTCGACGGCCTCGATTCGCTGCTGTCGATCGTCCAGATGCCTCGGGGCGTGCCCGTGGCCACAATGGCCGTGAACGGCGCCGCCAACGCCGCGCTGTACGCGGTCCGGATCCTCGCCCTCGACGACGACCGTCTCGCCAAGCGCGTCGCCGAGTACCGCGAGCAGCTGGCCGCAGAGGCTGTCGCCCAGGACGAGGGACTGGGGGGTCGGCCGTGACGTCGCTGGGCGAGCACCTCGGGCTCGGTACGGGCGCGCGCGCGCTGATCGTCACCGCCGACGACTTCGGGCTGTGCCACGCCTCAACCGAGGGCGTCCTCGACGCGCTCGATCGCGGCATCGCCACCTCGGCGGGGCTCGTGGTGCCCGCACCATGGGCGCTCGAAGCCGCCTCGAGGTCTGGCGTCCACGACGTCGGCGTCCACCTCGCGCTCACCGCCGGGCTCCCTAGGTTCCGCTGGGGACCGGTCACCTTCGCGCCGTCGCTGCTCGGCGGCGACGGCGGGTTCCCGGCGGCCACCGAGGACCTGCACGACCATGCCGATCCCGACGAGGTGCGTCGCGAGTGCCGTGCGCAGCTCGAGCGCGCCGTCCTCCTCGGCATTGCCCCCACGCACCTCTCGGTGCTCGACGACGCGCTCTTCGCCGCCCCCGCGCTCTTCGACGTGCTCTTGGAGCTCGCCGCGGAGTCGCGGCTGCCGCTGCGGCTCCCCGAGCACGCCGATGCGTCGCGATTCGGCTTCCCGTTGCACGAGCTCGTCGACGACGCTGGCGTCGTGCACACCGACTTCGTCCGCCACTCGGGCCCAGGCGTGCTCGAGGACGCCGCGGGGTTCGCTGCAAGCCTGCCCGTGGGCGTGACTGAGCTCGTCGTCCGCCCAGCGCGCGACACCGACGAGCTGCGCTCGCTCGCGCCCGACGCCGAAGAGCGCGTCCGCGACCTCGGCTACCTGGAGGCGGACGGCTCCATCGCCCGCGCGCTCGCCGACGCCGGTGTCGTCACCCTGTCGTGGTCCGTCGTCCGCGAGCTCGCCAAGGACCCGTCGGTCACCGTGCACTGATGCCAGTCCTCGCACGCGCCGCGCTCCTGTGTGTCCTCGCCGCTGCGGTCGCTGTCGTGCTGGCCGAGAGCGCCGGGGCGGTCCACCTTGCGTTCCTCGGAAACTGATCGGTGTCGTGGATCGCGCCCCCGCATCGCACGCAGAGGCGCCTCATCGCCGTCGTCCACGCCGCGGTGACCGCAGTCCCCTCGAGCGTCGCGGTCGCGTTCCACGAGACGCGAACGGCGCGGTTGGCGGGGTCCAACACCCCACGGCATAGGCTCTCGTCCGAAGGGAGGCCAAGTGGGCGCGTGGCAGCGGTTGATGTCGATTTTCCAGGCCAAGACGAACAAGGCGCTGGACAGGATGGAGGACCCGAGAGAGACGCTCGACCTCTCCTACAACAAGCAGCTTGAGAACCTGACCAAGGTCCGCCGGGCGGTCGCGGACGTCGCGACGGCCCGCAAGCGGATCGAGTTGCAGGCCAACGAGCTGAAGAAGCAGGGTGACAAGCTCCAGGGCCAGGCGAAGGCGGCGCTCTCCCAGGGCAACGAGGACCTCGCGCGCGTGGCGCTCGAGCGTCGCTCGGTCGTCGCGAGCCAGCTCTCCGACTTGGAGACCCAGCACGATCAGGTCGCGGACCAAGAGCAGAAGCTGATCGCGACCTCCCAGCGGCTCCAGACTGAGGTCGAGGCATTCCGGACCCGCAAAGAGACGATCAAGGCCACCTACACGGCCGCGGAGGCCCAGACCCACATCGGCGAGGCCGTCTCGGGCATCTCTACGTCGATGAACGACGCGGGGGCCGCGATGCAGCGAGCCCAGGACAAGATCGCCCAGATGCAGGCGCGCTCAGGCGCCATCGACGAGCTGCTCGCGAGCGGGGCGCTGACAGACCTCTCGCACCCCACTGACGACATCCAGGCGCAGCTCGACAAGATCTCGTCGACGTCCGAGGTCGACAGCGAGATGGCGAAGCTGAAGGCAGAGCTCGCGACGGCGCCCGCGCCGGAGCTCAGTGGGGGCAGCGAAGGGACAACCACCAGCTGATGCCCCAGCGCAGTATCGAAACCGATCATGGGCTGACCTCACGAATGTTCGTGGTCGGCCTTCTGCTGGTCGTCCTCTACGGCGCCATCATGACGGGGCTGTTCTTCGTCATCCATTCGCTCGCGATCATCCTCGTGATCGGGATCGGCGCGATCTTCGCCCAGTACTGGTTCTCCGCGCGGATCGCCTTGTTCAGCATGCACGCCAAGGTCGTCACGCCCGAAGAGGAGCCCAAGCTCCACGCGATGATCGACCGGCTGTGCGCACTCGCCAACGTGCCGAAGCCGCAGGTCGCCGTCTCTGAGACCGACCTGCCCAATGCATTCGCCACCGGCCGCAGCCCGAAGGCGGCGGTCATCTGCGCGACCCGGGGCATCATGCAGCGCCTGCCGGACGAGGAGCTCGAAGCGGTGCTCGCCCACGAGCTGAGCCACGTCGTGCACCGCGATGTCGCGGTCATGACCATCGCGAGCTCGGTGGGCATGCTCGCCGGGCTGATCTCGAGGATCGCGATGTACGGGATGGCGTTCGGAGGCGGCGGCAACCGCAATGACAGCGGTGGCCAGATCGTGCTCATCGAGCTCGGCGCCATGGTCGTCTCGTTCCTCATCTACATCGTCAGCTGGCTGCTCACGCTCGCGCTCTCGCGCTATCGCGAGCTGTCCGCGGACCGCTCCGGGGCGATCCTCATCGGCAAGCCCTCCGTCCTCGCCTCGGCGCTGCAGCGCATCACCGGGGACATCGCCCGCATCCCGTCTCGGGACCTGCGGCGCGTCGAGACCATGAACGCCTTCTTCTTCGCGCCGGCGATCTCGGGCAAGTCACTGCACGGGCTCTTGGCGACCCACCCGTCGCTCGAGGTCCGTCTCGCCAAGCTGGCCGAGCTCGAGCGCGAGCTCGGGCAGGCCTAGGTGGGCCTGCTCGACGTCCTGCGGGGGCGCTCGCGGCAGGTCGAGCCCAACCTCGACCAGATCTTCGCCCTGCCGTCGGCAGCGGTCACGCTCGAGACGGCGTGCTCGCTCGTGCCCACCGGGCACGGGGGCATCTGCTTCAAGGCGGGCAGCGGTCCCGCGGACCGGACCGCCGGCACCGAGATCACCGAGCTGTTGAGCGGCGACATCGACCCCACCTCGATCAAGCGCGTCGACGACGACCTCGGGTTCACGTGGCTCGTGATCGACGACCCCGATCTCTCGTCGCTCGTGACCAGGCTGCACGGCGCCAATACGACGCTTGCCGAGCACGGCCTCGGCCCGCACCTGCTGTGCGCCGCGGTGGGGTTCACCGACGCGCCGGGCTCGTCGGGGGCCGCGCCGTGCTACCTCGTCTACCTGTTCAAGCAGGGCACCTTTTACCCATTCGCGCCCCGCGACAACGAGCGCCGCGACAACGAGCTCGAGCTGCGGCTTCGCGCCCAGCTCGCCGACGACCTGCCGATCGAGCCGGACCTCACCAGGTGGCTCGCCCTGTGGGGCCTGCCGGTCAGCTGAGCAGGGCTGCGGCCGCGGCGCTGGCGTCCGCGGCGAGCGCCAGGTCGAGCTCGGTCAGCCCGCCCGCGTCGTGGGTCGACACCACAAGTCGCACGGTCGTGTAGCGCACGTCGATGTCGGGGTGGTGGTTCAGGCGCTCGGCGACGTCTGCGACCCGCTGCACGAACGCGATCGCGTCCATGAACGCCTTGAACTGGAACTCGACTTTGATCTGGTCGCCGTCGCGCGCCCATGGCGAGCCGGCGTCGCGAAGTGCGGCATCGACCGTCGCGGCATCGAGCAGCTCGGGACGGGTCATGGCATCGCCATCCTTGCAGGGTCGACCGCCTCATCGAACTCGGCCACGGTGAGGTAGCCGAGCGAGACGGCCGCCTCGCGCAGCGTCGAGCCCTCGGCGTGCGCCTTCTTCGCGACCTTGGCGGCCTTGTCGTAGCCGATGATCGGGTTGAGCGCGGTGACCAGCATCAAGGATCGTTCGAGGTGCTCTTTTATGCGCGCCTCGTCGGCGGTGAGACCCACGACGCAGTACTCGCGAAACAGCTCGCACGAGTCGCTGAGCAGGCCCACCGAGTTGCAGAAGTTGAAGATCATGACCGGCTTGCAGACGTTGAGCTCGAGGTTGCCTCTCGAGCCCGCGACGCCGATCGCCGTGTCGTTGCCGAGGACCTGGACGCAGACCATGATCAGGGCCTCGCACTGGGTGGGATTGACCTTCCCGGGCATGATCGAGCTGCCCGGCTCGTTCTCGGGCAGCACGAGCTCGCCGAGCCCGCTGCGCGGGCCAGAGCCGAGCCACCTGATGTCGTCGGCGATCTTGGTGAGGCTGACCGCGAGCGTGCGGATCGCCCCGTGGGCGAAGACGATCGCGTCGTGGGCAGCGAGCGCGGCGAACTTGTTGGGCGCGGTCACGAACGGCGCGCCCGTGGACGACGCGATGACCGCGGCGACGCGGGCGCCGAACTCGGGGTGCGTGTTGAGCCCGGTCCCGACCGCGGTGCCGCCGAGGGCGAGCTCGTAGAGGCCGACAGTGGCCACGTCGATCCTCGTGAGGTCAGCGTCGAGCTGGGCAACGTAGCCAGAGAACTCCTGGCCCAAGGTGAGCGGGACGGCGTCCATGAGATGGGTGCGGCCGATCTTGGTGATCCCGGCGAACGCCGCTGCCCGCTCTGCCAGCGCGTCGCGCAGCGCGGTGACCGCCGGGACGAGCCGGGCACGCAGCTCGAGGACCGCCGCGACGTGCATCGCGGTCGGGAACGTGTCATTCGAGGACTGCGAGCAGTTGACGTGGTCGTTCGGGTGCACCGGGTCCTTCGAGCCGCGCTCCCCTCCCGCGAGCTCGATGGCGCGGTTCGAGATGACCTCGTTGACGTTCATGTTCGTCTGGGTGCCGCTGCCGGTCTGCCAGATTCGGAGGGGGAACTCGGCATCGAGCGTGCCGTCGGCCACCTCGCGAGCTGCGCGCTCGATCAGCTCGGCACGCCGTGGGTCCAAGAGCCCCAGCTCGGCGTTGACGCTCGCAGCCGCGCCCTTCAGCACCCCGAAGGCGTGGATGACCGCAGGCGGCATCGTGTCGTGGCCGATCGCGAAGTGCTGCAGGCTTCGCTCGGTCTGCGCCCCCCAGTAGCGATCGGCGGGCACCTCGATCGTGCCCATCGTGTCGGACTCGGTGCGCGTGCTCACGAGCTGGCCTTGGGCTTTTTGGCCGTCGTCCCCGCGGCGCGCTTGGCGGCGGCCGACTTCGAGCCGCCGCTCGTGGCGCTGGAGGCGGTGCGCTTCGTTGCCGACTTAGCCTTCGTGCTCGCCGGACGCTTCGCCGGCGCGGGCTTCACGGCGCCTGCTCGCTTCGTCGACGTCGCCGTCGCAGGCTTCACGGCGCCTGCTCGCTTCGTCGACGTCGCCATGGCGGCCTTGGCGGGCTTCGCGGTCGCGGACTTGTGAGCTCGAGCCCTGTGACCCGGCCGCATCGCCTCTCCCTTGGCGAGGATCGCCCTCGCCGCTGCCACGTCGGCTGCCCTCGGCCCGTCGCCCTCGCCCGGCACCTCGAGGAGCGCGGTCACGTCGGCGAGCGCGGGGTGCCCGATGAGCGCGGCAAGTCCGTCGGCGCCGATGGACCCGTCGCCCGGGTTCTCGTGGCGGTCGCGATTCGAGCCGAACGGGACCTTGGAGTCGTTGAGGTGCAGGCACCCGATCCGATCGAGCCCGAACCTGGCCCGCACCTCGTCGATGACGGCGTCGGCGCCCTCGATCGTCGAGTAGTCCACTCCGCTCGCCCAGAGGTGCTGGGTGTCGATGCACACCCCGACGCGCTCGTCGCCGCCCACTGCCTCCAGGACGCACTCGAGCTCTTCGAGCGTGCGCCCAACGGTGCCGCCCGCCCCCGCCGCGTTCTCGAGGAGGATCGGGCAGGCAGGCAGGTCGGCCTCCTTCGGGTCGTCCGCGTTGTCGAGGGCGACTCTTAGGGCCGCCGCGATCCTGGGGAGCGCCCCGTCCAGGCCCGCGCCGTGGTGGCTGCCGACGTGCAGGACGAGACCCGCAGCGCCCATGCCGCGGGCAACCGACAGGTTGGCGGTGAGGCACTCGACGCTGCGCGCGAAGAGCGTCTCGTCGGCGGTCGCGAGGTTGATCAGGTACGTCGCGTGGGCGAACGTGGCGTGCACCGACTCGTGTCCCCGCGCGGCATCGCGATAGGCAGCGAGGACGTCGGGGGCGTACTGGGTCGGCTTCCAGGCTCGCGGTGACTGCGTGAAGATCTGGACGGCGTCGGCACCCAGCTCGACGCCGCGGTCGAGGCGAGCGGTGAGCGGACCTCCTCCGCGGACGTGGGCCCCGATCAGCACGCCTGCAGGCTATCTGGGCGGTGCTCCGACACGCGAGGTGCAGACTGCGCGGTGCGCGCTCCGGGCCGGGGCGAGCTCCGGGCTGTACTTCGCTGCCAGACTTGCTCGATGACCGCGACGAGCGAGACCGAGTGCCTGTCGTGCCCGAGGCTGGTGATGTCCTCGCCCGCACCTCGGGATCGCGTCGTGGCCACGTTACGATTCATGGTCGCGCACGCCTTCAACGCCAACCTCGAGGGATGGCTGGTCGTGCTGCCCCGGCGCCACGTCCTGTCGATCGACGAGTTCGACGACGTCGAGGCAGCCGAGCTCGGGCCGCTGCTGCGCGGTGTCACCGCGGCACTTCGTGCGGCCACCGGCTGCGAGAAGTCCTACGTCCTGCTGCTCGCCGAGTCCGAGGGCTTCGAGCACGTCCACTTCCACGTGGTCCCCCGGGGCAAGGATCTCCCCGTTGCCTACCGCGGGTCGAGGATCTTCGGGCTGCTCGGCAACCCCGAGCTCGACGTCGTCGCCACTGCGCGGATGGACGAGATCGCGCTCGCGGTGCGCGACCACCTCGCCCGCGGCGGCATCACCGACGCCCAGTAGGTCAGTCCGTCGCCTCGTGCGCCGCGGCCGCCAGGTCCGCGACAGGCGAGGACCCCGGACGCTCGAGGATCTCGAGCAGGAGCGTGAGGGCGTAGGAGAAGAACGCGAAGACCGATGCGGTGACCGCCGTCGAGCCAAGGATCCTGATGGACGCAAACCAGATGACGCCCCCCGAGTCGTGGGCCCTCGAGAGGTGCAGGTCGACCAGCAGCGTCGCCAGCACGCCGATCGCGATGACGAGCCCGCAGATCAGCAAGAAGAACCCGGCGAGGAATCGCGGCACGGCGTGCGGGTCGACCAGCTGTGCGCTTCTCGGCCGTGCGACCGGTCGCCAGCGCTCGGCGACCGACACGTGGCCGGTCTCACGGTCTCGGGCGTCACCGAAGGTCCGAAGTCGGGCGTCGGAGAAGTGCACCCTCGTCGCGCAACGAGGGCACTCCTGGAACCCGTGACCGAGCGCGACGAAGGTGTGCTGGCAGCTCGTGCACTCGATCGCGTGCAGCCACGACTCGCACGCTGGGCACGCCGCGGATTGCAGCCCTTCTTCGATCGTGACGTACTCGGTGCAGACGGGGCACAGGAAGCGCAACGACACTGCGAGTTGTTGTAGCACCTCGCGGGCTGCGGGCCCTGGCGTCGCGACCCGCACGCACAGCAGCCCTGCCTAGGTTGGGGGGTGGTCCGAGGGGCAGAAGTTGTCGCCGGAGGTCACGACCGAGGCTCGCTGCCAGCCGTTGACCCACCAGCGCGAGCGTGGCTCGGCGAGGCCCCAGGTCTTCGCCGCGTCGGCAGCGATCGCCGCGGCGAACAGCTCGGTGCCAGCAGGGCACAGGTGCACGCCGTCGACCCGCCGGACGCGGTCCCACGTCGCCTTGGGCGCGCGAGGGTCGCGCGGGGGCGGGATCCACGGGCTGAAGCCGCCGTCGAGCTCGACGCTCGCGGCGACCGGGAAGTACATGGCGTGGCCCGGCAGGAGCGCGGGGAGCGCTGCCACGTCGGCGTTCCAGGCGTTGACCTGGCGCGTGGTCGAAGCGACCGATGCCGGCGTGAAGTCGAGCTCAGGATGGGTGAGCGGGTACTGCACGAACGCGACGCCCTTCGCCCCCGCTGAGCGGGCGATCAGCACGAGCTCGCGCAGCGTCGCGAGGTAGTCGGCCGGGTCCTGGGCGACCGGCCCGTCCCACCCGGTCGTGAGCAGCACCACGTCGGCGTGCGTCGAGGTGACGGTGTGGCGGATCCAGGTGCGCCACGACCGGCTGCAGCACGGTGGCGAGGTCCCCCATCCAGGGAAGCCGTCGTTCGTCGCGGCGATCTCGCCCGTCGCGTCGAGCGCGGCCACGATGCCGGGACCTGAGATGTAGAACATCGAGTCGCCGACGAGCACGACGCGGAGGGGGTGCGCCCTGTCGATCGGACGGCCAATCGCGATCGGCTGCTGGCCGCCGAGCCCGCCCGCCCCGCCGATGACCGCAGCGGGGGCGTAGCGAAGCAGCGTCGCGCGCACGTAGGAGTGGATGACGAGCGACGGCGTGGTGCCGATGATGATCGCGACGACCGTCGCCGCGACGCCCGCGGTGTAGAGCCCCCATCGAAGCGGCGCCACCACCAGCCGGCGCCTGACCGGCAGCTCGACGAGGAAGTAGCTGGCGAGGACGAAGGCGGCCATGATCCCGAGCCGCGCGGCGAGCAGTGCCGCGCCCGACAGACCCGCGCTAGCAGGGGTCACGAGCACGATCACCGGCCAGTGCCACAGATAGATCCCGTAGCTCACGAGGCCGATCGCGACCAGGGGCCGGCAGCCGAGGCCGCGGGCGAGGATCGAGCCGTCGCGCCGGACGTCGGCGAGGACGACCGCGCACAGGACCGCCGCAACGAGGAACCCGCCCTCGAACATGAAGCTCGACGGCACCTCACCGGCATTGCCAGCCGTCGCCATGAGCGCGAGCAGCCCCGCGAGCGCGAGGGGGGCGGCCACGCGCAGGACCGCGGCGATCCTCGGCGGCGTCTCGGGGCGGCGCGCGGTGAGCCACGCGAGGAGCGTGCCGACGGCGAGGTCCGCAAGCCGCGTGTCGGTGCCGTAGTAGACCCGCGAGGGGTCCGACCCGGGCGTGAAGAGGACCGCCATGAGCACCGTTGAGGCGACGGCGATCAGGATCGAGACGGCGACGCCGAGCCTGCGACGCTGACGAAGCCCCTTTGCGAGCAGGACGACGGTCACGAGCGGCCACAGCAGGTAGAACTGCTCTTCGATCGCGAGGCTCCAGGTGTGCTGGAGCGGACTTGGCGCGGAGAACTGGGCGAAGTAGCTGTGCTGGGCGAAGATCTGCTGCCAGTTCGCGACGTAGAGCAGCGTGGCCCAGGCCTCTGACCGCAACGACGAGAGGTCGATCGCCGCGACGAAGTCGGTCGTGCCGTAGCGGCCCTCGAGCAGCACGAAGGCCATGACGGCCGCCACCATGACGAACAGCGCTGGCAGCAGCCGACGCGCTCGGCGCGCCCAGAACTTCGCGAGGCGGATCGTGCCGGTGTCCTCGTGCTCCTCTAAGAGCAGCGAGGTGATGAGGAACCCCGAGAGCACGAAGAACAGGTCGACGCCGAGGTAGCCGCCTCTGGCCCAAGGCTCGTTCAGGTGGTACGCGAGGACCGCCAGGACCGCGAGCGCCCGCAGGCCGTCGAGGGCGGGAAGGTGCCTGCCCCGGACCGAAGAGCCCGTCACCGCGAGAGCGAGGCTGCGAGCTCGGCGACGTCTCCCACTGGGTGGTCCAGCTCCACCAGCTCACCGGCGACCGGATCGGGAAGCGGCGCCGTGCACGAAAGCTCGAGCCGGTCGCCACAGCGACGCGGACCATCGGGGCCCTGGTGCCACACCTCGTCGTGCTCGCGCCAAAAGACGCCAGGGCCGCCCTCGACGTCGGGCAGCGGGAGGTTGCGGGCGGCATGGACGTGCGCTGTCTTCGAGATGACGGTGTGGCAGCCCTCTACGAAGAGCGAGGCGATCACCGTTGCGGCGTCTCGGCAGCTCGCGGTGTCGCCCTCCAAGAAGAGCGCGTGGCACGCTCCAAGCAGCTGGGCTGTCGTCGCCTCCCTGGCGATGATTGACGCCGCTCGCCCCGCACCGACGCGAGCGGCGACGCCGAGCTCGGCGTCAGAGCGCTGGGCAACGGCTGCTGCCAGGACAAATGCGTCGAGTTCTTGGCCCGCGGGCGACCGCTGTGGCCCGAGCAGGACGACACGTCCCGTGCCGACGGCGTCGGCGCACAACACGAGCGTACCGATCGACCCTTGGTCGAGCACCGAGGGTGGGAGCCGGACGAGCGATGGGATCATCGACCGGTGAACGTGGCGTCACGCTTCTCCAGGAATGCCGCGACCGCCTCGGCGACGTCGTCAGTCGCGATGCAGCGCACCTGGGCGTCGCCCTCTGCGTCGACGGCCTCTGCCATCGTCCTCGAGAACGACGCATCGAGCAGGGCCACGGAGCTCGAGATCGCGACGGTCGGGCCCTCAGCGAGGTGCTGCACGAGCGCTCCGGCGACCACGTCCAGCGAGTCGACAGATGCGACGCGCGCGATCATGCCGAGCGCGAGCGCCTCTTCGGCGCTGATCATCTCGCCGAAGAGGGCGAGCTCCTTCGCACGCGCGAGTCCGACGAGCCTCGGCAGGATCCATGAGAGCCCGAAGTCGACCGACAGGCCCCGGCGCACGAAGATCGCCGAGAACCTGGCGCGCTCCGAGGCGACCACGAGATCGCATCCGAGCGCGAGCGACATGCCCGCGCCTGCGGCGACGCCATCGACGACAGCAACGGTCGGCTTCGTGCAGCGGTGCAGCGAGTGCGCGGCGGCGTGGATCCGGTCCATCGCGGCCTTGGTCCCCGCCCGGGGCTCGTCGTCGCGCGCGCGGTCGGCGAGGTCCATCCCGCTCGAGAACGAGCCTCCAGCCCCGCGAAGCACGAGCACCCGGTCCGCCTCGCTCGCGCTGACCTCGTCGAACAGGGCCCCGAGGGCGTCGAAGAGCGCGTAGGTCAGCGCGTTCTTGCGCTCAGGCCGGTTGAGCGTCGCGGTGACGACACCATCCGCGCGCTCGATGATCAAGTCGGGCAATGGTCCTCCTTGGGCGTCCAACCCTAACGGGCAGTCGAGCTAGGACGAGAGCTCCGTCTCGGGCAGTCGCTCGACGTTCACGTCCCGGAACGTGAGGACGCGGACCGAGGGGACGAAGCGGACCGAGCGGTACATGTCCCAGACCCAGGCGTCGGTGAGCCTGACCTCGAGCAGCGGCGGCGTCGAGGCCGACTGCACCGAGATGTCGACGTCGTTCGCGAGGTAGAAGCGCCGCTCGGTCTCCACGACCCACTTGAACATCGCGACGACTGCCTTGTACTCCTGGACGAGCGAGAGCTCGAGGGTGGCCTCGTAGTCGTCGAGCTCCTCCTCGCTCATCGACATGGCAGGCTCGGGATGCGTCAGCCGCCGCGAGGCGTCCGGCGCTCCTTGATCTTCGCGGCCTTGCCGTGCAGGTCACGCAGGTAGTACAGCTTGGCGCGGCGCACGTCCCCGTAGCTGTCGACCTCGATCTTGGCGATCGTGGGCGAGTGCACCGGGAACGTCCGCTCCACGCCGACCCCCGCGGAGACCTTGCGGACCGAGAAGGTCTCGCGAAGCCCGGTGCCCTGGCGGCGGATGACGACGCCCTGGAAGACCTGGACGCGCTCTCGGGTGCCCTCGACGACCCGGACGTGGACCTTCACCGTGTCGCCGGGGCTGAACGAGGGGACGTCGTCGCGCAGCGAATCGCGGTCGATGAGCTCGGTGGGGTGCATCAGAGGTCCTTTCGGTCCGCAAAAGAGCGGCACGAGATCCTAGCCCGGGACCTCGGTCGTCCCCGCCGGGGCATCGAGCCCCGCGTCGTCGGCACCGAGCTCGTCGAGCAACCCCGCCTCGTCGGGGCGCAGTCCGCCGCGCGCCTCGATGAGGTCCGGTCGCGCGCCGAGCGTGCGGCGCAGCGCCGTCGCGCGGCGCCACCTCGCGACGCGACCGTGGTCGCCCGATCGGAGGACCTCGGGCACCGACCAGCCGCGAAACGTCGCCGGCTTCGTGTACTGCGGGTACTCCAAGAGCCCGTCGGCGAAGCTCTCGTCGATCGCGCTCGCCTCATTGCCGAGGACGCCTTCGCTGAGCCTCGCGACGGCCTCGACCACGACGAGAGCCGCGAGCTCCCCGCCGGCGAGCACGACATCGCCGATGCTCAGCTCCCCGTCGCAGCAGTGGTCGAGGACGCGCTGGTCGATCCCCTCGTAGCGGCCGCACAGCAGCGAGAAGCCGACGCCTGCGGCGAGCTCGTGCGCGACGCGCTGGTCGAAGCGCCGGCCCCCGGGGGTGAGCGCCAGGAGCGGGCGACGGGCGCCGTCGGCCTCGGCGGCCTCGACCGCCGCGAAAATAGGACCCGGTGCGAGCACCATTCCCGCACCGCCGCCGAAGGGCGTGTCGTCGACCGAGCGCCGAGCGTCCGTCGTGTGCTCTCGCAGATCGCGCACCCGCAGGTCCACGACGCCCGCGGCCCTGGCACGCCCGAGGACCGAGGTGCTCGCGTAGCCGTCGATGAGCTCGGGGAAGATGGTGAAGACGTCGACGCGCACTAGACGAGCCCCTCTGGCACGTCCACTGTCACGAGCCCGTCGGATACCTCGCCGACGACGAAGCGCGACGGGATGAGGACTCCGGTGTCCAAGACCAAAAGGTCACTCGCGGGGTTGGCCTCGATCGAGTCGATCCTTCCGATCGGCGTCCCGTCGATCGTACGGACCTCGGCGCCGATCAGCTCGTCGACCCACAGCACGTCGTCGCGCTCGAGCGGGGCGGCGCGCAGCACGACCCCGCGATACGACTCGGCGGCCTCTCGGGTCTCGATGCCGTGGAAGAACACCACGTGGTTCGAGCTGAGCGGCCGTGAGGTGGCGACGGTGAGCTCGCCGCGGTCCGTCTGGAACGTGCTGCCCGGCTCGACGCGCTCAGCCTGGTCGGTCACCAACCGCACCACGACGCCTCCCGCGAGGCCATGGGCGCGTCCGATCTCGCCCACCTCGAGCAGCGACCGCCGTGCGGCGGTCATCTCAGTCGACGATGTCGACGGAGGTGGTCAGCCCCTCTCGGGCGCCGGCGGCGGCGACGAGCGCCCGGATCGCCTGGGCGGTTCGGCCGCGACGGCCGATCACCCGGCCCATGTCCTGCTGGGCGACGTTGAGGCTCAGCGTCACGCGTCGGCCACGCGCCTCGGCGGTCACCTCGACGGCGTCGGGCTCTTCTGCGAGCGAGGTCGCGATGTGCTGGAGCACGGCAGTCGAGATGGGCGCCTCGTCCGCCCGCTCGTTCGCGACGTCGCCATCGCCATCGCCGTCGCCGTCGCCGTCGCCGTCGTCATAGTCGTAGTCATCAGGTCCGTCGAGCTGGTTGATGTCGCCTTCGACGTACTCGGCGTCGACGTCGCTCACGTGGTCGAGCCTCCTTCGAACTCCGCCCATGCGCCGGAGGCCTTGAGCAGCTTCTCCACGCGCTCGGTCGGCTGTGCGCCGTTCCGCAGCCACGCGAGGGCCCGGTCGTTGTTGACCTTGAGCACGCGCTCGGGAGCGGCCCGCGACGCGCCACGAGGCTCGTAGGTCCCGAGGACCTCAAGGAACCGCCCGTCCCTCGGGCTCCTGCTGTCAGCGGCCACCAGGCGGTAGGTCGGCTGCTTCTTCTTGCCCATCCGCACGAGACGGAGCTTGACTGCCACGAAATCCTCCGATCGGCGCGAGCGACTCGTGCCCGGCGCCCCCGCGTCGACGCGGGACCGCGAAAGTCTAGCGGTGCTTGGGAGGGGTCACCCTTCCGCCCTTCTTCTTCTTCGACCCTCCTCGTGCCGGCGTGGCGCGTCCCGAGGCGATCGAGCCGAGCCCTCCTGGCGTGGCGCCCGCGGCCCCTGCAAGCCCGGCGAGCTGCGGTGGCAGCTCGCCTGCTGGGAGCCGACGCGCCGCGGCTCGTGCGAGCTTCGCGGACATGCCGCCCGCCTGAGGCGGCATCGCCCCGCCAGCGACGCCCTTCATCATCTTCTGCATCTCTTTGAACTGGCGGAGGAGCTGGTTGACCTGGCCGACCGTGGTCCCAGAGCCGCTCGCAATGCGCTGGCGCCGCGAGCCGTCGATGATCACGGGCTCGGCGCGCTCGCGCGACGTCATGGACCGAACGATCGCCTCGACGCGGTCCACCTCTTTGTCGTCGAGCTGGTCGGCGGCCTCGCGCAGGTCCTTGGTCACGCCGGGCATCAGCCGCATGATGCCGCCCAGGGACCCCATCTTTCGGACCTGGGTGAGCTGTGTGAGGAAGTCGTCGAGCGTGAAGGACCCGCCCATGAGTCGTTCCGCGGAGTGCTGGACGACGTCGGCGTCCATCGTGCGCTCTGCCTGCTCGATCAGGGTCAGCACGTCGCCCATCCCGAGGATCCGGCTCGCCATTCGATCGGGATAGAACAGGTCGAGGTCGCCGAGGCGCTCGCCAACAGAGGCGAACACGATCGGCTTGCCCACGACGGTGCGCACCGAGAGGGCGACGCCGCCTCGGGCGTCGCCGTCGAGCTTGGTCACGATCACCCCGTCGAGCGCCAGGGCCTCATGGAACCGTTTGGCCGTGCCGACGGCGTCCTGGCCCGTCATCGCGTCGATGACGAGGAACGTGTAGTGCGGCGAGGTGCGCGAGGAGATCCGGCGCACCTCGTCCATGAGCGCGTCGTCGATCGACAGGCGACCCGCGGTGTCGATGATGCAGACGTCGCGCCCTATGCGCTCCGCCTCGGCGACGCCGCCGACCGCGACGTCGACGGGGTCGGTCGCCTTCGTGAAGACGGGGACCCCCGCCTGGCCGCCGAGGACACGAAGCTGCTCGACAGCCGCGGGGCGCTGCAGATCGGCAGCGACGAGCAGCGGGGATCGGCCCTGGGCCTTGAACCAGGTCGCGAGCTTGGCCGCCGCCGTCGTCTTGCCCGCACCCTGGAGCCCTGCGAGCAGGATCACCGTCGGCGGCCGCGAGGCGTACGTGATCGCGAGCGGCTCACCGCCCAGCACCCTCACGAGCTCGTCGCTCACGGCCTTCACGACCTGCTGGCCAGGCGTCAGGCTCGCCGAGAGCGCCTCGAGCTGGCACCGCTCGCGCACGCCGTCCAGGAACGATCGGACGACGGAGAGCTCGACGTCGGCGTCCAAGAGCGCGGCGCGGATCTCGCCGAGCGCCTCGTCGAGGTCCTGTGCCGAGATCCGCCCCCTGCTCCTGAGCGAGGAGGTGATCTTGTCCAGTCGCTGGGCGAGCGCGTCAAACATCGCGATGCGAGGCTACGCGAACACCGCGTGCGTCAGTCGCCGAGCAGTGCCTCAACGAAGTCCTCGGGGTCAAAGGTAACGAGGTCCTCGGCACGCTCCCCCACCCCTACCAGCCGAACAGGGAGCCCGAGCTCGCGCTGGACGGCCAGCACCACGCCGCCGCGCGCGGTGCCGTCGAGCTTGGTGAGCACGATCCCCGTCACGCCAACTGCGTCGGAGAACTCGCGGGCCTGGCTGATCGCGTTCTGCCCGGTCGTCGCGTCGAGCACCAAGAGCACCTCGGTCACCTGGCCCGGGGCGCGGTCCGCGACACGGCGGATCTTCTTCAGCTCCTCGATCAGGTTCGCCTTGTTGTGGAGCCGACCCGCAGTGTCGGCCAGGACGACTGGGATGCCGCGTGACGCAGCCCGGTGCAGGGCGTCGTGGACGACCGCGCCAGGGTCGGCACCTTCTTCGGCGCGCACGAGCTCGCACCCGACGCGATCGGCCCAGGCCCCCAGCTGGTCCGCTGCAGCGGCGCGGAACGTGTCTGCTGCTGCGAGCAGCACCTTGTTCCCCTTGGCCGTCTCAGCCGCGGCGAGCTTGCCGATGGTGGTCGTCTTGCCAACACCATTCACCCCGACGAACAGCCAGACCGCGACCCGGTCGGCGTCCACCTTCGTCGCGAGCGGCGCGGGCGGCGGCCCGAGGAGCTCGAGCAGCTCGTGTCGGAGGGCTCCCGGTACGCCCTCGGGTCCCATTGTGTTGGCGGCGGCGGCAGCCGTCACCGCGTCGAGCACCGCGGTGGTCGTTGAGGTCCCGACGTCGGCGCGGAGCAGCGCCTCTTCGATCTCGTCACGCTCCGGGGCACCGACCGTGCTGCGACCACGAAGGGAGCGCACCCTCTCAAAGAGCGAGCGGGCAGCGGCGAGCTGCGTCGAGAGCGCCGGGGGGGCTGCCGGCTCGACGAGGACGCTGGCGGCCTCGACCTCGAGCGACGGTGCCACCAGAGGCGGCGCCGTCGCAGCTCCCGGCTCAAGCGGCGTTGGCGGTGGGGCCTCGAGGGATCGGGCCCGCACCGAGCGCACGACCAGCGTGCCGGCTCCCGCAAGGACGATCACGCCGACCGCGACGAGCAGCCAGATCACGACGTCGCTCACGCGTGCACGGTCGTCCGCTCGACCTTCTGGCTCACCACCTGCGAGGACCCTCCGGGCGCCATCGTCACGCCATAGAGCGCGTCGGCCGCCTCCATGGTGCGCTTTTGGTGCGAGACGATCACGAGCTGCGCCTCATCGCGGAACTCGTCGATGAGCCCCAAGAACCGGTGCAGGTTCACGTCGTCGAGCGCGGCTTCCACCTCGTCCATGAGGTAGAAGGGCGACGGCCTCGAACGGAACACTGCGAAGAGGAACGCGAGGGCGGCGAGCGAGCGCTCGCCGCCCGACAGCAGCGAGACGCGCCGCACATTGCGCCCTGCAGGGCGCACCTCGATCTCGACACCGGTGTGCAGCAGGTCATCGGGATCCGTCAGCGTGAGGCGCCCCTGGCCACCCGGGAACAGCGTCCCGACGAGCTCGCTGAAGTGCTCGTTGACGTCGGCTGCGGCGCTCGCGAAGGTCGACATGATCTCCTCGTCGAGCGTGCGAACCACCTCTTGGAGCTCTCGTCGTGCGTTGCGCACGTCGGCCACCTGGGTGTCGAGGTCGCGATGGCGCTCCTCGAGCGTCGACAGCTCCTCGAGCGCGAGGGGGTTGATGGGTCCGAGGTCCCCCAGTTGCTGCGCGAGCTCCTCGGCGCGATTCGACGGTGCGGTCGACTCGTCGAGCTCTGGGCGCTCGGCCCCGACGATCGCGCCCACGTCGACGCCGAGCTCGCGACGGATGGTGTCGACGAGCGCCTCGAGGCGAGCGGCGACGCCGGTCGCCTCGATCTCGAGCTCGCGCTCGCGCTCGTTGGACTCGGCGAGGGTTGCGTCCGCGTCAGCACGCTCGCGGCGAAGTGACTCGAGGCGCTCGCCCCCGGCGCGCGCGGCCTCGAGCTGGAGGCGGTAGTCGTCGGACACCGTCTCGTGCGCCACGTCGACGCGAACCGAGACCGCCGAGACGACCGCCTCGAGGGCGTCGAGCGAGGTGACGTCGGACTCGAGGCGGCGGCGCCGCAAGCTCGCCTCCTCGCGCTCGGCCGCGTGGCCGGTGAGTCGGCGCTCGACTTCTTCGAGCCGGGCATCGAGCATGTCGGCACGCTCGTCCAGCGATGCCTCGGCGAGGGCGAGCGCGTTCGTGAGGTCCGCGACGCGCGCCTGCTTGGCCTCGATCGTCTCGCGGGCCTGGGTCGCCCATCCCGCTCGCTCCGAGGCACGAGCCGCCGCGTCTTGGAGGGCGGGCAATGTCTCGGTCGTGGCAGCGAGATCGTCCTCGTCGCTTCGCGCTGCCGCCGCGGCGGCGTCGAGCTGGACCGTGAGCTCCTCGAGCTCGGCGCGGCACCGCAGCTGGTTCTCCTCGACGTGCGCGAGCTCGCTCGCGGCCGACGCGACGTCGGAACGGGCCGCGTCGCACGCCGACGTCGTCTCTGCCAGGCCCGCGCGCGCCACGTCGAGGTCGTCGCGGCGCCGGAGCATGTCGTCCTCGGCGGTCCGGGACAGCTCAGCGTCCTCGGCCGCTCTCGCGAACGATTCCTCGACCGCGGCGCGGGTCACGACCGCGCTCCCGGCCGCGGCTCGCCAGCCGCTTGCGGCGAGGCGGTCGCCTGCTGCGGTCACGACAACGAGGTCAGGACGATCGACGGCCAGGTCGATCGCGGCGTCCAGGTCGTCCACGCACACGCACCGGGCGAGCAGGCGGTCAAGGGCGATCGCGACGTCGCCCGCGACGCCGGGGCGCGGACGCACGACCGAACGGATGCCAGCCGCCCCGTTCACGTGAACGTCGGGCTCGCTCGCCCGGAGCGCCGGGAGGACCAGCCCGGCCGCACCCTCTGCGCGCAGGCGCTCGAGGACACGGCGCGCGGTCGGACCGGTGTCGACGACGACCGCGGCGAGCGACGCGCCGATCGCTGCTTCGACGGCGCGCTCGAACCCGGGCTCGACGTCGACCAGGTCGACGAGCGCACCAAGGACCCCGTCGAGGTCGCCAAGGGCGTCACGTCCGATCGCACCGGTGATCTCGGACAGCGCACGATCAAGCGCCTCGGCGCGAGCCTGGCTGCGCGATGAGGCGTCCTGTCGCTCCCGGAACGTGGTCTCGGCCGCCAGCGCCCCGCGTCGGCTCGACTCGAGCGCCTCGGTGGCTGCCCTCAGGAAGTTGTCGCTGCGGTCTCGAGAGCGCTCTGCGTCGTTCAGCGAGGAGGCCGCGACGCCCGCCGCGATGATGAGCTCGTCGTGGCGCCTCGCGGTGCGGTCGCGCCGATCCGAGAGGTTGCCCGACCTCGACGCGTGCGCGGCGAGGGCGCGCTCGAGCAGCGCGCGACGCTCGAGCGCGCGGTCGTAGGTCGACGACGCGTCGGCGTCGCCCTCGGCGCCCCAGGTCGCCTCGTACTCGCGCAGGTCCGCGCGCAGCGACCTCTCCGCGTCGGTCAGCTCTGCGCGCTCGGTGTCCAGGCCCTTTCGGCGGAGCGACACCTCCTCCAGCTCGACTGCGAGCTTCGCTGCATCGGACTCGAGCGACGCGACGACGTTCTCGTCCGCGGAGGCGTCGAGCGCCGCTTCGACAGCGTGTCGGCGTTCCGAAAGGACCCGGCCCGTGCCCTGGATCCTCCCCTGCAGCACCCGGAGCTCGCCCATCGCTGCGGCGAGCTCCTCGGCACGCCGGCTCGACAGCTCAGCGGTCGCCGCTGACGCCTGGGCATCGAGGGTGCGGGTCCGCAGGCGCAGCTCTCGGACGTCGGACTCGATCGTGCGCAGCGCTGCGGCGAGCTCGCGCTCGCGCTCGGTGAGCGCGGCGTGCTCCTGGCCGTAGAGGTAGCGGCGCACCGCGGCGAGCTCGGCAGCGAGCTCGGCGTGCGAGCGGGCGGCGGCGGCCTGGCGCTCGAGCGGACGCATCTGTCGTCGCACCTCTCGCACGAGGTCACCGAGGCGCTCAAGGTTCTCCTGGGTGGTGGCGAGACGGCGCTCGGCGCGCTCCTTGCGGCGGCGGTGCTTGAGCACGCCGGCGGCCTCTTCGATGATGCTCCGGCGCTCCTCGGGCCGCGCGTTCAGCACCTGGTCGAGCTGGCCCTGGCCGATGATCATGTGCTGCTGGCGGCCGACCCCCGAGTCGCTCAGCAGCTCTTGGATGTCGAGCAGGCGGCACGGCGCGCCGTTGATCGCGTACTCGGACTCGCCATTGCGAAACAGCGTCCTCGTGATCGTGACCTCGGCAAGGTCAACGGGGAGTCGGCCCGAGGCATTGTCGATCGTGAGGCTCACCTCGGCCCGCCCGAGCGCGGCGCGCGACGCGGTTCCCGCGAAGATGACGTCCTCCATCTTCTGGCTTCGCAGGGCGCGCGGCCCCTGGGCGCCGAGTACCCAAGTGGCCGCGTCGACGACGTTGGACTTCCCCGATCCGTTCGGTCCCACGACGACAGTCACGCCGGGCTCGAACTCGAGGGTGGTCGGGTCCGCGAATGACTTGAAGCCCTTGATGCTGAGGCGCTTCAGGAACATCCCCAAAAACCTACTTGCCGTCTCGCTCGATCTCGTGCCCATTACGGCCGTCCACACGGGCCTCACACGCGACGAACAACGGCCCGAGAGCACGTCGCGCCCAATCCTCGAGCGTCGAGCTGCGATCGCCGCCTTCTCGACGCTCGTCGCGAGGGCGTCTCGCCGCTCGCACGGGCGCCGCGATCGGGCTCGTCGCGGCGAGCCGCGCCAGCGGCTCTGTCGAGGGCACGGAGGGCCACCCAGGGGTGCGAAGAGTGAAGCGAGTTTCGTTGACAACCCGGGGGCTCGACCGTAGTTTCGGTCAAATCGTGACGCGTCAGGCCGCCTGGGCTGCCGCTCAAAGGGGGGTAGCGATGTTCCATGCCAATAGTCGTGTCTGGCGGAGCCTTGGGCTCATGGCGGCGACGCTCGGGCTCACCGCCGGAGCGCTCGTCACGTCGGGTTCGGGGCCTGCGGTCGCGTCGGGTTCGGGCCCCGCGGTCGCGTCGTCCACAAAGATCACGCTCGACCACTTCCTCTGCTACAAAGCAACGGCCAAGGGCTTCAAGGTCCCGAAGAACCTGCAGCTGATGAACCAGCTGCAGCCGATCAAGTTCCGGCCGAAGGTCGGGGCGACGTCGGCGCTGTGCAATCCGGCGAACAAGCAGGTCGCGTCCGCGGCGGGCGGTTCTCTCACCACCTACCTGGCCGTGCATCCGCGGTCCCACCTGCAGTGCTGGGCGATCTCGTACCCGTACAAGCCGGTGAGCCAGGTTCTCATCAACCAGTTCGGCCAGGGGCAGATGACCGTGCACGCGCCGACAAGCCTGTGCCTGCCGTCCTGGAAGAGCCTGACAGGCCCGCCCACGACGAAGCTCATCGAGCCGACGAACCTCGACCACTTCACCTGCTACCCGCTGACACCGATCGTCGGCGCCTACGGCTTCAAGGCCCCCGCGATCGTGAAGGTCGAAGACGAGTTCTCCTTCCCGAAGTACACCACCGTCAAAGTCGGCATCGGCAACTTCCTCTGCGTGCCGACGTGGAAGTTCGTGGGGACGACCGTCTACAAGCCGCAGGGTGCCAACGACAAGTCGCTCATGTGCTTCCCGGTGTCCCCGACGCCCGTCAAAAAGATCGTCTGGACGAAGAACCAGTTTGGCCGCGGCACGGTGTACCCGACCGCCAAGGGCGAGGAGCTCTGCCTGCCAACCGTCCTCTAGGCACGAGCAGCGTCACCAGACGACGAGGCCGCCGGCGCCTGCCGGCGGCCTCGTCGCACCTCACTGAGAGAGCTGTGGCAGAGGTCCGGGAAGCGCGCCGACACGAAGTCGTCGCGCAAAGTCCATGATTCGTGAAGCGATTTCGGTTGACGTCCCGAGCGAGTAACCATAGGTTTCCCATTGGCAAGTCGCGGCGAGACACCAGCCCCGCCGCACGTAAAGGGGGTTTGCCATGACCTACACCTTGTCTCGGGCGTCGCGCGCGGTCGGACTCGCTATTGCGGTCCTCGGGCTCGTCGCGACCGGCATGCTGCTCGCACAGTCGCATCCCGCCAGCGCGGGCACGTCGGTGCCGACGCTCGACCACTTCCTCTGCTATCAGGCGAGGGAGACGGGCATCAAGGCACCGCCGAACGTGCTGCTGCAGAACAAGATCCAGCCGAACCCGTTCGCGCCGACCTTCGGCGCAGCATCCTCGCACTGCAACCCCGCGAACAAGAAGCTGGCCTCGGGTCGCGTCTTCACGTCGAAGAACCCGCTCGGGCACCTGTTGTGCTTCACCATCAAGTTCGGGGCGCCTCCGGTCACGGTGCTCCTCGCGAACCAGTTCGGCAAGGCGGTCATGGTCACCGGCCCGCCGACGCGCTTCTGCCTGCCGTCGTGGAAGTCCAACGTCGCGCCGCCAAACATGCCGATCCCAGCGCCACCGAGGCTCGACCACTTCACCTGCTACCCGCTCAAGGCACTCGCCGCGTCGTACGGCTTCAAGCCGGTCGGGGCCAAGGGTGAAGACGAGTTCTCAGCTCCCAAGTACGTCCCGCTCAGGATGGGCGTCGCGAACCTGCTGTGCGTGCCAACGACCAAGATCGTCGCGGGCGTCGTCTCGGCGCCGCAAGGACCGAACGACCTGAGCCTGACCTGCTTCCCCACTCAGCCGACGCCCATCTGGAAGCTGGTCTTCGACCAGAACCAGTTCGGCGAGGCCCGGGTCTTCCCGCTCGTCGACAATGAGGAGTTCTGCGTCCCATCGACGGTGTCGGTGCGGGGCGTCCCCGGCTGAGAGGCCGCGAGCCTGACGTGGGCCGCCACTGCGCGGCCCACGTCAGGCCTGGCAGTTCTCGCAGAAGTACGTCGCTCGGCCGCGGACCGTCAGCTTCTTGACGAGGCTCCGGCATCTCGGGCATGGCTCGCCCTCGCGCCCGTAGACGTGGTGGAACTTCTGGTAGTTGCCCGGCTTGCCGTCGGGGTCCACGAACTGCTCGTCGGACAGGGTGCTGCCGCCGTGCTTGATCGCCTCGGCGAGCACCTCGCCGATCGAGCGGTGCAGCCGTCGCACCTCGATCGTGGACAGCGACCCCGAGGGCCGGTCGAAGCGCAGCCCGGCGGTGTAGAGGATCTCGTCGGCGTAGATGTTGCCGATCCCGCAGATCACGTGCTGGTCGGTGATGAGCGCCTTGAGCGGCGTCGTGCGGTCGCGAAGGATCGCCGCGAGGCGGTCCCACCCGACGACGTCTTCGACCGGGTCGATGCCGAGGTCGGCCAGCTCGGGGATCTTGGAGCGAAGGGCCACCCCGTCGCCGCCGACGGCCAGCTTGGCGTACGGCGACACGTCGATCTTCGTGCCCTCAGGCGGCGCGACCGAGACGTACAGCTCGCCGAACATCCTCGGGTCCACGTAGCGGAGCTCGCCGCCGGGCGAGAAGGTGATCACGACGTGGGTGTGCTTGGGCTTGGGGTCCTTCGCGCTTCGCGCGCGCAGCAGCTGGCCCGACATCCCAAGGTGGATGACGAGGTGGTTGCCCGAGTCCAGCGCGAAGATGAGGTTCTTGCCGAGTCGCCCAAGCGACTTGACGGTGTGGCCCTCGAGGAGCGACCGGAACTCCTTCACCGACTTGTGGCGCTTGGTCAGCTTGCCGTTGGTGACGGTGACGGACTTCACCTTCTTGCCCGTGAGCTCGCGCGAGAGCGCGGCGCGGATGGTCTCTACTTCGGGAAGCTCAGGCATCCCTGTCCTCCCATGCCGCTCGCGCGGCCTCTAGCTCTGCGGCTTTCTTTGAGCTGCCCTTGCCGGCGCCCGCGACGCGCCCCGCGAACGTGACCGTGGCGACGAAGCGCTGCTCGTGCGAGGGTCCGCTCGACTGGATGTCGTAGACCGGTATGCCGAGCCCGCCCGCCTCTGCCCACTCCTGGAGGCGGCTCTTCACGTCCGAGGCGCCGGGGTGCGCGGCTTCGGACATGAAGCGCTCGTTGAGCGAGGACAGCACGACGCGGCGCGCGGCGTCGAGGCCGCCGTCGAGGTACACCGCAGCGATCACCGCCTCGTAGGCGTCGGCGAGCACCGAGTCCTTGGCGCGCCCGCCCGAGGCCTCCTCGCCCCGGCCGAGCCGCAGGGCCGCGTCGATGCCAAGGTCCCGCGACGCCGACGCGAGCGCCGTCGACGACACCGTCGCTTGGCGCACCTGGGCCAGCCCGCCCTCGGGCATGTCGAGCTCGCGGTAGCTGCGCTCGGCGATGATCAGTCCGACCACGGCGTCTCCCAGGAACTCGAGCCGCTCGTTCGAGCGGAGGTGGTGCTCAGCGGCGTAGCTCGAGTGCGAGAGCGCGACGGCCAGGGTGTGGTCGTCGGACTTGAGGCCGAGCGCCGCCGCCAGTGCCTCAAGTGGCGCTGCTGGTACTCCCACGAGCAGGTCAGCTCGCCTTCAGCCGCACCTCGACGTAGTCGACTGCATCGCGAACCGTCTTCAGGTCCTCGAGGTCCTCGTCGTCGATCCGGAAGCCGACCGTGCGCTCGCTGAGCTCCTCTTCGAGCGCCTCGACCAGCTCGATGAGCGCAAGGGAGTCCGCGTCCAGGTCGTCCGAGAAGCTGGCCTCCTCGACCACCTTGGACGGGTCGATCTCGAGGATCTCTGCGAGCTGGTCGCGGATCAGCTCGAAGATGGCAGCACGATCGGGGATGGCCGCGGTGTTGTGGGTCTCGGCGGGCAACTCGCCTCCTTGGGTGTGCCGGTGAGCCTACCGAGCAGCCCGAGGCGTTGACGCGCCTCACGAGGCACGGATCGCAGCGGCCAGGGCCGCGACGGTGCCCGTAGTCGCGAGCTCGTGGGCGACGTGGACCGCGTTTTTGATCGCCCGCTGGGACGACGAGCCGTGCGAGATCACGCAGATGCCGTCGACGCCCAGGAGGATCGCGCCGCCATGGGAGTCCGGGTCAAGCTCCGCGACGACGGGCAGGAGGTGCGCCAGCAGCACGTCGCCCGCGGCGCGGGTCTCGTCGTTCGTGGCGATCACCGACGTGATCGTCGAGAACATGAACTTGAGGGCTCCTTCGAGAGTCTTCAGCGCCACGTTGCCAGTGAAGCCGTCAGTGACGATCACGTCGACCGGGGCGCCGATCAGGTCGCGGCCCTCGACGTTGCCGAAGAACTCGATGCCGCTCGAGGCGTCCGCGAGGCGCTCGTGGGTCTCCTTCACGAGCGGCGTGCCCTTGGACTTCTCCTCGCCGATCGAGAGCAGGCCAACGAGCGGGCGCTCGACGCCGAACCGCGAGGTCGCGTGCGCGCTCGCCATCTGGGCGAACTGGACCAGCATCTCAGGGGTGCACTCGGCGTTCGCACCGGCGTCGCACAGGAGCACCGGTGTCGAGCCAGGACGCGGCAGCGGGGTGGCGATGCACGGCCGCGTGACGCCCTTCAGCCTGCCCATCCGCAGCAGCGCGGCTGCCATGGCCGCGCCCGTGTTCCCCGCCGACACGGCCGCACAGGCCTTGTGGTCGCGGACGAGCTCGGCGCAGCGGACGAGCGAGGAGTCCTTCTTGCGACGCACGCTCTGGGCGGGGTCGTCGTCCATCGCGATCACCTCGGTGCACGCGACGAGCTCGAGGCCCATGGTGTCGCCGACGAGCTCGGGGGGGCCGACCAAGAGGACCTCGATGCCGTACTCGTCGGCCGCCTCGCGCGCTCCGGCGACGATCGCTGCGGGGGCCCGATCCCCGCCCATCGCGTCGAGTGCGACGGGCAGCAGGGGCCCGTCGGTCAAGTCAGTCGACCTCTACGGCGACTCGACCCTTGTACCACCCGCAGTTCGGGCAGACGACGTGGGGCAGCTTGGCGCGCGTGCAGTGCGGGCAGAGGCTGCGCGCCGGGGCTTCCAGGCGCCAGTTCGAGGCACGGCGGCTCCGCGACTTCGCCTTCGACGTCTTTCGCTTGGGGACGGCCATGGTTCCTCGTTGATGCTCGGCGCAGTGGGATCTGGCGCCGCTATGCCTGGTCAGGCACGCGGAGCGCGTCGAGTGTAGCCCACCGAGCATCGGTCTCGGCCAGGCAGTCGCAGGCAACGACGTTGCGGTCAGCCCCGCAGTTCACGCACAGCCCCTCGCAGTCCACCCGGCACAGGGGTGCGAGCGGCAGCTCCAGGACGACGGCGTCACGCACGAGCGCGGTGAGGTCGACCTCCTCGTGCACGAGCGGGTAGGCGTCCTCGTCGTCGGGCCCGGCCCCGGGCCGGAACTGCTCGTGGAGCTTCACCTCGAGCATCCCGGTCACGTCGGTGGCGCAGCGACGGCACGCCGCCTGCCACGGGACCCGAAGCGTGCCTTGGGCTTCCAGGCCGCCGAGATAGGAGGTGAGGACCACGTCGAGCTCGACCAGCGCCATCGGGACGACCTCAGGGGCGCCCCGAGACGCCGCGGCGTACTGGCCGGACGGGTCAAAGGGCGCGGCGAACCGCACCGTGGTCGAGGAGCCCGGGCTGCGGAGCAGGGTGGCGACGGGGACGACGAAGGGATTCATGGCGCGGCTAGGCGAGGTCCTGGTCGAAGAAGGCGCCCTCGTCCTCGCCGGTGCCCTCCTGGTCGGTCGACTCCGGCTCGATGCGCGGCCGCAGCCGCGCGCGCCCTGACTGGACCGTCTTGGCCACCCGGTCGAGCACGATCTCCATCTCGGCGAGCTTCCTGTCGCAGTAGTCCTCGGCCCCATGGAGGATCGCACGGCCACGCTCCTCGGCGTCGGCCACCACCCGCTCGGCGTGGGCGTTGGCCTGGCGGGAGATCTCGGTCCGCGACACGAGCCGAGCGGCCTCGGCTCGGACCTCGTCCAAGAGCGCGTCGGCCTCGCGGCGGCGCTGCTCGGTAAGTGCGTCGAGGTCTGCCAGTACCCACCTCGCTCGCTTCAGCTCCTCGGGAAGGATCTCGACCGCCTCGTCCAGCAGTGCAAGCACCTCGTCGCGCGAGATGAGCACCGACGACGACAGGGGCATGGTCTTGGCCGACGCGATGACGTCGACGGCCTGGCTGATGAGCGACGCGGCGTCGCGGGGCTCGAACTCCTCGGGGTGCCCGCCGTCGTCGCCGAGCGAGGTCACGTTGGGCTCGCGAACTTCTCGCGGAGCCGCTTCTCGACGGGCGCGGGAACGAAGTGGCTCACGTCGCCCCCGTAGCGGGCGACCTCGCGCAGCAGGCGCGACGCGATGAACGAGTGCGTCGAGCTGGTCGGGATGAAGACGGTCTCCACGCCCGACAGCGAGCGGTTCATCTGTGCCATCTGCAGCTCGCTCTCGAAGTCCGAGACCGCCCGCAGCCCCTTCACGATCGCTGTCGCCCCGACGTCGGCCGCGACGTTCACGAGCAGGGTGGAGACCGACACGATGCGCACGTGCTCGAGGTGCGCGAGGCTCTCTGCGATCATCTCGCGGCGCTCCTCGAGCGTGAAGCACGCGTCGGACTTCTGGGGGTTGCGCAGCGCGGCGACGACGATCTCGTCGAAGACGTTGATCGCGCGTTCGACGACCTCCAGGTGACCGTTGTGGAACGGGTCGAAGGACCCCGGAATGAGCGCGATGGTCACGATGCCACCGTGCCATCGTCATGCTGGAGCATCGTCACGAGCGTACCGCCGTACCGGCGCTCGAGGGTCGCTTCCCAGCCGGCCGGCACCACGAGCACGCGGTCCGACTCGACGACGACGAGGGACGCATCCAGGCCCCCGAACAGCTCGTCGAGGTCGAGCTCGCCGTAGGGCGGGTCACAGAACACCACGTCGGCGCTGCCGCGGGGCCGCCCCATCGGCAGCCGCGCGCGGACGAAGGAGGCCGCGCGGTCGGTGAGGCCGACGTCGGCAAGGTTCTGACGGGCCGCGGCGACGCACGCCGCGTCGTCATCGACGAACGTGCACGATGCCGCGCCTCGGCTGAGCGCCTCGATCCCCATCGCGCCGCTGCCGCAGTAGAGGTCCCACACGACGGCGCCGTGGATGAGGACCCTTGAGTGCAGCATGCTGAAGATGGCCTCGCGGACGAAGTCCGTGGTCGGGCGGACATGGACCGGGAGCTTGGCTCTGAGGCGCCGTCCACGTGCCTCGCCGGCGACGACGCGCACACGAGCAGCGTAGCGAGGCCCTCGCTCAGCTCTTGAACAGCCAGGCGGCGTCGTCTTCGTCCAAGAAGACCGACAGCTCCTCGCGCATCGACTCGTGGCGCTCGAGCCCGGGGTCCTCGTCGAGCAGCCCCTCGGCCAGCTGCCTCGCGACCTCGAGGGTGTCGCGGTCCTTCGACAGTCGCGCAAGGCGAAGGTCGCTGCGTCCCTGCTGGCGCGCGCCGAGGATCGTGCCCTCCCCGCGCAGCTCCAGGTCCAGCTCGGCGAGCACGAACCCGTCGGTGCTCGATGCGATCGCCTCGAGGCGAAGCGCGCCCTCGGGCGTCGTCGGCTCGCCGAGCAGGTAGCACCACGACGGGTGCGAGCTGCGCCCAACGCGACCTCGCAGCTGATGGAGCTGGGCGATGCCGAAGCGGTGCGCATCTTCGATGACCATCACCGTCGCGTCGGGCACGTCGACGCCGACTTCGATCACCGTTGTCGCGACCAGCACGTCGAGCTCGCCGGAGCGGAAGCGGTCCATCACCGACTCCTTGTCCGCGGGACGCAGCTGGCCGTGCAGCAGTCCGAGGCGCAGGCCCTTGAGCGACCCGTCTCGAAGTCGCTCGAACTCGGACACCGCAGAAGCTGCCTCCACGCGGTCGGACCCCTCGACAAGCGGGCACACGACGAACGCCCGGTGGCCCTCGGCCACCTCGGACCGGACGCGCCCGAGGGCCTCTTGCTCGCCGAGCTCGCCACGCGCCCACCGCGTGATGACCGCGACCCTGCCGGCGGGCAGCTCGTCGAGCACCGTCATGTCGAGGTCGCCGAAGACGATCATCGCAGCGGTCCTCGGGATCGGCGTCGCGGTCATCACGAGCACGTCGGGGTCACGGGGCTCCCCAGATCCGCCCGCCCCCTTCTCGCGGAGCGCTGCTCGCTGCTCGACGCCGAAGCGGTGCTGCTCGTCGACCACCACGACCCCGAGCTCGTGGAACCGAACGTCCTCGGTCAACAGCGCGTGGGTCCCGACGACGACGTCGGTCGAGCCCCGCGCCAGCGACTCGATCGCGCGTCGGCGGTCAGCGCCCTTGACCCTCGAGGTGAGCAGCGCGACCGACACCGGCCTCGAGGCCCCCAGCCGCGTGGGGTCGGCGACCACGAGGTCCTGGAGCAGGGCCCGCACCGCGTAGGCGTGCTGCTCGGCGAGGACCTCGGTCGGAACCATGAGCGCGCCCTGGCGCCCTCCGTCGACCGCCGCCAGGAGCGCGGCGACCGCGACGATGGTCTTGCCCGCCCCTACGTCACCTTGGAGGAGACGGTGCATCGGCAGCTCGGCGCCGAGGTCCGCGAGCAGCTCGGCGATCGCGCGGCGCTGCGCGCCGGTCGGCTCGTAGGCGAGTCCCGCGAGGAACCTCGCGACGAGCGACGCCCGATCGCCCAGCAGGCCGCCTCGCGGGGTCAGCGCGTCGCCGGGGTCCGCGGGGTGCGCGATGCCCCTCGCGTCCATCGCGAGCGCCGCCTTGCGCGCGACGAGCGCGAGCTGGAGGCGGAACAGCTCGTCGAACACGAGGCGCTCTCTCGCCCGATCGCGCTCCTTGAGCGCCGATGGTGCGTGGATCCCGCGCATCGCGTCGGTCCTCGACACATAGTCAAGGCGGCCCTCGATGACCTCGGCGATCGGGTCCTCGAACTCGCCGGCGCGCCGGAGCGCCTCGGCGCAGGCGCGGGAGAGCTCCCAGCTCGTGAGGCCCGCCTTGGGCGAGGACGGGTACACAGGGATCACCCGCATCGTGCGCGTAGCGGAGCGCTCGTCGCCGTCGACGCCCACGATCACGTCGACGACCGGGTTCACCATTCGTCGCTCGCCCCGGAACTCGTCGAGCTTGCCGAAGAAGAGCGCCTGGACGCCCGCAGGGAGCTGCTTGGCGCGCCAGGGCTGGTTGAAGAACGTGACCGTCATCGTGTGGGCCTGGTCCTCGACGGTCGCCTCGACGAGCGCCCGTCCCTGCCTCGTGCGTCGCGAGCGCACGGAGCGGACCTCTGCAAGGACCACGGCCTCGTCGCCCACGGCGAGGTCCGAGAGGTCTGCCTGCCGCGAGCGGTCGATGTAGCGCAGCGGGAAGGTGAAGAGCAGGTCGAGCACCGTCGTGATCCCGACGGCGCCGAGCGAGCTCGCCCGCCTGGGCCCGACGCTCGCAAGGCGCTCGACGGGGATCGCGTCGAGCTGGGAGAGCCGTCGCGGCTGGGTCACTCGATGCCGAAGAGGTACGGGTACAGCGGCTGGCCGCCGTGGTGCACCTCGACGGCGACGCCGGGTCGCATCTCGGCGAGCCACTGGGTGATGCGGCGCGTGTTGGCCGGGGTCGCCCCCTCGCCCTCGATCACCGTCACGAGGTCGTGGTCGTCGGTGACGACGTGCTCGAGCAGCGCGCAGGCCGCCACCGCGACGGACTCGGCGATCGACTGCACGCCCTTGCTGGTCAGCCCAATCCAGTCGCCCTCGCGCACCACCCCCACATCGGTCGTCGAGTCGCGGACCGCCTGGGTGACCTCAGCGGCGATCACGTGCTCGGCCGACGACGCCATGGCCGAGCCGTTGGCCGCGCCCGGCGCGTCGGGGTCGTAGGCCAGCAAGGCGGCGAAGCCCTCCACGATGCTCGACGTCGGCACCACGTGGACGGGGATCGTCGAGACCGCCGCCACCTGGTTGGCAACGGGCACGATGTTCTTGTTGTTGGGGAGCAGCACGACCTCGTCGCTGCCCGTGGCCAACACGGCCGCGAGCAGCTCTTCGGTGGACGGGTTCATCGACTGGCCGCCCGTGACGAGCTGGCGCACCCCGAGGGACCGGAAGATCCGCCCGATGCCGTCGCCCTGCACGACAGCCACGACCGACGTCGTGGGCGCTGGCCCCGCCTCGTCGGCACCCGTGCCCTCGAAGGCGCCCTCGCGGACCCATCGCTCCTCGATCACCTGCTCGGCGAGGTCGGTGACGCGGATCCCGCGCGGCCGGCCGACGTCGAGCGCCGCTTCGATCGCGGCACCGACGTCGTCGGTGTGGATGTGGCAGTTGTACAGCCCGTCACCGCCCACCACGACGATCGAGTCGCCGATCCCGGCCCAGACCTCCTTGAAGGGCCCGAGCGCGCCGTCGCTCGCCTCGAGGAAGTACATGACCTCGTAGCGCAGCGAGTCCTCTTGGCCGACGTCGTGCACCGCCACCGGCTCAGGCGCGTGGATGGGGATTCGCTCGAGCGGCGGCGCGTCGGGCAGCGGGTCGCCTGCAACGACGTTGCACAGCGCGTCAAGCAGGAGGCACAGGCCCGCGCCACCGGCGTCGACGACGCCCGCCTGGGCGAGCACGGGCAGCTGCTCAGGCGTGTGCTCGAGTGCGGTCCGGGCGCTCGCGCGCGCCGATCGGACGAGTCCGGCCAGGTCCTCGGCGTCGTGTGCAGCCCCCTCGGCCGCGGCGCGAGAGATGGTGAGGATCGTGCCCTCGACGGGTCGGACGACGGCCAGCCGGGCCATGCGGTCGGCATGCGCGAGCGCAGCGGCGAGGGTGGCGGGGAGCACGACCTCGTGGTCGCGGAGCGTCTCGGCGATCCCGCGCAGCAACTGGGACAAGATGACGCCCGAGTTGCCTCTCGCCCCCATGAGCGAGCCGTGCGAGACCGCCTTGCACACGTCGGCCATGGGCGACGACGGAGGGACGCCTTCGAGCTCTTTGACGACCGAGGCGACCGTGAGCGACATGTTGGTGCCGGTGTCGCCGTCGGGAACCGGGTAGACGTTGAGGCGGTTGATCACCTCTCGATAGGCGTCCAGGAGGTCGCCGAAGCGCCCGACGACCGTGCGGACGTCGCCCGCCGAGAGAGAGGCGAGCTGCGCCATGTCGCACGATGCTACAATTGCTCTCCGTTTGAACGAAGACCGAGTGGTGGTCTTCGGCCCGAGGAGGCGTTGATGGCATCGGTCTGCGAGCTGTGCGGCAAGAAGCCGTCCTTCGGCATGAGCCTCAGCCACTCGCACCGCCGGACCAAGCGCCGCTGGAACCCCAATGTCCAGCGGGTCCGCGCACTCGTCGATGGCACCCCCAAGCGGGTCAACGCCTGCACCTCGTGCATCCGCGCGGGGCGGGTGACCAAGCCACCGCGGTCGAGCTACCAGAGCTCGTAGTCAGTGGCGCCACCCGAGATCGGGTGCCGCCGCCCCGCCGAAGCGGACCTGGCCCACGTCGTCGGTGACGGTCCCGATCCGCACCGGCGCGTCGAGGTGCGCTGAATCGAAGGCCGCCACGAGGGCTGCTGCGTCGGGGTGCACGACGACGAGCTCGTAGTCCTCTCCCCCGCCGAGTCCCTCTTCGAGGCTGGCTCCGCCGCACAGCGGCACGGCGTCGAGGTCGACCCCGACGCCCGACGCGTCGGCGATCCTTCGCAGGTCGCGCACGAGGCCGTCGGAGACGTCGAGCATCGCAGACGCCCCGGCACCAGCGGCGACCGCGCCCGCGTCGATCCTCGCTCGGGGCCTGCGGAACCAGTGCAGCTGAGGGTCCTCGAGCCCCGTCCCTGTCCGCCGCAGCCGCAGGCCCATCGCGGCACCACCGAGGGCGCCAGTCACAAAGACGGCGTCACCCGGTCGTGCGCGGCGCCGGGTGACGGCGCCGGCGACGGGCTCGTCGCCGAGCGCGCTCACCGTCACCGAGGTGACGCCGGCCTTCGAGAGATCGCCGCCGACCACGCTGCAGCCAGCGGTCGCACACGCCTCGTCGACACCGCGCTCGATGGCGACGACGTCGACGTCGCCGGGGGCGCAGATTGAGACCACGACGGCCCACGGGCGCCCGCCCATCGCCGCCACGTCGCTCAGCGCCGCGATCGCGGTCCGGTACCCGAGGTCGGCGACCGGGAACAGCGACGAGTCGAGGTGGATGCCGTCGACCCCGGCGTCGCAGCAGAACAGCACGCGCCCCGCAGGGCGCGCGAGCACGGCGGCGTCGTCGCCCCAGCCGGTCGACGAGCCCGCAAGGGGCACCCCCAGCAGGTCCGCGATACGCTCCAGGGCGACATCCTCACGCCAGGCCTCACCCCCACGGGGGGCGGTGGTTGGGTTCGGCGGGAGCACGGCACTTGCCTACCATGACCCCGGCGCTGGCTCGCCGGGCGACTGCCAAGGAGGACGCGGTGAACCCACCGACAGGGAACAAGCGACTCGTGGAATGGGTCAACGAGGTCGCAGCGCTCACGACGCCTGACAGCGTCCGCTGGTGTGACGGTTCCGCCGAGGAGTACGACTCGCTCTGCCAGCAGCTCGTCGACGCAGGAACGTTCACGAGGCTGTCGGAGGCCAAGCGCCCCGCGAGCTACTGGGCGCGCTCTGACCCCGGCGACGTCGCCCGGGTCGAGGACCGCACGTTCATCTGCTCGCAGCGCGAGGTGGACGCGGGGCCCACCAACAACTGGCGTGACCCCGACGAGATGCGCGCCACCCTGCGGGGCCTGTTCAAGGGGTGCATGCGCGGCCGGACCATGTACGTCGTTCCCTTCTCGATGGGCCCGCTCGGCAGCGCCATCGCCCACATCGGCGTCGAGCTCACCGACTCGGCCTACGTGGCCGTCTCCATGCGCATCATGACGAGGATGGGCACCGGGGCCTTGGAGGTCCTCGGCGACGAGGGCGAGTTCGTGCCGTGCCTGCACTCGGTCGGCATGCCGCTCGAGGTGGGCCAGCCCGATGTCGCATGGCCCTGCAACGCCGACAACAAGTACATCGTGCACTTCCCCGAGACGAGAGAGATCATGTCGTTCGGCTCGGGCTACGGGGGCAACGCGCTCCTCGGCAAGAAGTGCTTCGCGCTGAGGATCGCCTCGGTGATGGCCCGCGACGAGGGCTGGCTCGCAGAGCACATGCTGATCCTGAAGCTCACCTCGCCTGGCGGCGAGACCAAGTATGTGACCGGCGCGTTCCCCTCTGCGTGCGGCAAGACCAACCTCGCCATGCTCGTCCCGACCCTCGAGGACTGGAAGGTCGAGACCGTCGGCGACGACATCTGCTGGATGAAGTTCGGGTCAGACGGCCGGCTCTACGCGATCAACCCCGAAGCGGGCTTCTTCGGCGTCGCGCCCGGGACCAACATGAAGACGAACCCCAACGCGATGTTCTCGGTCGGGGCGAACACGATCTTCACCAACACCGCGATCACCTCGGACGGCGACGTGTGGTGGGAGTCCATGACCGACGTGGCGCCCGAGTCCGTGACCGACTGGCGAGGCGAGCCCTGGTCGCCCGACAAAGGGACGCCTGCGGCGCACCCGAACTCACGGTTCACCGCGCCGGCCGCACAGGACCCCGCGATCGCCCCGGAGTGGGAGGACCCCGCCGGCGTGCCGATCTCGGCAATCCTCTTCGGCGGGCGCCGGGGGTCGGTCATACCTCTCGTCTTCCAGTCGCGCAGCTGGCGCCACGGTGTGTTCCTCGGCTCGATCATGACGTCGGAGACGACCGCGGCGGCCGCTGGCGCCGTGGGCAACCTGCGCCGCGACCCGTTCGCCATGCTGCCGTTCTGCGGCTACAACATGGCCGACTACTTCGCGCACTGGCTCGACATGGCCTCGGGCGCCGACGCCGACAAGCTCCCAAAGATCTTCTACGTGAACTGGTTCTTGAAGGGCGCCGACGGCAAGTTCATGTGGCCCGGCTATGGCGAGAACGCCCGTGTGCTCGAGTGGGTCTTCGAGCGGGTCGCGGGGCGCGGCGACGCGGTGGAGACCCCCATCGGGCTCGTGCCGACGGCGTCGGGAATCGACACCCACGGGCTCGACCTGGGCGATGACGTGATCGAGCGGCTGCTGACCGTCGACCCCGACGCGTGGCGAGACGAGATCCCCTCGATCGAGGCGCACTTCGCGACGTTCGGTGACCGGCTCCCGGCCCCGCTGCTCGATGAGCTCGAGGACCTGCGACGCCGCCTGGGCTAGGCGGGCCAGGACAGGTCGGCGCGGCGTTCGCCCCGCTCGGCGCGGACCGCTACGACACGATCGGGCGCACCTATGCGAGCCGGCGACGCGAGGAGCCGGCCTGGACCGCCGAGATCTCCCGATCCCTGAGGGGGGCGGCCCGCGTCATCAACGTGGGGGCGGGCACCGGCAACTACGAGCCGCGCGACGCCGCCGTCGTGGCCGTCGAGCCGTCGGCCACGATGCTCGCCCAGCGCGCCGGTGACGCCGCCCCCGCGGTGCGCGGGGTCGCCGAGGCGCTGCCGGTGCCCGACGACGCCTTCGACGCGGCGCTCGCGATCCTCACGGTCCATCACTGGCGCGACCCCTCCGCCGGGCTGCGCGAGCTTGCTCGCGTCGCGCCGCGCCAGGCCGTGGTCACCTGGGACCCCGCGGTGAGTGCGAGGTTCTGGCTCCTTCGTGACTACCTGCCCGAGCTGCGCGTCCACGAGGCGTCGCTGCCGTCGCTGCAAGCCGTCCTCGATGCCCTCGAGGTCACCGACGTCGTGGCCCTCGAGGTGCCGCGCGGGTGCCGCGACGGCTTCGCTGGAGCGGCGTGGGACGAGCCCGCCAGCTACCTCGACCCGGCGGTGCGAGCGGGCATGTCCGGCATCCAGCTGCTCGACCAGCTCGTCGTCGCCCGGGCACTGGGCCGCCTCGGACGCGACCTCGCCGACGGCACGTGGCGGGCGCGCAACGCCGAGCTCGAGCAGGTCGCATCGCTCGACGTCGGCTACCGCCTCGTCCTCGCGCGCCGTTAGCCGACGGCCCGGACGAGCACGAATCTGCCCGCGACGTAGCCCCCGAGGCTCAGGGCCGCCATCGCCGCGATAAGCGAGTCGCCGACGACGAAGGGCATCGAGATCGCGACGGGGATGAGCGCCCCGAGGACCCACGCGAGCTGCTGGCGCACCGCGAGGCGGGCGAACACGCGACCTTGCGCGGCCGGCGGGATCCGGCGCTGGGTGAGCGCGTCGAAGCTCGGCTGGCAGATCGCGCCAGCGACCCCCGCCATGCCGGCGAGGGCCGCCTGGGCGGGCAGGGAGCCAAGTGCGGCTGCCCCGGCCGCCGACACCACGATGACGGCGAGCGCGGTCGTGAGCAGCAGCTGCTCGCTGAGCACCTTTCGGAGGCGACGGACGAGGTACAGGCCGACGAGCGAGCCCACGCCGGTCGCGGCGAACGCGAGCCCGTACCACCACAGCGGCGCGTGGCCGCGACGCAGCCCGAACGCAATGAGAAAGATGAGGAAGCCGGCCGTCAGCCTCACCGTCGCGCTCGCGGTAAGCCCGAGGATCACCTCTCGGTCCTCGATCGTGTAGCTGGTGACGTCGAGGACGTCGTCCACCTCCTCGCCGTTCTCGACGTGCCGGGTCCGGTGCCTCGGAGGGACCTTGAGCCGCAGCCCCCCGGCGGCGGCAACCGCGAACACCATCGCGGCGAGCACGAGCACCGCGGACGCGTTGAAGAGCTTGAGCAGGCCGATCCCGGGAAGCGAGATCACGAAGCCGGCGAGCGTGCCGAGCAGCGTCAGTTGCGCGTTGAAGCCCGCGAAGCCCTCCTGGACCGCCGTGAGCGGCACCGCTTCGGGCTCGGGCGCCTCGCTCGGCGCCTGCGGGTGTCGCTGGAGCTGGTCAGCCTCGGCCATCTCGGGGACGAGCGCTCCACGCGTCACGAGGTACAGCTTGGACAGCACCAGGACGCAGAACGCCTCGGGGAACAGCCACAAGGAGTGGATGCTCATCGCCATGAAGATGCAGAGCACCACCCTGCCCGCGGCCGCGCTGAAGACGATGAATCGCCGCGCACCCCTGCTCGCGTCGATCGCCGGTCCGAGCAGCGGGGAGACGACCGCGAACGGCGCGACGGTGAGGAGGAGGTACAAGAGCACCTTTCCCTCCGCGGCGTCAGGGGAGATGGAGAAGAACAGCGAGCCAGCGAGCGAGATCGTGACCAGCGTGTCGCCGGCGAGCATCGCGACCTGTACGAAGGCGAGCCGCCCGAAGGCGGTGTCCTGGTCGAACAGCCTCGCGAACGACGCGGCTGCGAGCGTCCGCAACCGCCTCGGGTTCATCGCCTGCAGCGTAGGACAGGGCCCTTCGACCGGTCAGCGACGCACCGCGTCTGCGCGACGGCGGCTCTGCTCGTGGCCGCCGGCGTCGCGGACCGCGTCATCTCGCGAGGTGCCACACCCAGGCGTGACTCTCTATGCCCGGGCGCCCGAGGACCGAACCGAGCCATGCCGAGACCACGGCAGGCGACCGCGCCACGCCCGAGGTGTTCGGACCACGTGCGAACGGCACCACGACGAGCGTGACCCCCCAGCCGTGCAGCGCGTCGAGCACCTCGGCCCGCTGGCTCGACGATGCGCGGGTGTCGAAGTGCGGCGCCTCGTACGTCGAGGCGAGCTGCTTGATGACCTCGTAGCCGGGCGCCTCGGTGCCCTGCCGAGCATTGATCCACTCGGGGCCAGTGCCACCGACGATGTCGTAGTGCATCCCGTAGAGGGCCTGGACCCCGAGCAGGTCCGCTGAGGTGTTGAAGAACGGGAACCCGAGCACGACCTCCCCGGACGGGAGGGAGGCCGCGTGCTGGTGGTACCACTGCGGTACCCACACCGTCGACGCGGCATACGGCAGCGCGCCGACTGCGTCGAGCACGAACGGCGTCGCGCACGCGACCCCGACGACGACAGCGAGCGCCGCTCCGAGGGCGCGCGGTCGCCACCCTGAGAGACCGTCGAGCACGAGCGCGAGTGCGAGGCCCGCGGGGAGGAACAGCAGCGCGGCGAACCGCTCGTTCATCACGCTGTTGAGGACCGGGAGGTGCGAGAGGACGTGCCACGCGCTGAACCAGTAGCGCTCCCCCAGCGCCAGCCACGCGACGAGGCAGGTGAGGATCGCTGCTGCGCGCAGCCTCGCGTCGCGACGGAAGACGACCAGCCCGACGAGCACCGCGGCGATCAGCGGCGGTCCGAGGTAGGTCGGGCGCATGAACCTGCCCCAGTTCGGCACCCACCACAGGCCCTGGCCCGGGACGGCGACGAAGAACGAGCGGATCGATGCTTGCGCCTGGGCGATGTCGGGCCACACGGGGCCGCTGAAGTGGCCGGGGCCGGCGAGCGCGTACCAGGCGGGCCACGCCAGCACGACGATCGAGACGACTGCCGCGCTGGCGAGGCCGGGCAGCCCCCAGCGGATCGCCGCGATGGCGGGGCCGCGATCGGTGACCAGGGCCACCGCCCCGAAGATGAGCAGCGCGAGCGCGGTCGTGACCGCGAGCATGACGAGCAGCTCGGTCCCGCTGAAGAACTGCACGACGACGAGCACCCCGAGGGCGGCGCCGACCTTGACGGGCGAGTGCCGGCGGCGCCAGAAGAGCTCGTCGAGGCAGGCGAGCACGAGCGGCGGGACTGCGAGGGACGTCACCATGAGGTGCGAGCCTGCGGACTCGAAGAGCACGAGCGGAGAAAAGGCGTACAGCGCGCCAGCGAGGAACGCGGCGAGCGAGGAGCGCACCCAGCGCTGCGCGACCCACATCATGGCGACCCCCGACAGCGCGGGCGCTGCGATCACCGCGACGTTGAGCGAGGCAAACGGGCCGAGGGCGGCCGTGACCGGCAGGAGAAGGAAGCTCCAGATGCCCACAGAGGTGTTCGAGAGCAGGTTGAGGCCCTGTGGGTGGAAGATGGCCGATGAGTACAAGGGGTTGTGGCCGCCTCGGATCGCCGCGAGCGGCCACTCGAAGAACCATGCGAACAGCGAGACGTCCGAGCACGCGCACGTCGTGCCCCGGGTGACGCCGAGCGCCAGGACGTGGGCGTACATACCTGCTGCGATCCCGAGATAGGCGACCGCGCCGGCCACGAGCCCCCATCGACGTCGCGCGGAGGGCTCAACGCGACGCGCGCCACCGTTGCGGCCCCGCGCCGGCACACCTGGCGGCTGGCCCGGCCGAGACGCCAGGCGCCGCCGATCAGTCAGCAGTGGAGATCTCCAGCGGGCGGTGCTCGGTCCCGAGGCCAGGCGTGATGAACAAGGCGTGGCCGGGCTCGTGCACCACAGCGCGGTGCCACACGCCCTTGGGGTTGATGATCGCGTCTCCCGCACGCATCGGGATCGCCACCTCCGTGCCGTCGTGGTCCTGGACCACGTCGACTCGGCCTGAGAGCAGGTACACGACCTCGTCCCCAGCGGGGTGACGCTCCCAGTGCGTCCAGGTCGCCATCTCCGGACTCACGGTCACGAGCCTCCCCTCGATCCCGTCGCTGGCGAAACGACGCTCATAGCCCTCGAGGTAGCTCGGTGACCACTCGAAGTCCGGCAGCGTTGTCACGGTCGCGCCGAGTCCGAGATGCAGGTACGTGGCGGAAAGATCGAAGGCTGCATGCATCCTGCAATCCTACGGCGGGCCTGACCTCAGACGCTGAAGGCGAGCTCGCCGGCGACGACGGTCGCCTGGACCGGGACCGAGGCGATGTCGGCGGGCTCGACGCACGTCCTCGGATCCGAGCCGAGGCCCACGAAGTCGGCGAGCTTGCCCACGCTGAGGGTGCCGCGGTCCGCCTCGGTGCGCGTCGCGTACGCCGACCCGGCCGTGTAGCACCGCATCGCCTCGTCGCACGTGAGCGCCTCGTCGGGGCCGAACGACTGACCTGTCGCGGTCCGTCGCGCGACCATGTCGGCGATGCCGAGGAGCGGCCGGCCGTCGACGACAGGTCGGTCCGAGCTCCCAGGCAAAGCGATGCCGGCGCGAAGGAAGCTCGCGAGGCGATAGGTGTCCGCCGCGCGCCGCTCGCCGAGGGCGGCCAGCATGCCGTCGCCGATCTCACCGATGAACCGACCCTGTGGCACCGGGATGACACCGAGGCGTCGAATCCGCTCGAGTGCCTCGTCGGTCGTCACCCCGCAGTGCTCGATGCGGTGGCGGTGGTCGGGCTTCGGTCGTCGAGCAAGTGCCTCCTCGTAGGCGTCGAGGACGAAGGAGATCGCGGCGTCACCGATCGCGTGGGTCGCGACCTGCCAGCCTGCGAGGTGGGCCTCGACGATCTGTTGGCGCAGCTCGCGCGGCTCTTGCTGGGGGTAGCCGACGTTGCCAGGATCGTCCTCGAAGCCGTGCGAGAGCCAGCACGTCCGGCCGATCAGCGAGCCGTCCGAGAAGACCTTGATCGCACCGACCCGCAGCCAGTCGTCGCCGAGGCCAGACCTGATGCCCGCGCTGATCCCGCTCGACGCGAGGTCGTCTCGGTGGCGTGACATCGGGCCAAGGACGTCGGCCGCGACCATCACCGTCGATCGCACCGCGAGCTTGCCCTCGTCGCGGGCGAGCTGGTAGCCGTCCATCTCCGCTGGGCTCTGGCCGATCCAGCCGCCCGCGATCCCCGCGTCGCAGACACTCGTGATGCCCTCTGCGAGGTAGACGCGGTGCGCGCGCTCGATCGCCGCGGCGATCGTGGCAGCGGAGCGAGGCAGCGCGAGGCGCTGGGCGAGCACCTGTGCGCGCTCTTCCAGCAGCCCGGTCGGCTCGCCGTCCACGTCGCGGACGACCTTCCCGCCGTCGATCGCCGCGTCGAGGTCGGCCCCGATGCGCGCGATGGCCGCCGAGTTCACGACGCACATGTGGCCCGAGGTGTGCGTCAGCCAGATGGGGTGCCCTTGGGCGACCTCGTCGAGCGCGCGACGCTCGGGGTGATGACCGCCGAGCTTGTTCTGGTCGTAGCCACGGCCGATCACGACCGCGCCGGCTGGGAGCGACGCGGCGTGCGCGGCAACCGCCTCGTAGAGCTCCGGCAGCGACATGACGGGCGGCGTCGACAGGTCCAGCTCGTCCATGGAGAGGCCGAAGTTGACGGTGTGCACGTGCGCGTCGTGGAACCCCGGGAAGCAGACCATTCCCCCGAGGTCATGGATGACTCGCGCGTCGCACGACGTCGCGTCCTCGCCAAGCGCCACGACTCGGCCCTGCAGCACGCCCAGGGCGTCGACCTCGGGGCGCGAGGGGTCGAACGTGACGAATTGCCCTCGATACAAGGCGTCGAGTGCCAACGTCATCGACGTTGACCCTGGACGCCACAGCGTGCTCGATCCGGTTCAGCGTCGAGCACGGTGCGGCTTTGCGAGCATGCAGACAGAACGGACCGCTTCACGAGATACACGAGGTGACGCTACCGAGTCGCCGGTCCACGGATCACCGTTCCGGCTCTCGTGCGTCACCGCGCCGATGATCAAGGAGACCACATGAGCGACCTGTCCAGTCCATCGACCGAATCCCCACACACGCCGCCACCCGGCGACCCGGCGTCCGACCGGCGCCTCGGTGCTCGATCCGGACCCCGAGGCGCCTGGTTCGGTGCGGCCGTCGTACTCGTCGTGCTCGCGATCGGTGCGGTCGGCCTCATGGTCGGCCGCTCGACGAGAGCGGGTGCGACTGGCGCAGTTGGAACGATCTCGGTGACGGGGTCCGGCACGGTCCAGGGCGTGCCGGACACCCTGCAGTTCTCTGTCGGCGTCGTGACCGTTCAAGGGACCGCCACAGGCGCCCTCACCGCCAACGACGCGACCGTGCAGGGTCTCGAGGACACGCTCATTCGCTATGGCGTCAAGCACAAGGACATCCAGACCTCAGACCTCAACATCTACGAGAACACCAACAACCAGGGCCAGCTCACCGGCTTCACCGTCGATGACACCTTGAACGTGACGATGCACAACGTGGACAAGAAGGGCAACCTCGCCAAGGCAGGCGGCGCCATCGAGGCCGCTGCGAGGAGGGCGGGCAACGGCATCCAGTTCAACGGGATCACGTTCTCGATCACCAACCAGTCCTCGCTCCTCGCCGCGGCCCGGAAAAAGGCGATGAACGACGCCTTCACCGAGGCGAGTCAGGACGCGTCGGCTGGCGGCACGAGTGTCGGGGGGGTCGTCAAGATCTCCGACCAGGTGAACGAGAGCTCCCCGCCGTTCACGTACGGCTTCGCGGCCGCCAGCACCTCCCTCGACAGGGGCGTCCCGCTCCAGGCAGGGACCCAGCCCGTCTCGGTCCAGGTGACCGTCACGTACTCACTGAACTGAGCCAGGACGCAGCGCTGCCCGGCCCGCACGTCGTGCGAGCCGGGCAGCGCCCTTGCTATTGGAGACTTACGCCGTGGCGAGTCCCTTTGCCCTCGCGGTGTGCGTCAAAATCTCGGTCGCCTCGTTCGTACGACGAGCGTGGACGTAGCCGAAGCCGACGAGCATCGCCATGAGAGCGGCGAGCGCAAACGCTGCGATCGCACCGTCCTGGGAGATCGTCGCGAACACTGAGAACCCGTATCCCTCGAGCAGCAGCCCACGAAGAGTTGTGCCCTTGAACAGGGTGTCTGCAGTCGCCTGAGCCGTGGTAGCCGCCGCAGAGCCCGCAGGCGCTGCCATAGCAATCGCTGACCACTGTGCGTAGGTCTTGCCCTGGCCGATCTCTTGGAGGTGAACCGCGATGAAGTCGTTTGCGTAGACCTGCGCCTGCGCTCCCGTGGTGAGGGACTGGCCCGCATACTGGCTCACGGTGCCGATCATCGACGGCGTGATCTCCGAGCCCGCGACCGGGTGGGCGAATGCCGCAGCGGCCGGGAACGTGATGTGTTGCTCAGCGAGCTGGGTGCTGACGTTGCTGTTCGCGAAGCTGTAGCCCCACCAGAGCAATGCCCCTGCCACGAGTAGTACCGCCACCATGATGGCGCCACCGGCGCTCACGAGCACATCGAATGTCTTGCGTCGCATGTGCTTCTCCTTCCTGAAGTGATCCCACCCCATTGGGGGATCTGCTTTCAGTGTTCACCGCACCGGCTGCGTCGACATAGGGACCTACGTCCCGATTCGTAGGGAGATGAGTCTCTGGCCAGCGCTCGGTGCGTCAACGGCATGGGTGCTGGGGAGCCAACTTGCCGAACTTGTGCCGTTCGTCCCTACTCAGGGTTGCGTGACAGCCGAATGCTGGGGAGATGAACATGTACACCCACCTCCTCTCGAGCGTCTTCGAGGACTGGGTGGATGAGTTGTCGGGTGCGGCGCTCATTGACTACGCACTCATCTGTCGGGCAGAGATGCTGGCACCACGTGCCGCGGGATGTGGCTGCGACGCACTTGCTGCCGAGATCACGTACGACCGCGCGCTCATCAAACTCTGCGCGTCGGGGCGAATCGAAGTCGACGTCGCCGGCTTCTCTGACCCGCGGCGCGAACGCGAGCGGCTCGAGCGCAAGCTCGCCGCAGTAGGCATCGACCTGGTCGCCCTCACGCGGGAGTCGGCGAGCACCTAGGTCTCCGCGCCGGCTCCCTCGGATCGCAGCTTCGTCGCGAAGATCGCGGCCTCGGTTCGGTTGGTCATCTTCAGCTTCCGCAGCAGCGTGGTGGTGTAGTTCTTGACCGTGTGCTCCGCGAGGAACATGTGCTCGGCGATCTGACGATTGGTCAGACCCTCGGCGATGAGGTCGAGGATGCGGTGCTCCTGCGGCGACAGCGACTCGTACGCGGGATGTGACGTTGGCGGATTGGTAATGCGCTCGATCACACGCGCGACGACCCTTGGGTCAAGGAGCGACTCGCCGCGCGCCACGCGTCGCACGTTCTCGATGAGGTCGCCGGCCTTGATCTGCTTCAGCACATAGCCCGCGGCGCCCGCCATCACGCTCGCGAAGAGCGCCTCGTCGTCCGCGAAGCTCGTCAGCATGAGGCAGGCGAGCTCGGGCATCGTCGAGCGCAGGTCGCGGCAGACCTCGATACCGCTCGAGTCCTCGAGCCGTACGTCGAGGATCGCGACGTCGGGCCTCGCAAGGGGCACCCTGGTCATCGCCTCTTCTGCTGTGCCCGCTTCGCCCACCACCTCGATGTCGGGCTCGTCCTCGAGCAGGCTTCGGATGCCCTCGCGCACGAGCGCGTGATCATCAAGGAGGAAGACCCGGATTGCCACGACGTCAATTGTGCCAGCGTCGACAGCGGCTCGCTGTCAGTGCCTCGTGGCGGCCGCCCGGGCATCGGTACCTTGGTAGGCGTGCCGTACCGCAGGATCACCGACCCAAAACTGCTGCAGCGGCTGCTGGATGCCATTCTCATGATCGGCTCAGACGTTGAATTGCCCGTCCTGCTGGAGCACATCATCACTGAGGCGTGCAGCCTTGTCGGAGCGCGCTACGGCGCGCTCGGCATGCTCAACGTTTCGAGAACGGGTCTCGAGCAGTTCCTGACGGTCGGCATGACCGACGCCGAAGAAGAGGCGACCGGCGATCGGCCGACCGGGCGTGGCGTCCTCGGCGTGCTCTTCACCGAGCCCACCACCCTGCGGCTGGCGGAGATCTCGGCGCACGAGGACTCGTATGGATTCCCGCCCGGTCACCCGCCGATGACGTCCTTCCTCGGCGTGCCGATCCAGGTCCGATCAGACGACGAGCCCTACGGCAATCTGTATCTGACCGACAAGATCGGAGCCAAGGAGTTCAGCGAGGAGGACCAGGCGTTGGCCGAGGGGCTCGCGCTTGCCGCCGGTATCGCGATACAGAACACCCGGCTGCACGAGCGGGTGCGCCTCTTGAGCGTGCTCGACGACCGTGACCGAATCGCCATGGCGTTGCACGACACGGTCATCCAGCGACTCTTCGCGAGCGGGCTCGTCCTTCAGGGTGCGGCGCGTCAGGTCACGCGCGACGTCGACCGCGACGTCATCGTCGAGCGTGTGAACCGAGTCATCGACGACCTCGACACGACCATCACCGAGATCCGCACAGCGATCTACGAGCTTGGGGACCGGTCTCGAGTTGGCCTCCGCAACAGCGTGTTCACGCTCACCGAGGAACTCACCGCGACGCTTGGCGCTCGCCCACAGGTCACGATGTCTGGCCCCATCGACAGCACGGTGCCGCCGCACGCGGCAGACCACCTACTTGCAGTCGTGCGCGAGGCACTCACGAACGCGGGCAAGCATGCCCATGCCACCAGCTACGCCGTTGTGCTCCGGGTGGGAGAGGATGTCTGTCTCGAGGTGACCGACAACGGCGTCGGCGTGCCGTCGCCATGGGCACGCGGCAAGGGCCTGGGGCTTGGCAACCTCTCGAGCCGGGCGAAGAAGCTCGGGGGAACCTTCGCGATCGACGCGGTCGAGGGCGGTGGCACCAAGATCACCTGGCGAGTCCCGCTCTGAGCTCGCTCATGGCGCTCCGTACGACGCCCACGACCTCTGGGAGTACGCGACAGAATCTGAATCGTGGAGGTGTATCTGCAGACGGGGCGACTCGTGCTTCGTCGCTTCACGAGCGAGGACGCCCAACTCCTGTACGAGCTCGACAATGATCCCGACGTGATGCACTTCATAAATCTCGGTGCGCCGGTTCCACGAGCAGAAGTTGACGACATCATTCTCCCCGCGTTCCTTTCGTACTATCAACGCGTTGACGGGTTCGGCTTCTGGGCGGCGATCGAGAAGCAATCTGGGCGGTTTCTGGGCTGGTTTCACTTTCGGCCAGGTGAAGGGGCCGCGCCCCTTGAGTCCGAGCTCGGCTACCGACTGCACCGTTGGGCGTGGGGCAACGGCTATGCGACCGAGGGCTCGCGCGCGCTGATCTCCAAGGGATTCGTTGAGTTGGGCGTAGCGCGCGTCACCGCCCAGACCATGGCGGCTCACGTCGCGTCACGAAGAGTCATGGAGAAGTCAGGCCTGCGATGCGTGCGGACGTTCCACGCGGACTGGCCGGTTCGGATCCCCGGTGATGAGCTGGGCGACGTGGAGTACGCCCTCGATCGCGACGAGTGGAAGTCCTCCGGCATCACGGGTCACTGAAGAGGCACAGGGGACCGCCGTCAGCGGCCGTCCCCTGTGCCAGGGCTGTCCCCGGGGCCGCTGGAGCGTGCATGAGCAACTGCCGTGGGCCCGACAGGGATCGAGCCTGCGACCGCCCAGTGATGATGACGGGGCCCACGTCGAACCCGTCACACGGGTCTGGATACGCCCGGTGATCTGGATCCTCGGAGTAGGGCCAAGACCGATTGGTCGGAATGCAGTGATCCCGATCTGTGGATGAATCGTGCGACGCGGAGGCAGCGTGGCTCGTCTGCAGCCCCATGACTCGTGGCCGTACCAGAATGGTGCTGTGGCAGTCTTCAGATCCGGTGCCAGTGACCAGCGCCCGGTTGCTGGCGCTGCTGCCGTCGCAAGCGAGCTCCCCTCGATCCGACTCCGCGACGTCGACGAGGCCGATGCTGAATTCCTCGCCGGACTCCGGGCGTCACTCGCCGACGACGAGTGGGACGGCTACGACGACCCTCCCGAGGACATGCTCAGCGAGGGCACCTACGGCGGAGGTGCTGCCATCGTCGAACTCAATGACAGCACCCCGGTGGGCTCCGTCTCGTGGATCCAGGTGCCACACGGGCCGAACCGGCCGAGTCTCGCCTGGTGCATTGGCATCACGGTGGCGCCCCTCTTTCGAGGACAGCGGATTGGCGCCGCTGCGCAGCGGCTGCTGTACGAGACACTCTTTCGCACCTCGAAGGCCAACCGGGTCGAGGCGGAGACCGACGTCGACAACATCGCGGAGCGCCGCTCGCTCGAGCTCGCAGGATTCACTCTGGAAGGCATCGCGCGTCGGGCCAACTGGCGACGCGGCGTCTGGCACGACATGGCCATCTACAGCCGACTCCGATCCGACGCCCCTTGACTGACGTCAACAAGAAGTGCATCACCCTCGCACCTTGACCTCACAAACGAATTACAGCCCTCTGGCACGTCAGCCGGACGATCCGAAAGGGATCGTGTGGAGTGTGGTGCTCCAGTGGGAGCGGCAGGGATCGAACCTGTGACCGAGGGATCATGAGACGCGTCGAGTCCTTCCGGCACGTTCTGCGCTGAACACTCACGGCGACTTGCTGTTGGCTGCTGGTGCGGCACGCAACACCTATCTGAAGACCTACGAGAAGGCGCTTCGGCTGTCTTGCAGCGGTCAGCGACGTGGTAGCACATGGCCAGAAGTACGGCTACCCACCCTGACTCCTCAGATGAGAGGACGCCAAGATTCAGGGATCAAACACACTACGAATTGCCCTTGGAGGTACGTGGTGGCATGAGTCAGGTGCTCCGCTTCACTTGGTATCGATTCAGAGCCACCTTGCGTCGCCGATTGGCCGGCTACTTATCCGTTGTCGTGCTCATCGGGCTGGTGGGCGGCTTGGCAATGGCTTCGATCGCAGGGGCGCGGCGCACCCAGTCGTCCTTCACGACGTTTCTGGCGAGCACGAACCCATCCGACCTGACGGTCACAATGTTCCCGGCGGGTCGCGCCACGGTTGCTTCCTTGGAGAGTGTTTCCGGATCCATTAGCCGACTCCACGACGTCGGGCGGGTAGAGAGCTGGGTGGATCCTCTCGGCGTTCCGCTCGCATCGAACGGCGCCCCCCGCCTCGGCACACGTACGAACGTCACCATCGTGAGCAGCGTCAATGGTCTCGGCTTCAACCAGGACCGAGCAGCTGCGGTCGAGGGCCACCTGCCCGACCCTGCGAGCATCGACGAGTTCGTGACGACCGAGATTGGTGCTCGGCTGGCCGGGTGGAAGGTCGACGAGGTCGTGCCGTTCGGCTTCTATACGAATGCCCAGCTCGCATCGTCTGGCTTCGGCACGGGCGCGGTGACGCCAGCAGTCCGGGTTGACGCCAAGCTGGTCGGACTCGTCGTGCTTAGTGACGGCGTCGTCCAAGATGACGTCGATCGCGTTCCGACGTTTGCGCTGTTCACGCCCGCGCTCACGAAGATGCTGGCCCGCACCGGGGCGTTTGCCGCCGCCTACGGACTTCAACTCGTCCATGGGAGCCGTGACGTCCCGAGGGTTGAGCAGGAGCTCGCCAACATCCTCCCCTCAAGCAGCAGTGTGCAACCCCACACCGCAGCCGAGGCAGCGGGTCGAGCGGAACGCGCCATCCGACCCGAGTCCATCGCTCTCGGTGTCTTCGGTTTGATCGCCGCGCTCGCTGCCCTCGCAGTCGCCGGGCAGGCCATTGCCCGTCAACTTCGATCGAGCCAAGAAGATCTCGGAGTGCTCCGCGCGCTCGGCGTCGGAACGGCTTCAGCGATGAGCGACGCGGTCCTCGGCTCGCTGGCTGCGGTGGTCCTCGGAACGATGCTCGCTGCAGGCGTGGCCGTCGCCCTGTCACCGATCGGTCCGATCGGTCCAGTTCGTCCGGTGTACCCCACGCCAGGGATCGCCAGCGACTGGACGGTGCTCGGCGTCGGCATCGGACTCATAATCGTGGTACTCGGATCAGTCACGGTGGTGCTCGCGTACCGGTGGGGGCCGCACCGGTTCGCGGGGCGTCGCAGCGTGGCCCCCGTGCGGCGCCAGGTCCTCGCCAACGCGGCGGCAAGGTCGGGGTTGCCCGCGCCTGTGGTGGCGGGGGTGCGGTTCGCGCTTGACCCAGGAGACGGCGGCGCTCGATCCGTGCCGGTGCGCTCCGCGTTCCTTGGGGCCATCCTGGCTGTGATCGTCGTTACGGCCACGCTCACCTTTAGCAGCGGACTCCAGACCCTGATCTCCCATCCACGGCTTTACGGATGGAACTGGACGTTCGCGCTTGCCTCCGAGACCGGACCCGACGTCCCCCCTCAGGCAGTATCGCTGCTCGATCACGACCCTGCTGTCGCTGGCTGGTCCACTGCGTCGATCGCCGACCCACGGATCGACGGCCAAACAGTTCCGGCCATCTTCGAGACGGCGAACGCAGCGGTCGTCCCCCCAATCCTGTCCGGGCACGTCATGCAGACCAACAAGGAGATCGTCCTCGGAGCCGCCACCATCCAGCAGCTGCACACGCACCTTGGCGCCACCGTGACCCTGACCTACGGGAGCCCGAAGAGCGCCCCGTTCTACGTCCCGCCAACTGCGTTGATCGTCGCGGGTACGGCCACCATGCCCGCCATCGGATTCCCGAGCACCGAAGGTGACCACACCTCGATGGGAACCGGCGCGCTGATTCCCAGCGGAGCGATTCCGGCCGCGCTCCAACAAGCCCTTCATGGCCCGGATCTCACTCTCGACGGGCCGGAGTTCGTCTTCGTCCGGATGCGCAGCGACGTGACCCACGCCGCTGCCCTGGCGGACATCAACCGCATTGCAGCTGCCGGCAACAGAGCCTTCGCGACAGCCCCGAATGGCGACGGCACCGGTGCCACCGTCATTGTCTTCTCCGACCTCTTGCCAGCTGAGATCGTGAACTACCGATCGATGGGCGCGACACCCGCACTCCTGGCCGGGACACTTGCGGCGGGCGCAGTCGCCGCCCTCGGGCTCACGCTCGTCGCTTCGGTCCGACGGAGGCGTAGAGACCTCGCACTTCTGAAGGCGCTGGGCTTCACCGGGCGACAGGTGTCCGCGTCGATGAGCGTCCAGGCGACCTTCGTGGGATTGGTTGGGCTCTTGGTTGGGCTGCCTTTGGGGATCGCTCTCGGCCGCTGGCTGTGGGTGCTCTTCGCCCATCAGGTCTATGCAGTGCCGACACCGACTGTCCCCGTGGCAACGCTTGTGCTCGTTGCGATCGTGACCATCGTGCTCGTCAACGTGGTCGCGGTGCTTCCTGGCAGATCTGCTGCTCGCACGCCCCCGGCGCTTGTGCTGCGAGCCGATTGAGACCGCTCCGGCGGCGTGCTGTGCTCCCAACCGGCGTGTGAGGAGGACGTTGATCGATGGGAGGATTCGGCTCAATGAGGCGTCGGGGTCAAGGTCGCGCAGCGACTCGGAGATCAACTTGCGCTGCCCTGGTCGCGATGGCGATTGGATTCGGCACCAGCCAATTGCCTGCGGCAGGGACTTCATTCAGCTCGATGCGCAGCGTGGTTGCGCATCACATGGAGAGCTTGAGTTGGACAAAGACGACGCTGTCCGGCATCACGTACTCGAAGGGCGCAACGTACAGCCTGGGCTCCGCTGCGTGTCCTTCTCGAACATCGTGCTTCGTGGTGGGAAATGAGTACTCCGCAAGCGGAAAAAGCGTCGGCATCGTCGAGCACTTCGATGGACGAACGTGGATCCGCCTGCACGTGGGCCTCGCATCCGACGTCTGGGAGAGCGTCAGCTGCGCGACGGCGCACTTCTGCATGATCGTGGGCTCTGACGTCGGATACCACGCACTCGCTGAAATCGATGACGCGGGTCACTGGATTCGGGCGCACCTGCCACGCTCAAGCAGCCAGCTCAGTGCCGTGTCTTGCCCCGAACCCGGGATGTGCCTCGCGACGGGCGATCGCACTGGTGGATTCGGCGTCTTCGTGAGCTGGGAGTATTACAGCGACACGTGGCATACGGTCACGGTCCACTCCGGGATCGCCGCCGACGTGAGTGTCAGCTCAATCTCGTGCGTCAACGCCGCCGATTGCGAGGGTGTCGGCTCCTACGGCTACGGCGGCTCTGGTGGTTCGGGCATCTCGTTTCACTTCAACGGCGTCTCGTGGACCAGCAACGAGATCCAGTCCTCGGGTGAGTATCGCGGCGGCTTCGGGAACGTCTCGTGCACCCACGCAGGTCTGTGTGTCGCCACCGAGGACCTCTCATGGCCGCTCCCCAATGATGCCGATGGCTTGTCAGGTTTCCTCGCTCAGGAACTCGTCCATGGTCGATGGAAAACCCTTGGAAGAGGGCTTCCACCTCCGGATCAACTCGTCGTCGATGAAGGCGGCGTCCAGTGCTTCACCCAAGGGTGGTGCATCGTCATCGGTGGGAGCGCTCACCCCATGTATCTCGGTGTCGTCGCCAACCACCACCTGAGCAATCTCCACGTGGTGCACAACGTCAGGCTCCGCGGGACCTATCCATGGCTCGCGAGCCTTTCGTGCGCTGGACCTACGTTCTGCGTCGAGGTAAGCGAGAATCTCGGCTCCCCTTACGTGCTGCTTGGCAAGGCTTGAAGCACCTGATTCGAGCTCCCTGTGGATTGCCTTGCTCTAGGCTTCCAGGAGGAACCGGGAGAAGAGATGCGAGAGTCGTCGGCCCGAAGTCGCGGTATGACGATCCTGCTGACGGCCTGCATGGCGTTGCCCGTTAGTTTCGTCGTAACGTCACAATCGGCTCGCGCCGCAATTGCCGCGTCGCCGGCCTTGGCCTCTAGCCATTCGAGTCCTGTCTCGCTCGAGGCAATCTCTTGTCCGACCGCGTCGGTGTGCACTGCTGTCGGTGGCGAGACCAACGGCTCTAACGCCACTCCCGCAGTCATCCTGCGGACGACCGACGGCGGCAAGATCTGGGTGCGACAGACCCCGCCAACTGAGATTCTCGGACTGACAACGATCAGTTGCCCGACCGTCGCGTTCTGTCTCGCGACAGGTGGGCCCTTCCAGCGGTTCGGCTCATTCGACACCGTCACTACCTCCGATGGTGGTGCAACGTGGCGCGAGACGATGGGGACCGGTTACGAGGCATACGTCGACACCGTGGACTGCCGGTCCCCTGTCAGCTGCTACGCCGAGGGTGTCGCTTCTAGCTGGGGGCGGGGAACGTCGGGAGTGGCGCTCCTGCACACCAGCGACGCCGGGATGACCTGGTCGACGCTGGCGCTTCCTGAAGGCAAGGAATCCGGGTCCACGCCGGATGTGAGTCTTGCGTGCCCGACCGCGACAACGTGCTATGTCGCCCGCGCAATCGGGTCCACGTCAGAGTTCGATGTCTTCAAGTCAGCCGACGGCGGGAGGACCGAGACGACGGTGCTCCGTCACGTCGCCGGCGTGGCCGACACGCCGATCGGCATCGCATGTTGGACCGCGCGTGCCTGCATGGTCGTTGGTGCTGGCAAGGGCGCTCGTGTGCTCGTCACGAGCGCCGGCGGTGCGCACTGGGTCTCTCGGCCATTGCCGCGGGGAGCGCTCGATGGCGTCGGCGTGCAGTGCCCCACACCCAAGCGATGCGTGGTGATTGCCACGACCCTCTCGGGAGTCCTCGCTGCGAGGACCTCAAATGCAGCCGTGACATGGGCGACCTCGGCGGTCGCAGCGTTCTGGCCCGTCGTAGCGGCCTGGGTCGTCGGACCCGATTGCGCGACTGCAACGACGTGCCGAGTCCTGGTGCAAACGAATACACCAGCTTGGTACGCCATGGCCGATCAGGGTGCGAAGTGGAAGAGGGTTTCGATTCCCTGACGGAGTGGCAACGAGTAGCAAGCAGGGGCAAGCAGGGGCAAGCACATGAGGGGCGTGCTTAGGTTCGGCGACTGGGCTGGTCGTATGTGGGGGTCGGCAGGGATCGAACCTGAGACCGAGGGGATTAAGTGTTGAGGCGTGACCGACCGTGGCGTCATGTTCAACATCGGGCCTGCTCAGCATGTCTGGCATGTTCACACAGAATCGCTCAGAGCCCGCCCAATTCGACCATTTAAGTAGCAACCCAGTGGCACTCACCAATGTGACTTGACATGTGTATGAAAGCAACCGCAAACCGCATTGCCTCACAACTCGTGGTGTAACGGGCTGTCGTGAATCGTTCGTGTAGGAGGACCGACGTGCTCGTTCTGATACCAAGCACTGGCGACTTAGGAGTCTGAGTGGCACTCGAGCCGTCCTTTGCATTCTGCTCAATGCATCTGGCCTGCTCAGCATGGGTGAACCGTTCGCCCGCATTCGCGGCCGTCCGTCAATATCGCACATTGGAGTAGCAGCGGAGTAGCAGAAACAACGGCGCGTCCGGGTTCAACTCGGACGACCGACTGGCGCGTTCTGCTACCAAAGGGCACGGGCGGCTCGGACAACCGGAATCCGTTGGTGTCGGAGGACCGAGATCACCAGGCTTCGATTTGGCGGTTGCGCAATCCAGAACTGCAAAGGCCAACGACGGGAACCCAATCACGTAAGACTCGGTCTGTGTCGCAAGTAGCTGCTCCGGGCGCTTCCGCGTATCTGATCGCACAAGCTGACTGGCGGCTCGATCACGGACCCGTGCTGGATCGCAAGACCCGAGGTGCCGTCGACCGGATCTCTGTCGCGCCCATTGGTGACGTGCCACTAAGGGTGGGTCTCGACTGGGCACTCGGGCATGCCGAGTCCGTCTATCTCTCGTTGGACCTTTGGGGCAGACCCCCATGGTTCGTGCTACATGGCACCCCCGCGGAAGGTACTCGGGCGATCGATCTTGACAATCTCCAAGAGGCAGCAGACGCCGTCGAGGACCGGAATGAGTCTGAGGGGGATCGTGTCGGAGAGTACTTCCGCCGTCGAGAGGGATCGTGGCTCAGGGACCTGCGCACGCAGAGGGGCTCCAGTCTCGGCGAGCTCGCGAGGCGATCTGGTGCCTCGGTGTCCGATCTCGAAGCGTTCGAAGAGACGGGTGGCAACCTCGGGGGGCCGCCCACGTCGCCACCGCTGGTGCCAGCGCAGCTGGGCTGGCTCGTCCGGGTCGCACATGTCCTCGCGGGCATTGACCTTCCGAGCGAGACAGAAGTGGATGCTGCGCTGCAATCAGTCCGAGGGCCAGGCCACGCGCTCATGTTCGCCATTCAGGCAATGGCGAAGCTGCATCCGGAGGCCCGTCTGCCGCCCAGCCCGGCTATTGGCACTTCGAAGCCCCGTCCTGAGCTCATGAAGGCGATCATGGCCGAGGTGGTCCCTGTTCTCACTGAGCTCGGTTTCAAGAAGCGCAAGAGCTGGTTCTCCAAGGAGCTCGACTCAATCGCAGTTGCGAGCGTCCAGTTTCGGGGGGTGGGGAAGGGCCGCCCACCGAGTTCGTGGGAGAAGAAGGGCTGGTCCCCTCGCGAGTCGCACGGATTCGTCGTGGAGATCGATGTCGACTACAGGTACCCCGACAACCCTGAGGGACCATGGTGGTCTGATGAGCCGGCGTTCAAGTTCGGTCGCAGCTCCACAAGCCTCGAAACACCCATAGAACTCGGCGTCGGAGGGACTTGGTCGCTTGATGATCCTGAGACGGTCGGCGCGACGATTGCGACCGAACTCGTGGCTTCGGACGCGGACTACATCGCCAACAGGTCCGTCGCTGGTGTATTCAAGGCGATGGAGAAGCCCTTCTGGTTCGAGGTCCTCGACGACCGACTTGCAGCGTGTCGACTCGCCTGCTTACGAGAAGACCGAGAGCGTGCACAACTGTTGTTCGACTGGGCGTGCCTAGAACAGGTTCCCGACAAGGGACGGACCCTCTGGAGGCCCACGGATCCGACCGTGCGCGACTGGATGGTTGCCAGGTACGGGCTCACGATCCCCAGCGAGGCGAGCGGTTGAACGCCTAACTCCCACTTGTCGGATACACCCTTCGGTCTGGAGTGCGCGTTCTGCCATCAAGCCGCGTTGGCGATTGCCCTCATCCGAAGTCGTGGGTGTCTGAACTCCCCCGCTCAACGTCCTCTTTGGGTGGTTGGACTTAGGGAGTAAGTCGGAGAGCGCGAGTGTCGGTGGGGGTCGTCAACGTTCAATCGAGTAGAGGATGGAGCGTTGGGCCGGCTAGAGCGTAGGTGGCTCGGCTCGTGCGCCCTAGAAGCCGTCTACAGCCTTCCCGGTGGGCTCTTCATCCTCACCGCGGACCCATCCGCCCACGAGCGCGACGGCACAGAGGACGGCCAGGAGAGACGAGCAGAGTAAGTAGTCCGCCCGGAGGTCGTGGTGAAAGGTGGACTTAGAGATGATCTGAGCCGAGCCGTTCGAGACGAGCTGATAACTCTGCCCATTGAAAATCGGATTGACGTCCCCGCCGAGGTGTGCGGCAAAGACCATTACTCCGGCAACGAAAAACGTGATCATCAGTGGAAAGACCATCAAATTGGCACGAACGGGATGTCGGTACATCATGAGCACGAGCCGCGCACGCCCATCTGCGTCTGGCTTCCTCCAAGGTCGAGGATTGACGACGAGAACGCTGAGGATGGCTCCGATCGCCCAAGGGATGAACAAGTACGGCCAGAGAGTCTCTCCACTTGAACCGAATAGCTCTGGATCCCAGATCGAAACGATGTAGATCACAGCGCACGCTGCGAGCGTGAAAGCCAGAAGCAGCCTGGCAATCACGTACATGGAGCGGCGGGACATGGAGGTCGTGAAGTCCATTATGGACTGCAATGGAAACACCGCGTCACGCGCGTCGTAGGTCGGAGGGATGCGTATCGGTATCACAACACCCGCAAACTACGTTGCCTGTATATCCTTCAGGAGTGTCTCGTCAACTCAAGCGAGGTAAACGGGTTGGGCAAGTCCTCTTGGCATCGTTGTCCATTCTGGCGACGGCACTCGTAGGTCTTCCATCCGATGCAAATGCTGCCTGGGGGTCTCCGACAATCGGTTCCCCGCCGTCGCTGATTTACTCTCTCGCCTGCACGGCGCCAGGATCGTGCACGGGCCTCGCGATCACGCCTCCAGGTCACGGCTTCGAGACGGCCATCGAAACGTTGGCGTCGGGAGTTTGGACGCAGAACGTGCTCGCGAGCACTGCGCTTTTGAGCGCCCCCGAAGACATTGCATGCTCCAGCGCTGGCAACTGTCTCGCAGTCGGCCAAACGTTCACCGGATCGGTGACCTCGATCAGCGAGACCGCCTTCTATGCGTCCGAGGTCTCGGGAAGCTGGTCCACCCAGATGACGCTCCCGATACTTGCCCCGGCCGCCTCGTCGGTCATCACGAACCTGGCAGTGGCATGCGCACCAGGTGGGCCGTGCACGGTGCTCGGATCCGAGGGCCACAACACTTGTTGCAAATACTTCACGGAGGTCTGGACACCTGGGCAGGGATTCACAGCCGGCCCGACGGAGCTGCACTTCTCAGGGAGTTTGACGTCCGTTGACCTCGGGTCGATCTCCTGTCCGAGTAGCACCACTTGCGTTGCGGTGGGGTCCGGCTCGTTGGATGGTCGTGCCATTGGCGCAGCTGCAATCTCGAACGACGGAGTGTGGGGTCCAGTGACGCCGCTGAACGATCCGACACGAGGGCCGAACTACGGTCTCAACAGCATTTCGTGCGCGTCGCCCGGCAACTGCGTCGCGATTGGCCATTTCCAATTCCCGTGGAATTCGATTCTGAGCCCAATCTGGGCCGACGATCTCACGGCTGGGAAATGGGGAGCTCCGCAGACGCTGCTGATACCGATCGGCGTCGCCAACACACTTTCGGACGAGGCCCCCCTCTCGCTCTCTGGCAACTCCAGTGCGCAGGTCTCTTGCGTGGACATGCCGATGACCTGCAGCATCGTGAACACCTATCTCAACTTCGAATCATCAACTCCGTATGCAGTCGTCGCACAATCGGGGAATGGCATATGGGGTCAGTTCACGATGCTGCCTCTGCACGTTGCGACAGGACGGAGTTGGATCCTCACAAGCCTGTCGTGCGTCGCAGGTCCTTTCTGTGCGGCAGCTGGAGCAAGCGAGAACTTCCACCACAAGGCAAACAGAGTGGTCGATCGCTCATTCCAGTGGTTTGCGACCGGCGGTCCTCCAGGACCCCCCACGTCGCCAAGCGCGAAACTGGTTGCTCGAACCGAGGCGCGGGTGACGTGGTCCCATCCGGTCAGCGGCGCGCCAGTCGATCACTACAACGTCTGGGCCAGCACGGGGCCTGTTCAGCGCACGTACCCTCTGGAAACGAAGTCGACCACCGTCCTGCTACGTGGCCTCACATTGCCCCACACGACTTACGCGATTGAGATTCAGGCAATAGGAAGAGACGGCCAGGCGATGGCTCCCGTCGCTCCTGCGTCGGTCACGACCTCCTGACGCGAGGCACATCGGGGTCGTCATTCGCTCTTGACGGTCCTATAGATGTCAAGTGGGCTCGCAGTAGGTTCGCTTGAGTGACCACCGCTCCTGCGCTTCCCGATTTGTGTCCAATCTGTGGAACGGATCTGGAGCAGGGAAAGCTCGGTGGTGCGTGGTTTACCTGGGTCCCGGAGGAACGTGCTTTCCGACGGACAATGCTCGGACGGATGAACTTCCCTAGCAAACGATTCGGACGCAGCGAGTGGCCGTTCTGGTCGGCCAAGGGCTCTGCGTGTCGTCACTGTGGACTTGTCATCGTTCCGATGGTTCGAGGCAAGCGCGGCGACAAG
>Ga0208219_1000014_pt1 | contig 97705 bp, 87 predicted proteins | sample NGESurshal072012_7_FD_184469 | JGI IMG/M metagenome (GOLD analysis project Ga0208219, IMG submission 184469) | Arctic peat soil microbial communities from Barrow, Alaska - NGEE Surface sample 53-2 shallow-072012 (SPAdes) | ecosystem: Environmental > Terrestrial > Soil > Wetlands > Peat ... | reverse complement strand
GCTTCTACGCCACTACCTAAGGCAGGAGCCCAGTGCGGTAGTGCCGCACGCTGGGATCTGCGCGGGGGGCCGCCCGAGAGGGCGGTCCCTACCGCGATCCAAATCGCCGGAGACCGGACTTCGACGAATGCCGTTGGACACAGAAGTCCCGACGGTGCTCTGAGCGATGTACAGATCGGGCATTTCTCGGATTGGCGCAGACGGCCCGGGGGGCTGCGGCACGCAAGGGGTCGCTTCCGTACGTCCTCAAAGGGGAGCAGCTCGCAACGCGAAAGATGGATCGCAATGCGTAGATTGGCGATGTGAGTGACCTCGCTCAGGCGACCGGCCTCCGCTCACCGAGTCCGCCGCCGCCAATGGGTGCCGAACGTCCCCGCTCGGGGCTGCCTCGGCGCGCTCCAACCGCCAAACTAATTGCCTGGCTGGGCGTCATCGTCGCTGCCACTGCAGGAATCACGATCATCGTGATTGCGCTCAATTCACCGACGTGGTCCATTGTTGCCGTTGATGACCCCAACGCCGGGACCATCTCGAGCGTCTCGTGTTCTGCCGGGGGGCTGTGCATGGCGACCGGCGCGGACAATCAGGTGTACACGAATCGCGGAGTGGATGGTTCATGGACCGTTGCGGCACCGCTGCCAGGTCTCTCGGGCGGAGGGGACAGCCTTGGTGGCGTCGCCTGCTTTGCCGGAGGTTGTGTGGCTGCGACAACTTCTGCGCTGTATCTGACGGATCCGAATGCGTCGGAGTGGAACTTGCTATGGAGCGCGCCATCCTTGTGGCGCGTCAGCAGACCCACGTGCGCACGAAACGGCTTGTTCTGCATGGCGTTTGTTGACACATACCGAAGTGGCTCAACATCTCCAGGAGGGCATGAGGCCATTGTGACCATTGTCAACCCCAAGCAGAACTTTGGCTATGGGCCGACGATTGCGGTTCACAATGAGACGCTCTACCCAAAGAATTGGAATGGCTTGTGGAGTGGAAGCTGTCCAACCTCAACAGTGTGCGAGGGCGTCTCACCGAATGGCGTGTGGCGCACGACCGACCGAGGCGCCGTCTGGCGTCTCCAGCTTGGGATGCACGCGATGTTCACGGGTGGTGGCTGGGAGGCGGTTGATTGTCCTTCAATCTCCACCTGCTACGCCGGTGCCGGCGCTTCAAACTTCGCCTTCACCCATGATGGGGGACGAACATGGCGGCTGGTGTCTACGGAATGGTCCGGCCCTGCGAATAGTTCCGACAATTATGCGTCCGGAAGTGTCAACGGAATCTTCTGTGACACGAATTCACATTGTCTCGCCGCGGTCTCTCAGGCTTCGAGCGCACCTTCGGGAGCTAATCCCTCATCCGGCTACGTGCTTGCAACGTCTGATGGGGGACGCACGTGGTCGCAGCAGGCAATCTCAGTCGCCGCCGGACTTGGCAGCATCTCGTGCACGGATCACCTCGGCTGCTGGACCGGTGGGTGGTCGGATGTTCCCGACTCCAACGCCGGCCTTCTCTTTCACGCGGCGGAGCGTTGAATTGGAGTCCTTCGGCGTGACGATTCGGTCGGGCAACCGCTGCAGCAATCGCCTGTGACTTCCGTGCTCCTCGGCGAACGTGAGCGCTCACCGAGCCCTGGCTTTGACTCGTGGGTGAAGCAGGGTGAGCTTCAAACGTGGCGATGACACGAGGAGTGGTCCCACGTTCAAGTCCTGCACGGCCCACCGTGTGATGTCTCGGGGTTTCTCGGACACATGAACCCGCAATGACCGTCGACGCATCCGTCTGGTGCGCCGGGTTGGAATGTTCTGAATGCAGATTCGTGCCGGTAGGCCGACCCAGGGTGGCTAAGCCCCACCCGAGGCGACCACGATCAGCGGGCCGTCCTCGTCGTTCGTCCCGACTGCCACCACATTGCCGTTCGAGGCGATGGTCGCGCTGGTCGCTGCGAATGTGTTGTACGGCGTCGGGATTGCGAGCCAGGTTGCCCCCCCGTCGTCGCTCGTGAGCAGGTTGAGGTAGTAGCTGGGGCGCTCTGGCCCGACGACGTCCACGCTGATCGCTGCGCAGGTGCCAAACGCGCAGGAGGTGACCGTGGTGACGCCGCCGTAGTAGCCGGCGTTCTGCAGCGTGAGCATCAAGCCCAGCTTGCTCCAGGTCATCCCTCCATCGGTGGTGCCGTACGCGTACACGTCGGGGGAGTTGGACGCCTCCGCGCTCGTCTCGCATGCCAGCGCCGAAGGGCAGGCGATACCCGAGAAGGCGCCGTCGGACGCGAAGCCGCCGGTTGTCGCGTCCACCTGGGTCCAGGTGCCGCCGCCATCGTCCGAGGTCTCGACGAGGGGCGCACCGGGAGCAGTGGAGCCGACGGCGATGCAGCGCAACGCGGTCGGGCACTGGGCGGCGCTGATCGTGAGTCCCGCGCTCGCTGGTGCGAGCTGGACGAGGGACCAGTCCAACCCGCCGTCGGTGCTGCGCAGGACGAACGTGGGGACGTTCGCGAAGGCGCTCGCGAAGCCCGGAATAGCGAGGCAGGTGGTGGTGGAGGCGCAGGTGACGTCTGTGACCGAGCCCACCTCCCACGGCAGCGAGACGCTCGTCCAGTCGGCGCCGAGATCGGTCGTGAGGAGCAGGACGCCGACCGGTGTGGCTGACCCCGAGGAGCCCGCAGCAAAGCACGTGGAGCCGAACGGACAGCTGAGCGACTGGAAGGTGTCCCCAGTGAGGGCCGGATCGGAGTGCTCGCTCCAGGTGCTGCCGTCGTCTGCTGAGATCGACCGGATGCCGGAGCCGATCGCCAGGCATGACCCCGCTGCCTCGCAGGCGACCGCCGTCATCGTCCTGGCCCCGGTGCCCACGAGGGTGCTGCTCCATACAGGGCTCGCGCCCTGGGCATCGGACGTCGCCTTGATCGCTGGCCCCCCGAGCGTGGCGAGGCACGCTCCTGTCGCTTGACACGACAACGAGGGAATGGCCGTCGGGAAGCCAAGGACGCCAACGGCCCCGTCGTTCCAGCTGGCGCCGCCGTTGTTGGTCGAGACCGACACGATGTGCGTCGGCGCGGCGGGCTGGGTCGCGAGCACGGAGCACTCGGACGGCGTCAGGCAGGCGAGCGTCTCGGCTTTCTGCAGATACGACAGGGGTGATGCCTTCGCGTGCCAGCTGTGCCCGGTGCTCGTCGTGGTGTCGAGCAGCGCGATGTTCCCGGAGGTGAGGACGCTGCACGAGCTCGCGGTGGAACACGAGAGGAGCGGCAGCGCGTTCCACGCCGCGGCGGCGCCCGGGATAGTGCCCACTCGGTTGAGCACCGGGGCGAGGGTGCCCCCGCGGTTCGTGCTGGTTGAGAGGCGTAGCTGATAGCCGCCGCGCCGGAACGACGACTGGAGGATGAAGCACCATCGCGTCGAGGTGCACGAGATGGCCGTCGCACCCGCCGAGCGGGGGTGGAGCACCCAGTTCGCGCCGCCGTCGGTGGTGGAGGCGACCTTCCCGCTGAGGATGCCGACGCATGTCGAGACGTCGAGGCAGGAGAAGTCCTGCAGCCCGACCCACGGGTAGCCGCCGTTGAGGTAGATCTCGCCCGTGCTCTTCCACGTGACCCCGCCGTCGTGGCTCACGTCAAATTGGATGATTGGGAAGTCGCCGAGCGAGGTGTCGTACTGCAGGACGCAGAAGCTGGCACTGGCGCAGCTGACCCCCATTGACTGGGTGCCGTCCACGTAGCTCGACTCGACGCCGCCCGGCTCAGGGGCGGGCGACCACGTGGCCCCACCGTCCGTCGAGCGAAAGAGCATGCTGTACCGCGCGATCCAGTTGGAGGACGGGCTCGAGGGCTCCGCCGCGTGCCCGACTGCGAGGCACAGCTGGGTGGTCGGGCAGCTGACGCCGACGAGGTCCGTGGCCCCGTAGCCCTGGTAGGCGGCCTCATAGGTCGCCGCACTCGCCACGTGGACCTCGGCGCCGGCGGCGGCCGGGAGCTGAAGGGCCAGGATCGCAGCGCAAGATGCCACCACCGCGAGTCGCGCGATCGAGCGTGGCATCCCGCCTCCTTTGATCGGACGAGACACGGTAGCGCAGGGAGTGATCGCCTTCGCGGGGGAAGGCATGTTCGACGGTGATGGGAGCCGGCGGTGCGTCGGCTGCCGAGGAGCTCGAACATCACGACGTCGAGAGAAATGCTTGACAGCGTGGCTCAATCCTACTATTCCTATAGGAATGATGCTTCCAGAAGAGATGCTCGTCCGTGCCCCTGCCGATGGGCCCGCCCTCTCGGGCAGAGCCCGCCAGCTGGACGACCTTCTCGGCCAGCTCAAGCTCCCGAGGGGCCGTCTCGCCGAGGCCCGTCTGGCGACCCTTGTGCTCGCCGTCGCCTCGAGGCCGCACCTCTTCAAGGACCTGGTCGTCGACGACCCCGACACGAGATGGTGGATGCTGTTGCACGAGGCTGAGAACTTCGATCTTCGCGTGCTCTCCTGGGAGCGGGACCAAGGGTCTGACTGGCACGATCACGGCGGGGCCTCGGGCGCATACGCGGTGACGAGCGGCTCGCTCGTCGAGCGATTCCGGGACGTCGACAACGTCTCGCTCGTCAGCCGCCGCATTGGCGTGGGCCAGTTCGCGACCTTCGGGCCAAGCCACGTCCACGACGTCGTCCACGGCGACGGGGCGCCCGCGGTCAGCATCCATGCCTACTCCCCGCCGCTCACGGGCCTGACCCTCTACGACCGGACAAGCTACGGCTTCGTGGCAAGAGAGGTCGTGCCCGAGGAGCGCCGCAAGCCGTTCGAGGTTCGCTCGACCTCCGTGCGCTGAGCCCGGACGGGGCTCGCGACCTCCACGACGACCTGCGTCGTCGGGTACGTCACGTCCACCAAGTCGGTGGCGCCGAACGCCTGATAGGACGGTTCGTAGGTCACAACTCCGGAGCCGGCGGTGCCGGCCGACGTCGTCACCGCGAAGGCGGTCGAGGTGATCGGTGTCGATACCGCGGCGGCAAGGGCGGCGATCAGAAGGATCCGCGAAGGTGCATGGTGCGTCCGTCCCCCCTTTGCCGATCGAGACGCTACGGCTCCTCGCGTGGGGGACAAAGTTTACTGCTCTGTAGGCCCGCGCCAATCCCGAATCCTGACGTCAGTTGCCTCTCTGGCGGATCGAGATTCACCACGCCGAGTGAGAGCCAGCGGTACGTTTCCAAGCGCGGACGACGCACGCACCTAGACCGGAGGTCGGGAACAAGATGACGTGTCAGCTCAGTGCGCTCTGCTTCGATGCGAACGACCCGCCCCGACTCGCGAGCTTCTGGGCTGGCGTCCTTGGCTGGGAGATGGTCGAACTCCCCGAAGATGGCATCGCGCTCCTGCCGAGCGACGACACCGGGTTTCGGATCGAATTCTTCCCCACTCAGAAGCAGAAGGTGGGCCCGAACCAGATGCACTTCGATCTGAAGAGCACGTCCCGCGAGGACCAGGACCAGACGGTGGCGAGGTCGCTCCGACTGGGCGCCCAGCACATCGACATCGGTCAACGCCCCGAGGGGGGTCATGTCGTGCTCGCAGACCCCGAAGGCAACGAGTTCTGCGTCATCGAGCCGGGCAACAGCTTCCTCGCCGACTGCGGATTCATCGGAGCTCTTGCGTGCGAGGGTTCGCAGGAGGTCGGGTACTTCTGGAGCAAGGCGTTGGGCTGGCCCCTGGTCTGGGACCAGGACCAAGAGACCGCGATCCGCTCGCCGAACGGCGGTCCGAAGATCACCTGGGGCGGTCCGCCTCTGACGCCGAAGGCCGGGAAGTACCGGCTGCACTTCGACCTCGCTCCACCCGTCAACGGTGATCAGCAAGCAGAGGTAGACCGTCTTGTCTCCCTTGGGGCGACTCGCATCGACATCGGTCAGCGCGAGGTCAGCTGGGTGGTGCTGGCCGATCCCGACGGCCATGAGTTCTGCGTGTTGACCCCGCGATAGCGAACGCCGCACATCGGCGACCCCTACGTCGGCTCGCTTCGGTGGCCAGGACTGCGTGCGCGCCGCTTGCTCCTGTCGGCCGAGTGCGACGGCGAGGCGAGGAAGTGGCTGACCGGTCGCCAGCCCATGCCTCGACGAAGCAGCACCGTGCGCTTACCGCCAGACTGGACCCCAGCGAGGCCGAGCCGACCGGGTTTCGTGGGCATGAAGACATTTCGATGAGCGTGCCCGCTGGAGCAGTGGCAACAGCCAGGACCCCAAACTACGCCGGACTCCGAGCGACCTGCGCCAGCCGCGATCGAAGGCGTCGTCGCCCGAACACGAGGCCGCGAGCTGCATCTCCGGGCCCAGTCGAGAAGTCCCACTTGGCTCGGCAAGTGACTTTCGCGCTAGAAAGGCCAGCCGGCGCGTTACTCAAGACGACGCCCACGTGAAAGGAAATCGGCATGCCGAAGATGGTCATCACGCACAACGTTGTCGACGTGGACAAGTGGCTGAAGGGCAAGGCAGAGCGCGTTGAGAGCATCACTGCGATGGGATGCAGCAACGTCGTGGACTACGTGGCCGAAGACGGCAGCAAGGCCGTCGCCATCTCCGCTGACGTGCAAGATGTCGCGGCCGTGCTGGCCGCGACGAGCTCGCCCTCGCCCGATCTCGGGAGTGCCATGGAGCGACATGGCGTCGTGCCGCCCCTGTCCATTTACATCGAGAAGTAGCCTGGCGCTGGATTCTCCCCTTTGGGTGCACGCCGGCCATCGGGACGCTGCCGGCGCCCCGATGGCCGATCGGCAGTGAAGCAGGTCGACGGCCGGGGAGACTTCCAGCGGCGTCTGATCGCGCGGTGCATCATGTCTTCTCACGAGCCTCTGGCCGTCCTAGCGAGTCCCCCTGCCTCTTAGGGACTCGTGAGGACCAGCGGGCCGTTGAGTGCGTTCCCGCCGACGACAACCCAGCGCCCGCAGGCGCACTGCGTGATGTTGTTGAGGACCACATCGGTCGATGGAAGCGTCGCCGTGGTAAAGCCGACGCCGGTGCCGCTGACGGCTCCGGTCCACAAGGTCGACACCTGCACGCCGTTGGAGGGGCCCGACGTCGCGATGCCGGCGCATTGCGACGCGGCGCACACGATTGATCCCAGCGTCTTGGGCGCCGACACCTGTGTCCAGTGCAGGCCGCCATCGAGCGTCTTGGAGACGCCGGTCGTGTACGTGTCGGGTCCCGACTTGGTCATGAGGCCGAGCACAAAGCAGGTCTGCCCCGAGGTGCAGGTCACCTGATAGGGGTACCCAGGAGGAGCCGCGCGAAGGCTCCACGTGGCGCCGGCGTTGGTGGAGAAGATGGCGCTCCCCAGCCATTGCTGCTGCTGGTTGGCAGTCGCAGCGACAGCGATGCAGTCGGTCGCCGAGCCGCACGTGACGTCACCCAGCGCGCCGACGGTGCCGACTGGAGGTGAATCGGATCCCCAGGTCTGACCTCCGTTCACCGTTCGCAAGATCGCGTCGCCAAAGGGGCCCATGCACACCTTCGCGGACGCGCACGTGAGGCCAGTGGGGACGCCGGCCAGGTCGGTCGACGTCGACCAGGTCGTGCCGCCGTCACTCGAGCGGAATGTCTCCGGCACGTCGCTACGGCTAGCAGCGTCAAACACGGCGCCGATGGCGAGGCAGCTGGTCGCGGTTGGGCAGGCGAGCCCGGACACCGACGCATCTGCCGGGAGCTGTGATCCCGCCTGCGACCAGGTCGTTCCGCTGTCGAGGGAACGCAGCACAAGGCCGTGGTCGCCCATCGCGACGCACAGCGAGGTCGGGCACGCGACGAACGTCAGTGGCGGGGGTCCGACCGTGACACCGACGCGTCGCCAGGGGGTGATCTTGGTGGCCGTCGAGAAGATGGAGCCGTTGGGGATGCCGAAGCCAGCGACGAAGCAGCGCCCACTGACGGGGCACTCGACCCGGCCGTTGGCGTTGATCGCCGGGTCTGGATTGGGCACGAACGAGGAGAGCGGTCGCACGGACCACGCTGTTCCTCGCGTGGTCGTCGAAGCCGAGACGAGCGCGGTGGTGGTTGAGGCGCGGCTCGCCATGGCCACGACGGTGCAGGTGCCCGGACCGCTGCAGTTGACGCCGACGACGGATCCAATCGAGGCGGGAACCACGGTCGACTCCCACTTTGACCCGCCGTCCACGGTCCACAGCACCCCTTTTCCCGAGAGCCCGATGCCGGCCACGGCACAGCGAGTCGTCGAAGCGCACGAGATCGACGACAGCGGCAGACCCCCCGGGGTTATCGACAACAAGCCGCTGGCCACGGTTGAGAAGGTCCTGCCGGCATCGTGGGACCGGAGAATCTTGGAGCCCGCGATGGCAAAGCAGGTGGTGACTGAGGGACAGGCGAGCCCGTGAGGTGCAATCGAGCCTGAGACGTACTTGCTGGCCGCTGCGGGCGTCCACGTTGCCCCATCGTTGCGGGATCGATAGAAGCCGGCTGCACCACCCGCCGCCTCGCAGACAGAGGCGCCGGCACAGGCGACCGCCTCCATCCAGAAGATGCCGGTGCTGCGCGTGACCCGCCAGGTGACGCCGCCATTGCTCGAGGCCAGCCACTCCTGGTCGACATCCTGGCCGACTGCCACACAGTTCTCGACGTTGGAGCAACTTACCCATTGCAGCCAGTTCGTCGCTCGAGGGACCAGGTCGCGCGACCACGTCGCGCCACCGTTGTTGGTCCGGAAGATCACCGCACGATTGTCAGGGCCGCCACCGACCGCGATGCACTCGCGCGGCGACGGACAAGCGAGGTCTTCGATGACGCTGGCGCCCGCCTCATTGAGGTGAACCTGGAATGACGACGATGCAGCGCCCGCAGCTGCAGGCATCGCGAGCGGCGTCACCACTGTCGCGCCAAGGGCGGCCGCGGCAGCGAGGCACCCAAAGCGTGCGGTCCTTCGCCCCATACCACCCCCGGTTGTCCGCCTTCAAGGATACCACCAGCGGTTGTGCTACAAGGGTGAATGCTGTGTGCGAGCGGGAGCGCGATCGAGCTGTCGTCTCGACTCTGAACCTGACGCCTTGTCCCGCTCAGCTTCCATGCGCCTGTGGAGTGGAAGAAGCAACTGCGGCCCAGGTAGCGTGATCCTTGACCCAAGAGGGTTCAAAGAGGTGGGTGACGATCGTGATCTTCTCCTTGCGTCGGAGGTGTTCATGACCCGATGGCTCGTCACTCGATGGGTCGTCGCCGCAGCCGTCGTTGTGACTGCGGTTGTCGCGGTTGAAGGCGCTTCGCGATCATCAGCTCTGGCCTCTGGTGGTCCAGGAAATTGCGCCACGTCCGCCTATCCAACGCATTGGCCAAACGATGTCAATGGTGCCAACGAGTCCCTCGTGTGGGGGCAGAATTGGAACGTCAACAGCCTGCCCGCCACGTGGTATCCGTTCAATGGCTTTTATCCCAGTCATTCGCTTAGCTACCAGAGCGGCGACACGACCGACCGCCTGCAGTCCCAGCTCAGCTATCCAGGTGCGTACGTGCAGCTCAATAATTCTGTCGGTGGTGTCGCACCGAGCTACATCAGCGACGCCGGCATCGGCACGCTCTCGTCGCTTAACGCCGGCCCATCGAAGGGAACGGTCTTCTACGCCTGGTGCGCTCGTTTCAACGACAACAAGAAGTTCGACACTGTCGCAGAGGTGCAGGAGAGCGGCAACACCTGGCCGCCAGAGGTGGCCTTCGTGGGGAGCCCCGGAAAGAACGGCATCGCAGGCAGCGTGAGCGTTCACGTCTACTGGCGGACCTCGAGCGACACCTATGCCAACGGCGCTCCCTGCAACGGCGATTGCAATGTGCATGGCCTCGCCACCTGGTCGTCACCTGTCAATGTCTGGAACGAGTTTGCGGTCGCCTGGAGCGCCAGCGCGATCCGCGTGTACGAGCGCGTCGGCAGTCGTTTCGTGCTCGAGGCCACCGTCACCGACGCCGTCTGCGGCGACCTCGCAGACGGCCCTGGCTACTCCGAGCCCTGTGTGCCCAATGGCAGCGACTTCCAGTGGACGTTCCAGCAGAACTCACTCGACGGGACCACCACGATGAGCAACGGCACCTATCCGACTGGCCTTGCATGGGTGGCGTACTACGCGAATCCCGGAGGAGTCTCACCCAGGATTCACACAGAAGGTCGATCGCAAGGTATGGAGAATCGGCTGGGAGGTGCAGCACGATGAGGCGGAGCCGAGCCTGGAGTGTGGTTGGCGTCGCACCACTCCTGCTCCTTTGCTGCGCGTCGCTTGCCGCGGGTGCGGTGCTGCCATCGGCGACGCCGCGCGAAGCAGCCGTCACACCGCCCGTGCGGCTCGAGGCCCTCTCGTGTCCCACGGCGATCGTCTGCGTCGCGCTTGGGACCGACGCCAACGGTGCCCCGGTCTTTTTCCGCACGACCGACGGGGCCGCCACATGGACACCGCAGGCCGTGCCCCCAGGCACGCCGACCGGCTATCCGAGGGAGGGGCTCAGCTGCGCCACGGCGGCTCAGTGCCTCGCCTTTGTCACAGGCGAGCGCAATGGGATTGCCAGCGTGCTGTACACCGCCTTCATCGAGACGACTGATGGCGGCTCGAAGTGGTCGACACGACCGGTGGACAACTTTGGCGGCTCCAATGCGACGGACCCGACGTGCGCAGCCCCCGTTGGCTGCTACGTCATCCGGGACACCTCCTCGGTCATTCGGTCGACCAACGGCGGTGCGAGTTGGAAGGCGGTCCCCGGCAGCGGTTGGCCGCCCCCGGCATGTGGCGGCTGCTCTTCGGCGGGCTTCGACGACCTCTCGTGCGTGCGTGCGTCCACCACGTGCTTCGCCGTTGGTCGTAGCGCAGCCACGGCGTTCGAGTTTGGAGCGACTTCGCATGCGGGAGCCCGTCTTGATCGGACGACGCTCCTGTCGAACGTTCGGGGACGCGGCGGGTACCTCGTGTCGTGCGCGTCCGTGCACTCGTGCATGGTGGTGAACCTGTTCAGCTCGAGGGTGTTGACCACGTCTAGCGCCGGTGCGCAATGGGTGTCGCGGTCGCTCCCGACGTCGGTTGATGCCGTGCACGCACTCAGTTGTGGAACGACGAACGAGTGTGTCGCCCTCGTCCATGAGCGCACGCACAGGGGCCTGCTCCTGGCGGCCACAACGCGAAATGACGGGTTGAGCTGGTCGATCGCCGCGGTCTCACCAGCTCCCTCTGCGCTATGGACTGCGAGCATCAGCTGCCCCAACGCCACCAGGTGCTACGTGGACGGTCCGGCGGCGACGCCCGACGGCTCGGTCTATGTGAGGGTCGGTCCGAACGCCCGATGGGTGCGAAAGGCGGTCTCGTAGAGACGTCCGGGTTCCGTACGACCGCGGGGCGGTCCACGTCGCAGGGCGAGTCGGCACCGCCTTCAGCCACGATCTCGGATCGGTCTGCGCGAACGTGATCTGAGGTGCGGCCAAGCCCCGTGACCCGTGGCGGCCCACCAGCTGGAGCCAGGGCATGCTGCATCTCGTGCGCGGGGGCGGCACCCGCACCGGTGCCGGGGGAGTCCTACGATCGAGCCGGCACGACGAGCCGATGCCCTGTTGCAGCCTCCTACCCATGACGACCTCCCCGCCCCGACCCCGTGCGTCATCCGGTACCTCGCAGCGCGCACATGCGCTCACCGCGCGCCGCCGCGTGTACCGGCGCCGTCGGTTCGTCGCGGCCGTGGCCGCGGTCCTCGCGCTCGCCTTGGTCGTGTGGTTGGCCGACGCCCTCGCCAGCGGCGGCGCCCCTGGGCGAGAAACCGCCCGCGCCGTCGCGTCGATCGAAGCGGGCGTCGAGACCTGGCAGCTGCCCGCCGCCGTGTCGCGCGAGGCGGTCGTCCCATCCACGGGCGGCTTCACCGTGCTCGGCGGGCTCGACGCCGCCGGGGCGTCGGTGTCGACGATCAGCTCGTTTACGACGAAGGGGTCCGGGGGACCTTCAAGCGTCCACCTCCCCGACGCGGTCCACGACGCCTCGGCTGCTCGTCTCGGGACCGAGACGTTCGTCTACGGCGGGGGCTCGCCGACGACGGTCGCCACGGTCCAGGTAGTCGGGTCGCACTCCCTGGGCGCGGTCTCGTCGTCGGTCGTCACGTCCCTCCCAGAGCCGAGGTCCGACAGCGCGACGGTGACCGTCGCGTCGTCGCACGGCGCGACGGCGTACATCGTCGGGGGCTACACCGGCTCGAGCTACCTGGCCGACGTGCTGGCCACAAGGTCCGGGGACTCGTTCCACAGGGTCGCGACGCTCCCCGTCGCGGTGCGCTATCCCGCCGTTGCCGCGGCGGGCGGCACGCTGTACGCCTTCGGCGGCGAGATTCCCGGCGCCGCGACGGCGACGTCGGACGTCCAGGCGATCAACCCGGGCAACGGCACGGCCAGGGTGGTCGCGAAGCTTCCCCAGCCGCTCTATGGCGCGGCCGCGTTCGTGCTCGGCGGCGTCGTCTATGTCGCGGGTGGCGAGTCGCCGTCGGGCACGACGCTGACCACCATCTACGCCTTCGTGCCCGCGACCCACCAGGTGCTGTTCGCAGGCCTGCTGCCACAGGCCGTCGCGTTCGGCGGCGCCACGACGCTCGGGAGGGGGACCAGCGCGGTCGGCTACCTCGTCGGCGGCGAGGTCGCCTCGCAGTCCGGCACCGACGCGGCCGGTGTCGCGTCGGGGACGCTCCGCACCGTGCTCGCCCTGCGCCCGAGCCCCTACGGCGCGCCCGCGGGCAGGCCTGACGCGGGCTCGCCGTACGGCGGCAGGCTGCTCATCGCGGACCGCGGCAACAACCGGCTCCTCGTGCTCACGCCGTCGAGGCAGATCGCGTGGATGTACCCCAATTCGAAGGCACCCGCGCCGCCCGGCGGCTTCTACTTCCCCGACGACGCGTTCTTCTTCAACAAGGGAAAGGGGATCATCTCGAACCAAGAGGACAACGACACGATCGTGGAGATCGCCTACCCGTCCGGCAAGCTCCTGTGGGTCTACGGCCATCCCAAGCAGCCGGGCAGCGCCCCTGGGTACGTGAACCAGCCGGACGACGCGTACTACCTGCGCGACGGCAACGTCTCGGTCGCCGCGGCCAGCAACAACGCCGTGCTCATCATCTCGCCGTCGAAGAAGGTCATCTCGAGGATCGGCAACGGCGTCGACGCCCATGTGCCGGGCACCTCGCTCGGCTACCCGAACGGTGACACGCCGCTCGCTGACGGCAACATCCTGGTCTCAGAGACCAACGGCTCGTGGATCGACGAGTACACCCCACAGGGCCACCTTGTGTGGAGCACCCACTTCCCGTCCATCGCCTACCCGTCGGACCCCCAGCAGCTTGGCTCGAACCTCTACCTCATGACGGACTACAACCCCGCCGCCGAAGGTCGCATCGTCGAGTTCACGAGGCAGGGCGCGATCGCGTGGCGCTACGACCCGCTCTCGGGCGATGCGGCGCTGAGGATGCCGTCGCTCGCCGAGCGGCTCCCGAACGGGCTGATCATGGTGAACGACGACTACCGCCACCGAGTGGTCGTGATCGATCCCGCGACGCACTGGATCGTGTGGCAGTACGGGCTGACTGATGTCCCAGGGACCGCGCCGGGTCGTCTCTCGATCCCGGACGGCTTCGACCTGCTCGATCCCGGCGGCATCACCCCGACGCATCCGGCGACCGGCTAGCGGGGGACCGGGGCTCCCAAGACCAGGTCCCTACTTGGCATCCTCAGGGGATGCAGTCGAACTTGGCGGGACGCCCGGTACGCGTGCTGCCACGTCACGTTCCTTCGGAACGAGAAGTTGTCGAGCGACCCGTTCAGGCACGCCAACGTGGGCTGCGGTTCCGAGGTGGGCTCAGGCATCGAAGTCGGAAGCTTCGCCAGCCAGCTGATGGACCTGGGGGGGTCGTGGGTTCAGCCCCTTCATGGCCGGCCGGGGCACGACCGACTCGAGTCCTCGGAGGCCTGAACGATGGAGGCAGGTAGCTCAGCTCTCGTCGGAGACTGCTCGCGAGAATGGTCCGACGTCCATGCTGGTGCGAGCCGTTTGGTCATCGCGGCGCACTCGTGGGCCACGAGTGATCTGTTGGCGCAGGAGCGCCGCGAGAGCGACGGCAACAAGTGCCGCGACGCCGGACACGACGGGCGCGGCGCTGCTGCGGGGTGGCTTCGAAGCGGCCCGTGGCAGCGCTGGTGCAGGAGGATCCGCGGGGCCGTGCATCGGGAGACCTAAGGGCACCGCGGACGGCCCGGTCCATCAGGGGCCGCGCGGAGAGCCTCCCGGGTGCAGGCGACAGACTCAGAAGTGACGTCGCCGCCCAACGGGCGCATCGCGCTGGCGCCCGTTGGATGCACGCGGCAGGCTGCGTTCCCATGATGCCCTCGGTGATCGAAGCAGCGCGACGGATCCGCACCGGCGAGTGCACGGCTGAGCAGCTCACCCACGAGTGCCTCGCCGCCGTCGAGCGAGCCAACGGCGCGCTGAACGCGTTCGTGCACCTCGACGGTGAGGCGGCCCTGACCGCGGCGCGCGCCGTCGACGCCGCCGTGCGATCCGGGAGCGGCCAGGAGCTCGGGCCCCTCGCGGGCGTGCCGTTCGGTGTCAAGGACCTCGAGGACTGTGCGGGGATGCCGACGACGCGGGGCTCGAGGTGGTTTTCGGACGGTCCGACAAAGGCGGTCGATGCAATCCACGTCGCCCGCCTGCGCGCCGCAGGCGCCATCCCCATCGGCAAGACCGCGACGCCGGAGTTCGGCGCGTGGGCGTACACGGCGAGCCCGCTGCTCGGGGTAACCCGCAACCCGTGGGACCTGAGCCGGACGCCGGGCGGCTCGAGCGGGGGATCGAGCGCCGCCGTCAGTGCGGGGCTCGTCCCGTTCTGCACGGCGAGCGACGGGGGCGGCTCCATCCGGACGCCCGCTGCGTTCACGGGCCTCGTGGGGTTGCGCGCCAACTACGGACGCATCCCGACGTTCGGCGACACGCACCTGGCGCAGAACGCCGTCGTCGGGTCGGTTACGACAACCGTCGCCGACACGGCGCTCCTGTTAGATGTGATGGCCGGGCCCGACGCGCGTGATCGAACGTGCCTGCCCAGCCCCTCGGTCCGCTACGCAGGTGCGCTTGGCCGCGTCGACGTCGGGGCTCTCCGAGTGGCTTGGTCGAGCGATCTGGGCTTCGCGGTCGTCGAGCCCGAGGTGGCCGCCATCTGCGAGCAGGCGTCTCAAGCGATCCTCGAGGCCTGCAGCGCCAAGCTCAGCAACCCGCCGATCGAGTTCTCCGACTTCACCCGCATGTACTCGCTCATCGAGGGCGTGGATCGATTCGTCGGGATCGATCCGCTGCTCTGGGAGACCCGCCTCGACGAGCTCGACCCGCTGATCGCACCGGGTTGGACGAGTCTGAGCCGAAAGACGCTCCCTGAGGCGGCCGCCGTCGAGTCATCTCGCCGTGAGCTCGTCACGCAGGTCGCGGCGCTGTTCGACTCGATCGACCTGCTCGTCACCCCGATGGCGTCGGTCGTCCCCTTCGACGCGGTCGGACCGATGCCGACCGAGATCGGCGGCGCAGTCGTCCACCAGGGGATGTCCGTCGTCCTGTCGTTCCTGGCCAGCCTCGCGAACCTTCCCGCCATCAGCGTCCCGGCAGGGCTGTCGGCTGCAGGGCTCCCGATCGGCGTCCAGATCATTGGACCGAGATTCCGCGAGGATCTGGTCCTCGCCGCGGCGGCGCGGTTCGAAGCGGCGTGCCCGTGGCCGCGTCACGCACCGAGCGCTGCAGCGCCTACAGGCTGAGCCGTTCGCAGATCCCAGGACGATGACGCGGGGCCGGTCGAGCAGGGCCGTGCTGTGCACTTCTATGAGTCGCAGTCGATCGCTCAGAAAGACGACGGCTCGCACTGGGCGTCGAGGTCGGGGAATCGGAGCGCACTCGCGAACACGGCGAGGCAGAGCACCGCGAAGCCGGCCGCCACGTAGGGAATCGCGCGGAGGCCAAAGGCGCCCACCGCCAGGCTTTCTGCCCCAGACCCAAGAATCCCCCCGATCATGTCGATGAGCACGAGCCATGCGATGCCGTTGTGGTCGTCGGGGCTGAGCTCGGTGAACCAGTGCAGGCCGAGCGGGAAGACCGACGCCAGTGCGAACCCGATGAGTGGATAGGCGAACGGGGCGAGCCCGCGGAAGTTCGCGGCGATGAGGAGCACGATCGCGGACCCCAGTCCCGCGAGGACGAGAACTCGTCCGGTCCAGCGCCGAGAGAGTCGACCGGCCAGCAGGCGGCCAACCGCCAGGCCGGCCCAGAAGCCTGCGGTGACGAGCGAACCGACACCGACCGCGAACCCCCAGCCGTGCAGCTGGGTGGCGAGCCAGCCAGCGCTCGCGGTCTCGAGCGCGACGTAAAAGGCGAACCCCGCAAGGAAGGTGAGCAGCACCGCACGCCGGTTCGATGGCCGACGGTCCACGAGCAGACGTCGCATCGCTGGGTGCACGGCCGGTGCCCGCACGGCTCGGATGGGCGCGATCAGCGCGATCGCGACGATCGAAGCGACTCCCAGGAAGACCTCGAAGTGGGCGGGCCGGATGAGCACGATCAGCAGCGGTCCCGCGATCGCACCGAAGGCCCAGCCGGACCCCGACACGCTTAGGCGCGCCGCTCGACCCTCGGGCGCGGTCCGTGACACGAGTGAGACGACGCCGAAGTCCACGGCACCGAAGCCGACGCCGCTCAACAAGATGCCGACCACGAATGCCGCCCAGTCCGGCGCGAGCGAGGCGAGCAAGAGCCCCACGGCGAGCCCTGCGAGTGAGAGCCCGAGCACGGCTTGCCCTGAGAAGCGCCCCAGTGCCCGCCAGCACAGCACGACTCCGAGCAGGGCGCCCGTGAAGTTCGCGCTCAGCGTCAGGCCAGCCGTCGCGATGGGAAGGGCGAAGTGGTGCGCGATGCCGATCAAGAAGGTGCCGTAGGCCGCAGCGATCCCGCCGATCAGCCCCAGCGAGACGGACACCCCGACGAAGCTGGTTCGGTCCAGGCGAACCTCGCCGTCGCCACTCGCGTCCCTGATGCCAGCGCGTTGCTCGCGCTCGGTCACGATTGCTCCTTGACCGTTGGCGTCAAGCTGTCGATCGCTGCGCCTCACGCCACGTGCCCCGCGGCGCGCCTGGTTCCTTGGGAAGTCCGAGGACCATCTCGCCAATGATGTTCCGCTGGACCTGGGAGGTGCCCGCGTAGATGGTGCCGGCGCGCGCGACGAAGAACGAACCCACCCAAGACGCACTGTCGTTCGGCGCCCCGGGCTGATCTGAGAGGAACGACGACATCGGCCAGCGGCCGCTCGGCGTCGTGGCCTCAAGCCCGAGGATGTCCACGGCCAGCTCGGTCACGAGCTTGTGGTGCTCGCTCCAGTACAGCTTGAAGATCGAAGCGTCGGGTCCTGGGTGCCCGCCGGCGAGGAACTTGGTCAGGGTGCGCATGCCCAGGTAGCGCATGATCTCGACCCTCGTGTACGCGAGCACCAGCCGTTGCCTGATCAAGGGGTCGCTGCTGCGCCCGCGCTCCTTCGCGAGCGCGAAGAGCCGGTCGAGCTCGATGCGAAAGGCGATCGGAAAGGTCGCCGCGGCCTCGCCACGCTCGTAGCCGAGCAGCGTCATCGCGACTGTCCAGCCATTGTTCACGCCGCCGACGACGTTCTCGCGCGGGCATCGGGCGTCCGTGAAGAAGATCTCGTTGAACTCGGAGTCGCCCGTCAGCATCTTGATCGGACGGACCTCGACGCCGGGCTGGTCCATGGGCACGAGGAGGAACGAGATGCCCTTGTGCTTGGGAAGGTCAGGCTCGGTGCGCGCGAGCACGAAGATCCAGTTCGCGAGGTGCCCGGCCGAGGTCCAGATCTTTTGGCCGTTGATGCGCCACTCGTCGCCGTCCAGCTCGGCTCGGCACCCGATGTTCGCGAGGTCGGAACCAGCATTGGGTTCGGAGTAGCCCTGGCACCAGAGGTCCTCGCCCGAAAGGATGCGCGGGAGGAAGTGTCGCCTCTGTTCCTCGGTGCCCCACTGCAGGATGGTGTTGCCGACCATCTGGATGCCGAAGGTGTCGTTGGAGGTGCCCGTCGGCACGCCGGCTCTGGCGAACTCCTCTGCCATGATCACCTGTTCCAGCTGGCTCAGCCCGCCCCCGCCGTACTGCGCGGGCCACGACGCCGCAAGGAGCCCGTTGTCGCGCAGCGTCCTGCGCCACTCGATGGCGAAGTCCCACGCCTCTTTGACTGGAAGGGCGCCGACGCCCCTCCAGTCTGCGGGCAGGTGGTCGGCCAGGAACGATGCGACGGTCGCTCGGTACGCCTCGGCCTCAGGGGAGTAGGTGGGATCCACAGCGGTGTCCTTGCATCATTGGTCGGAGCGTGGCGCTCAACCTACTCAGTCGCCGCGCACCGCTCCGCCGCCGTGCCGCTCACCAGAGCCGGCCCCTCTGGCGTCGTCGAGACGCTCTCGTCCACTCGTGACCTGACCGGGGTCGCAGCCACGCACAGGTTGGCCCGATCTCGATCGATCGCGAGCGCTGTGGCGAACGACATCGCGCCAGAGGCGCCTAGCGACGTGGTCGTCGCGTCCCTGACGCCACGGACGCGATGAAAGAGGGGATCTACTGTGCACGCGTGCACACTCGCGAGATGGTGACACCTGCTTTGGTTGTCGAGGCCGACGCTCTTGCGGCGAATCTCTTCACGATGTCCGAGGCGCTGCCCGGGTCACGCCTCCGCCCCCACGTGAAGGCCCACAAGTGCACGGCACTCGCTGCGCGCCAGTCCGCTCTCGGTCACACCGGCTTCACGTGCGCCACGGTCGCAGAGATGGAGGGCATGGCGCGCGCGGGACTCGGCGAGGACCTGCTGCTGGCCAACGAGGTCGCCGACGCCGGGCGACTCGGCGCACTTGCACGACACGGCGCTCGAGTGACCCTCGCCGTGGACTCGGAGGCCACCGTGGAGGCTGCGGCGGCTGCAGGTGTGGGTGAGGTCGTGATCGACGTCAACGTCGGCCTGCCAAGGTGCGGCTGCAGGCCAGAGGATGCTGGACGTCTGGCAGACCAAGCGCGACGCAGAGGAATGGAGGTCCGTGGTGTCATGGGCTACGAGGGGCACGTCGTCGGTCTGGAGGACCGTGGGGCGCGCGTCGAGCAGGTCGGCGCCGCGATGGCGCTCCTCACACGGGCACACGAGCTCGTCGGAGGGGACCTGATCTCCGCAGGCGGCACAGGCACCTACGACATCAACCGATGGGCCACAGAGATCCAGGCTGGCTCGTACGCGCTCATGGATACCGCGTACGGGAAGCTCGAGCTGCCCTTCGTCCAGGCGCTGTTCGTGCTGGCGACGGTCATCTCGGTGTCGTCCGGCTGGGCGGTGGCGGACTGCGGCCTCAAGGCGCTCGGCATGGACCACGGCAACCCGTCGGTGGCCGGCGGCACGGTGCTGTTCTGCTCGGACGAGCACGTGACGTTCGTCCCCGAGCACGAGCCCCGCGTCGGAGACCGCATTCGGGTTGTCCCAGCCCACGTCGATCCGACCGTCGCGTACCACGAGCGGCTGCACGTGGTCGACGGCGACGAGGTGCTCGACACCTGGGCGGTGGACCTGCGCGGCTGGTGACGACCCATGCCGGCGCCCGCCGGGCATCGGTGCTCTAGCGTTGCGTGCCGTGATCGATCGCGACGTCGAGATCAGCACCGAGCACGGGGACATGAATGCCTTCGTCACGCACCCCGAGGAGGGCGGTCCTCATCCGGTCGTGCTCTTCTTCATGGACGCCCCCGGGAAGCGCGAGGAGCTCCACGACATGGCCCGCCGCCTGGGGACTGCCGGGTACTACGTCGTGCTCCCGAACCTCTACTACCGCTCGGCGCGTGAGTTCAACATCTTCTCAGGCGATCCCTCGCACACGCGAGAAGCCATGTTCGAGCTGATGATGTCGCTGAGCGACGAGCTCATCGCGAGCGACACGTCGGCGATGCTGGCATTCGCCGACGAGGATCCCGCCGCGGACGCCTCCGGTGTTGGCTGCCTGGGCTACTGCATGAGCGGTCCGTTCTCCTTCGCGATGGCCTGTGCCTTCCCGGGGCGGGTTCGAGCGGCGGCCTCCATCTATGGCGTTCGGCTCTTCGGTCCGGGCTCGCCAGCGTCGCGCGCAGCACGTGCCCGTGCCGAGCTGTACTTCGCGTGCGCCGAGTTCGACGAGTACGCCCCCTCCGACATGGTCGACGGGCTCGAGGCCCACCTCGATGCGATCGGCGCCAACGCTCGCGTCGAGCGCTACCCAGGCGTGCACCATGGCTTCGCCTTCCCCCAGCGCGGTCCCATCTACGACAAGGCGTCCGCGGAGCGACACTGGGAGCGCCTGCACGCATTGTTCGCTCGAAACCTTCGCTGACACGAGGGTGGTCGCGCACGCGGCAGGGCCCACGGCCGTTGCAGTGCCTGATCGAGGGCGCGACGCGATGCGCTGCAGCGGCGAGACGCTGGGCTCGGAAAACGACGAGCGCTCGGGGAGTTCGACTCGGGGCCTCTCGGCGCGATCGTCGCGGCCGAGTCGTACCAGCCGGACTCGGACAACGCGCGCTCGCCTGCGATCCTGGCGGATCACGACGGGAGCTGCGTCCAGCTCGCCTCGCCGCGGAGCGACGACTGACGCGAGCGTTGGGGTGGTCGTCCGTTGAGCGCACCGGCCGCTAGCGAACCCCGACCCACGCCAGTCGATGGGCCGGCCTTGGGTCGGAGTGCACCTCGCACTCGGGGCCGAACGACATCGTCGTGCGGGCAGCAGCCTCATAGGGAGCCCAGCCAGGGTTCCCTGAGGTGGCGAAGGCGACCCACGCGGCATGCATCGTGTCAGCGAGCGCCTGCGGGGCGTCGTCGTAGAGGGGTCCGACGCCGTCCTGGTGCAGGGTGTCGAAGGCGAAGCAGATCTCGAGGGCATGGCAGGCACCGAGGCGGCCCTCATAGAGCGGGGACTGCCAGCCAAACTCGTAGACGTGCGACGTGCCGCGGTGCGCCTCTGCGAGCCGCAGCGCGGGGATCCGGAAGTACCAGTCCGTGAGTATCGCGGCGAGGGCCTCCCCGGGGGTCTCGGTCCCTGAGCGGTACAGCCCGAGTCCCTCGGCGTCGAGGCTGAGCGACTCGGCCGCACCTTCGAGCGCGGGTCCGTCGATGTACGGCATCACGCCGTTCGGGACCAAGAAGAGCCGATACTCCTCGAGGTTCGTGCCGACAAGCAGGTCAACGTCCCGCGCTGCGCCCCCCGCGATCGCGTCGCAGGGCCGGGCCGCGAGTACCTCGCCGTCGACGACCGGCTCGAAGGGCATCGCATCGAACGCGACCTCGTGCCACACGCTGCGATCGCGAGTCACCGCGATGTCAGCGGAGAGCTGCTGCTGGGCGGCCACGAGCGTGTCGAGGGGGACGCTCGCGAGCCCGGCCGGCGTCGGGTCCACAGAGCAGCGCTTCGAGAGCTCGTTCGTCACGAGGCGTGCCGTCTCGACGGAGAGCACGTGGTGCCCGGCCCCGCTCTGGGCGATCGCGCGTCGGGCGAGCCCCAGCGAGCCCGGCATCGACAGCAGCGACGTGACGCTCATGGCGCCCGCGGACTCGCCGAAGATGGTCACGTTGCCCGGATTGCCGCCGAACGCCGCGATGTTGTCCTGGACCCACTCGAGCGCAGCCAGCTGGTCAAGCAGCCCGCGGTTCGCCGGCGCGCCGTCGAGGTACAAGAAGCCGTCGGCACCCAGGCGGTAGTTGATCGTCACGCACACCACGCCGTCACGGGCGAACCGGTCGCCCGCGTACCAGGGGACCGCACCGGACCCGTTGACGAACGCGCCGCCGTGGACCCAGACAACGACGGGGAGGGCCGAGCGCGCCACGTCCGGCGTCCAGACGTTGAGGTTGAGGCACTCATACCCAGGGATGATCGGCTCAGGCAGGAGCGCATCGGTGGGCGGCGAGTACGGGCCGTGTGGCGCGGTCGGGCCGAACGAGCTCGCGTCTCGCACCCCGTCCCAGGCCGCGTGGCGCTGCGGCGCCCCGAAGCGGTTGGCACCGAAGGGAGGGGCCGCGTAGGGGATGCCCTTGAACGAGGCGACGCCGTCGCGCAGGACGCCTTTGACCTCGCCTTGCATTGTCTTGACGACCACGTCCATGGGGCCCCCTTCGCCGCGTCGTCAGTGCATCATTGCAGCGAGCGTGCGCGCGCGCCGCATCACGAGACGGCAGCCTTGGCTGCCGGGTTCGGCGCTCGCATCTGGCTCACCGACGGAACCAGGAGCGTCGCAAGGATGAAGGCGACAAGCACGACGGCGGCGCCGACGATCGTTGTCGTGGTGCCGCAGAGCTTGGAGATCGGCCCGACGGCGGCCATCCCGATCGGCAGGAAGACGAGCGAGCCGAACCAGTCGTAGGCGCTGAGCCGAGAGAGCAGCTCGGTGGGGATCTCGCGCTGCATGGTCGTGTGCCACAGCGTGCCGAAGATCGAGATCCCGATGCCTGAGACGAAGGTGCCGGCCGCGATGAGCGGTATCGGCGCTCGGAAGGCGAGCGCGAGCAGCGGCCAGACCCAAAAGACCGGCGAGATGGTCGCGACGAGCAGCGGGCGGCGCGGGTTCCACCGGAGCATGACGATGCCGCCGAGCACCGCACCCCCGCCCTCGAAGGCAAGGACCAGACCCCATGCCGGCGCCCCACCGAGCGACTGCAGGGCGATGACCGGGCCGAGGACGGTCAGGGTCGCAAAGATCAGGACGTTGATGACGGAGAACTCGACCACGATGACCCAGAGCCACGTCCGTGCCCAGAACTCGGTCCACCCCACCTTGAGCTGGTACAGGTGGGTCTCGGCCGTCTTCGCCGCAACCCAGTCGATCGAGATGAGGTACAGCGACACGACGCTGACCGCGTAGGTCAGGCCGTCGACGATCACGGCCCAGCCAGGATTCCAGACGCCGACGATCACGCCCGCGATCGCAGGCCCCATGACCTGGGCAGTCGAGCCCGAGAGGTTGTTGAGCGCGTTCGCCTGCAAGAGGTTGCCCGCAGAGACGACCTGGGGCACGAGTCCGGTCATCGCGGGGTTGAAGAACGCCGAGCCCGCCCCGACGACTGCAGCTAAGGCCATGAAGCCCCAGATCGGCGGTCGCTCGACGAGGATCCAGGCGCCGAGTCCGAGCTCGGCGAGGGTGCGTAACACGTCCGAGCTGAGCATGACGAGTCGGCGGCTGTACCGGTCGGCGATCACGCCGCCGACGAGCAGGAGGATCACGACCGGGGTCAGGCCAGCAGCGGCCACGAACCCGACGTCCGTTGCCGTGCCGTGGTGCTCGAGCACCGCGAACGTGACGGCGACTGGTGCCATGCCGCTGCCAATCTGCGACGTCGTCTGCCCGATGAAGAAGTAGCGGTAGTTCCGCTCCTTCAGCGCGCCGATCCAGTCATTTGCACGCATCGGGCAATCGTAAGTGGCAACAGCCAGCTCAACGAGAGATGAGAATGACGCGGTGACGCGCGAACCCACGAGCCGCGTCGGGATGTTTGAGTCGCTCCGTGTTGGCGACTTCGCGCTGCTGTGGTCCGGCCAGGGCGTCTCGGCACTGGGCGACGGCGTCTTCACGATCGCGCTCGCGATCGTCACGCTGCAGATCGACCCGCACCCAATCGCCCTCGCGTACGTCTTTGCGGCACGCGCGGTGCCGGCCGTGTGCTTCGCCCTCGTCGGTGGTGTGGTCGTCGACAGGATCTCCCGACGCGTAGCGATGCTCGCCTCAGACGCAGGACGAGGGATCGTCGTCGGCATCGTCGGTGTGCTGCTCGCGCAAGGCGATCTTCGACTGTGGGAGCTGATCGTCATGTCGAGCCTCTTTGGGGCTGCCGACGCGTTCTTCGGCCCCGCGTCGATGGCTATCGTCCCCGAGCTGCTCGATGCGAGACTGCTCGCCCAGGGCAACGCGCTGAGTCAGATGAGCGGCCAGCTCGCACAGGGCCTCATCGGCCCGGCATTCGGCGGCGTGATCGTCGCTGCAATTGGCACCGCATGGTCCTTCGGCATCGACGCCATCAGCTTTGGCGTGTCGGCGGCGTGCCTCGCAATGATGCGTCTGCGCACGCCGGCCCGCGGGAGGCGTGGCACCGCTGTGGCCGAGGCCAAAGAGGGGATCGACTACGTGCGAAGCCACCGCTGGCTCTGGACGTCGCTGCTTGGCGCGGCGCTGGCGAACTTCTTCGGCATCGCTCCGCTCGGCGTCTTGCTGCCGGTGCTCGTGCGCACGGACCTGCATGGCAGTCCTCTTGCACTCGGGCTCGTGTTCGCTGCAGGTGGAGCGGCGGGAGTTCTCGCCTCCTTGATCGTCGCGAAGCTCGGCTCGCCGCGACGGATGGTGACGGTCATGTGGACGGCGTATGCCGGTGGTGGGATCGGGATCCTGCTCATGGCAGCCGCGGAGCAGGTGTGGCTTGTTGCGGTGCTGAGTGCGATCGAGGTCGGGCTCATCCTCTATGGCGACGTGCTGTGGGTCGCGATGATGCAAGCGCTCGTGCCGCGAGAGGTGCTGGGCCGCGTCTCGTCACTCGTCTACCTCTTCGCCTTCTCGCTCGGCCCACTCGGCATCCTCGCTGGCGGGCTCGCGGCGTCGGCAATCGGCGTGCGCGCCGCGCTCGTCCTGTGCGGCGCGGTCTCTGCGCTCATCTGCGTCGTGGTCCTCTTGGTGCCTGGGGTGCGCGACCCTGAGCGAGTGGCGGCTGCCGCGGCACCGTGATCCCTGGCGCGGCATCGCTCCTGGGAGCGTCAGGGCGTCGAGCCAGCGAGCTCCAGCTCGGCAATCGACCGGCCCATGAGGAACGCGAAGTTGCCCGCGTAGAAGCGGTCTCTTACCGCCTCGCTGGCATCGCCGAGCGAGGCTTCGAAGCGCTCGACAGGCCGACGGCCGCCCTCGACGTGGGGATAGTCCGACGAGAACAGCACGAGGTCCTCACCGGCTTGCTCGACGATCCAGCCCACGTCCTCGGTCGGATACGGCGTGAAGCGGACCTGTCGGTGCACGTAGTCGCTCGGCCGCATGGAGAGCGACTGGAGGCGCTCTTCGTGGCGGACGAACGCCTCGAATGCCGACTCCATCTGGCGCAGCCAAGACGGCACCCAGATCGCGCCCTGCTCCATCACCCCGACGCGGAGACCGGGCACGGCCTCAAAGACGCCGTCGAAGATCATCGTCGCGAGCGTCTGGGCGGGCGGCACGGGGATCCCCATGTAGTCGACCGAGCGGAAGTTCTCGTCGCCGCCGTGGAAGTCGTGGGGGACAGGTAGCCCGTTCGCGAAGTAGTTCGGGTCGATCAGCTGCCCGGTGCCACCCACGTGGAAGACAACCGGCACGTCCGCCTCCGCTGCCTGGCGCCACACCGGGTACAGGTCGAGGTGGCTCGGGGAGTGCCCCATTGGGCAGCCCGAGGCGACGAGGAGCGCTGCGGCGCCCTGGGCGATCGCGTCCTCGGCCGCGCGCGACGCGCGGTCGGGGTCCGCGAGCGGGACGTAGCACGTCGGCAAGAGGCGCTTGTCGACAGAGCAGAACTCGACCATGCCCCGGTTGTGCGCCCGCGCCGCGGCATAGGCGAGGTCGAGGTCGCCCGCGTGCTCGAGCGAGTACAGCCGGCTGTTGTGGAACGTGTTGAAGATGAGCTGGCTCGAGAACCCGAGCAGGTCGAGGGCCCGGGGCCGGTCCTCGGCGATGAAGCCGCCGGTCGCCGCGAAGTTCTTGCGCTGCATGATCTCGCCAGCCTCGGTGGATCGGTACTCGGCCGTGCCATGTCGCTCGCGAAGGCGATCGAAAGAGGCGAGGAGGTCGCGCTGCTGGTCCTCGGGATCGCCCGTCTGTCGCAGCTCGTTGCCGCTCGTGTACTGCAGCAGCGGCAACCGGTCCCGGAACCGTGCCTCGGCGTGGTCGCGAAGCCACGTCGGGGTCTCCATCAGGTGGGCGTCGGCGTCGTGGATGACCCTGCCCTCGACGTATGCCATTCGAGCCCCCGTGCTCGGCGGGACGACGCGGCGCCGGGCGCCGAGATCGTACCGGAGGGCCCCGTCCATGGCGATGGCCACCTCGGCACCTTCGTAGAGTGCCCGCGTGACCGCACGGCGGATCGAGGCGTTCAGCGATGGCGTGCTCGCGATCCTCATCACGATCATGGTGCTCGAGCTGCGCGTGCCGGCGGGGAGCAGCCTGACCTCGTTGCGGGCCGTCCTTCCTGGGCTCCTCGCCTACATCCTCAGCTTCGTCAACCTGGGGATCTATTGGAACAACCACCACCACCTCTTGAAGACGGTCGAGCGTGTCAACGGCTGGGTGCTCTGGGCGAACCTCGTGCTCCTGTTCTGGCTCTCGCTGCTGCCCTTCGCAACCGAGTGGATGTCGAAGAACGGCTTCGCCGCACTCCCCGTCGCGGTCTACGGGTGCGTGCTGCTCTTTGCCGGGGTCAGCTACTACCTCTTGGGACGCGCGATCATCGGCGCGGTCCCGCACGACTCGATGCTCGCGGCCGCCGTCGGCCACGACGCAAAGGGGATCGCCTCGGTCTGCATCTACGCCGCCGCGATCCCGACGACGCTGCTCTCGCGGTGGGTCGCGCTGGGGGGCTACGTCATCGTCGCGGTCATGTGGCTCGTGCCGGATCGACGCCTCGCGCCGGGCATCGAGGAGCGAGAAGCTGGCTCGGAGTGACGGCGACTCATCCAGCCCCTAACTCGCGCAGCGCCGATCGGGCAGCGCCGACCCCGCACATGCCGTGGACCCCGCCGCCGGGCGGGGTCGCCGACGAGCACAGGTACAGCCCCTTGACCGACGTTCGGTAGGGGTCCCAGCGTGGGGTCGGACGAAGGATCGTCTGGCGCAGCGTCGCGGCCCCGCCGCTGATGTCGCCGCCCACGTAGTTGGGATTGAGCTCGGCCAGCTGCGACGCGGTGGTCGTCCGTCGCTCGAGGACGAGGTCTGCGAACCCGGGTGCGAATCGCTCGAGCTGGGACTCGATGTTGGCTGTCATGTCCCGCGAGGAGCCCGCGGGAACGTGGCAGTAGCCCCAGAGCGTCTGGTGCCCAGCGGGCGCCCGCGTGGCGTCGACGACGCCGGGCTGCACGATGATGCAGAACGGCCGCTCCGCATGACGTCCCGCGTGCACGTCCGCCATCGCCGCGGCGACCTCTTCGAAGGTCCCTCCCAGGTGCACGGTGCCTGACTCCCGGCACGCCGGTGCGGTCCAGGGCACGGCTCCGGCGAGCGCCCAGTCCACCTTGCAGATGCCCGGCCCGAAGCGGAACCGCTCGAGCGAACGTCGCTCCCGGGCGCTCAGCGCTGCGCCCGCGATCCCCAGCAGGTCGCGAACCGAGGTGTCGAGGAGCCGCGGGGTGTCACGCGGCAGCTCGCTGAGGTCCCGCACCCACTGCCCGGTCCGGAGGCTCGCGCCGCGCTCTTCGAGCCAGGCGGTCATGGCGCTCGTGAGCCTCGCACTGCCGCCCTCGACGACCGGCCAGCCCCCGTGGTGCGCGACCGTCATAAGCAGCAGACCGAAGCCCGAGGTGAGCGGGGCCGTGAGCGGACGTATCGCGTGGGCGCTCACACCGGCGAGCAGCGCGCGCGCCTCTGCGGTGCGGAAGGCCCTGGCGAGGACCGCCGTGGGCAGCGCGCCGAGCGCGGCGAATCGCCCGACTCGCAATGGCGAGGCCGGCACGGATCGCATCGGCGCGAGCGCCGCGCCGATGATCACGTCGGCGTTCGTGACAAGGGGTCCGAGCAGGCGCCGATAGGCGCGAGCATCGGCACCCAGGGCCTCGGCGGTCTCGTCCACGCTTCTCGTGACCGAGGCGGCTCGGCCACCGTCCAGCGCGTGGGCGAGGGCGACACGGGGCTGCAGCAGGCGGACCCCCAGTGCCGCGAGGTCGAGCTCTGCGAAGAAGGGCGAGCACGTTGCGAGCGCCTGCACGGTCGAGCACGTGTCGTGGAGGTAGCCCGGCAGCGTCCGCTCCTCGGTGCGGCACCCGCCGCCAAGCGTGTCAGCGCCTTCGATGACCTCGACGTGCAAGCCAGCCCTAGTGAGGACGATCGCAGCCGCCAGGCCGTTAGGCCCGCTGCCGACGACGACGGCGTCGGGCACTCAGTGACCCAGGGCCGCAGCCTCGCGCTCGTCGAGGAATCGCCACCACGCCCCAGCGGACGCGTCGACGCCTGCGAGCACCGCATCGGTGTCGAGCGTCGACGCCGCCTCGAGCATCCAGGCGCCGTGCGTCTCGTCCATCGTCGCGTGGACGTCCCAGAACTCCGTCTCTGCGTCGTCGAGGCCGTAGAACCGGCGGAGGCCCTCCGCCTTGGTCCTCGCCACGTCAGCGGCCTGGAGCTCGTACCCCGCGACCACGCCGACGGCAAAGGCGGCGCCGCGTGCTGCAGCGCCGTCGTAGAGCTCGACGAGTGCGGCGGTCGCCTTGGTCGACGCCGCCGGTGCGGCGCCGACTGCGTCGAGGAACGAGCCGAGCAGCTCTGTGTGGGCACGAGGGGCGCCGAGCTCGTCGTCGAGGCTCGACTGGATCACGTCACGCGCGTCACCTGGCTCGCACGCCCCGATGATCGCCTCGAGGGTGCGGGGGAGCTGGCGCTCGAAGTGCTCGTACTGCGAGGCGTACGCCGCGAGCTCGCCGTCAACGAGCTCACCGGCCTCCCAGCGGCGGTAGAAGGGGTGGCTCAGGAGCCGACGTCCGTCGAGCACCAGGTCAATCTGCGTCGAGAGGTTCATGGGCGCGACTGTATCGGCACCGATGACCGGGTGACCGTGACCGATGGGCGGGCGAGCCCCGCCCTCAGAGGAGCGGCGCTACCTCGCGGCCGAGCAGCTCGATGTACTCGAGGTCGCTCGGGTCGAGCAGCTGCAGGTAGGCCGCCTCGGCACCGAGCTCGCCCCAGGCCGCGAGTCGCGCCGCCACCTGAGCAGGCGTCCCGCACGCACCGACGTTGCGCAGGTCCTCGACGCGCCAGCCCGAGCGCTCGGCTCGACGCGAGAGCTCGGCCTCCGAGGTCGCGCAGCAGACCGTGACGGCGAAGGACTTGCGCAGCGTCGAGGGGTCGCGGCCGATGCGCTCGCATGCCTCGTCAACGCGGCGGTACTGCGCGGCGGCGGCGTCGGGCTGCAGGAATGGCGCGTTGTACTCCTGGGCGAAGGCGGCGGCCAGCCTCGGCGTGCGCTTCGCGCCGCCGCCGCCGAGGATGACAGGCGGGTGGGGCTGCTGGTGTGGCTTGGGCAAGGCGGGGCTGTCGGCGAGCCGGTAGTGGGCACCTTCGAACGCGAAGGTCTCGCCAACAGGCGTCGTCCAGAGCCCGACGATGGCGGTGAGCTGCTCTTCGAGCCGCTCGAACCGCCCATTGAGATCGGGGAACGGGATGCCGTAGGCCGTGTGCTCGGCGTCGAACCAGCCGGCGCCGATCCCGAGCTCGACGCGGCCCGCGCTCATGGCATCCACCTGTGCCACCGTGATCGCGAGGGGGCCGGGGAGCCGGAACGTCACAGGTGTGACCAGCGTCCCGAGGCGGATGGACGTCGTCTCTCGTGCGAGCCCCGCGAGCGTCGTCCACGCGTCGGTGGGACCTGGCAGCCCGTCGCCGTCGCCCATCTTGAGGTAGTGGTCCGAGCGGAAGAAGGCGTCGAAGCCCGACCGCTCCGCGCACTGGGCCGCCGCCAGCAGCGTCTGGTAGGTGGCGCCCTGCTGTGGCTCGACAAAGATCCTGAGTCGCATCCCGACATTGTGGCCACCATGCCGCGCGAGCGCGAACCCGAGTCGAGAAGCCGCCCGCGTCGAGGCGACCCGTGCAAGGATCGCTCGCGTGCCCGCCGTGCCGCCTCCTGTGAGCTCGGGCATGGCACCAGCCGCGACGCGCCCGCCGCGGCTGTGGCCGTGGGTGGTGCTCCTCGTGATCGGGGTGCTGCTGATCCCGACCGGCGTGGCTGTGTACGTGGCGAAGACGGTGCAGCCGCTGCTCTCGCACACCTCCCAGCAGACCCCAACGACGATTACCGAGACGCTTTCTACGGGCACCTACTACCTCTTCGAGGACAGCACTGCCCTGAACGCCGGCGTGCCGACGGTCCAGCCGAGTGACGTGACCGTTCGCTCGCCGGACGGCGGCGTGGCGGTCCAGGTCTCGGCCCCGAGCCTGGTCCAGACCCTCGGGGCGAACGGCACCTCGTACGTGGGGGTGATCAGCTTCACGGTCCTTCACCAGGGCATGTTCAACGTGCACGTCCGATCGCCACTGGGCGTGCCGGTCGACGTGTTCGTCGCCCCCGGCATCTTGAGCACGCTTGGGCGCAACGTCGGCTGGCTCGGGCTGACTGGGCTCGGCGGCCTGCTCTTCGTCGTGGGTCTGGTCCTGCTCATCGTCCGCGGCGTGCAGCGATCGCGGCGCAAGCAAACCCCCCAGTTCGCCCCCAGGTGCGCGAACGGCCACCCCGCGAGTCCCCAGGACCGCTTCTGTCACGTCTGCGGCGCGCCCGTGTACGCAGCTGCACCGACGATGGCGCCCCCGCGATGAGGGTCGGGGTGTCCGCGGGGTACTGGGGTGCGGGGCCACCACACGGCATCCCGCAGCTGCTCGTCGACGCCGAGGCGCTCGGCGTCGACAGCTTCTGGACCGCGGAGGCCTACGGCTCGGACGCGCTGACCCCGCTGTCGTGGTGGGGATCGGCGACGTCGACGATCAAGCTCGGGACCTCGATCTGCCAGCTGTCGGCTCGCACGCCGACCGCCCTCGCGATGGCGGCCATGACGCTCGACCACCTGAGCCAGGGCCGGGTCCTCTTGGGCATCGGGGCGTCGGGACCCCAGGTCGTCGAGGGGTGGTACGGACAGCCCTACCCGAGACCGCTCGAGCGGACACGCGAGTACGTGGACATCCTGCGCGCCACGATGTCGCGCGCCGTGCCCGTCACCTACGACGGCGCGCACTACCAGCTCCCCTTGCGAGGCGGGACCGGGCTGGGCAAGGCACTTCGCTCGACGATCCACCCGTTCCGCGAGTCGATCCCGATCTACCTCGGCGCCGAGGGCCCGAAGAACGTGGCCCTGGCAGCCGAGATCGCGGACGGCTGGCTCGCGCTGTGGTACTCGCCTGCGTCGGACGACTTCTATCGGACCGCCCTCGGTGAGGGCTTCTCCAAGCCCGGCGCCCGTGGCACGGCAGCGACGTTCGACGCCGCGGCCACGGTCACGCTGATCGAGCACGATGACGTCGAGGTGGCGGCCTCCTTCCTCAAGCCGGTCCTCGCGCTGTACATCGGCGGCATGGGCGCGAGGGGCGCGAACTTCCACCACGACGTGTTCGTGCGCATGGGCTGGGGTGAGGCATGCGCGGCGATCCAAGACGCCTACCTCGCCGGTGACCGCGACGGCGCCGCCGCGCTCGTGCCGACCAAGCTGGTCGAAGACGTTGCTCTCATTGGCCCCGCAGACAAGATCGTCGAGGAGATCGAGCGGACCTGGCGGCACACCTGCCTCACGACGCTGATACTCGGGGGGATGCCGTCGGCGTCCACGCGAGCGCGGATACTCGAGGCGATTCGGGGCTGACGGCGCGCAGCGCAGTCGGCTGCAATGATCGCGGTGATTCCCGCAGGCACGCCTGCGCGACGAGAGGAGGGCCCAGTGGGCTTCTTGGACAAGGTGAAAGAGCAGGCGAGCGCGGCGACCGCCGCAGCGAAGGATGCCGCGGCCAAAGGACAGAGCAAGTTGGACGACATCCAGGCCAACCGCGCGGCCGACTCGATGCTTCGCGACCTCGGGGCGCTTTCCTACGGGTCGGTGACCGGTCGCGACTCGGCGACCTCGGAGTCCGACGCGTCGCGCCTCGTTGAGGCGCTGCGCGCGCACGAGTCCGAGCACGGGCAGCTGGCGCTCACCCTTGAGAGCCCCGTCGGCCGCCAGGGTGCCTGAGCCCGGGACGACCTCGCCGTGACCGACGAGGTCGTCGCCACGCTCGAAGAGATGACCGACGACGAGCTCGCGGCGTGGCTGCCGGGCGCAATCGACCGGTTCGTCGCCGAGAGGGTCGCCGCGGGGGAGTCCGCAGAGCGCGCGACGTCGATGGCGGCCATGCAGCGCGAGATGAGCTTCCCCGGCGGCACGCGAGCGGCCGGACACCATGCGATGCACGTCGTCGTCGGCGACCAGCGGGTGGGTGCGGTGTGGATCTCCTCGGGCCCCGCGACGGACAGCACCGAGCGCTACGTCGCCATCGTCGAGCTCGACGAGGCAAGCCGGACAAGTGAGTTCATGGCCGCCGCGATCAAGGGGGCCGAGCAATGGGCGGTCACCGACGGCGCGACGCGCCTCGCGCTCAACGTCTTTGGCGAGAACTCGGTCGTGCTCGGGTCCTACGAGCGGCTGGGCTACGTCGTCGCGGCGACCTCGATGTTCAAGCCGCTCGCCTAGTGCCACGCGGGCTCTGAGACTGGCGCCCCGCCGTTCCTATGATGTCTGCAGACAAGGAGGTCCCGTGACGATCACCGACGAGACGGTCACCCAGGTCGAGGTTGACGAGCTCGTCGACAAGCTGCTGGCCGACCTGCCACCTCAGAGCACCGATCCCGTGCGCTTCCTCGGCGAGCAGTTCGATCGCGGGCTCGCGTGGGTGCACTTCCCCGAGGGCTGCGGGGGGCTGGGCGGCAGCCCAGCGGACCAGATACGCGCGCAGCGCAGGCTCGTCGGCGCTGGCGGGCCGCCGGCGATGTTCCGCAACGTCATCGGCTACGGCATGGTGGCACCGACGATCGTCGCGCACGGGACCAACCGCCAGCGCGCGAGGTACCTCCGGCCGCTGTTCACCGGCGAGGAGATCTGGTGCCAGCTGTTCAGCGAGCCGGGCTCCGGCTCCGACGTCGCGGGGCTCTCCATGCGTGCCACGCGAGACGGCGACGAGTGGGTGCTGAACGGCCAGAAGGTCTGGACCACCCTCGCGCACGTGGCCAGCTTCGGGCTCCTGATTGCGCGCACCGACCCTGACGTCGCCAAGCACTCGGGGCTCACCATGTTCCTGGTCGACATGCACGCCGACGGCGTCGAGGTCCGGCCGCTCTACCAGATCACCGGCGAGGCCGAGTTCAACGAGTGCTTCTTCACGGACGCGAAGATCCACGACGAGGACCGGCTGGGTGACGTCGGCGACGGCTGGCGCGTGGCGATCACGACGCTCATGAACGAGCGCGTCTCGATCGGGGGCAATGCCGCGCCGAGGGGCTCGGGACCTATTGGCGAGGCGGTCCGCCTCTACAAGGAGCGATTCGCGGGCGACACCGACGCGCGCAGCGCCGTGCTCCGCGACGAGGTGCTCCGAGCCTGGGTGCGCAGCGAGACGCTGCGCCTCACGAACCAGCGCGCCGGCGACGCGCGGCGCCGCGGCACGCCAGGCCCCGAGGGCTCGGTCGCCAAGCTCGCCTTTGCCGAGGAGAACCAGCGCATCTACGAGCTGTGCGTCGACCTCATGGGCGCCGACGGCATGCTCCACTCGGGCAACTTCGACCTCGTCCGACCGACGCACACTGCGATGGGCACCGCGGACCTGCACAAGGCGTTCCTGCGCTCGAGGGCGAACTCCATCGAGGGCGGCACGTCCGAGGTCATGCGCAACATCCTCGGTGAGCGCGTCCTCGGCCTGCCTGGCGACGCGCGCGTCGACAAGGGCATCGCCTGGAAGGACGTGCCGAGGAACTGAGCCTCCTCGGCGAGACCGCCGAGCGCTAGGCGAGGTGCTGGTCGAAGAACGCGAGCATCCTGGCCCACGCGTCGCTCGCCGCGTCGGGGTTGAAGACCCCGGGGCGGTCCTCGCAGTTGAAGCCGTGGTCGGCGTCGGCGTAGCGGACGATCTCGGTGGGCGCCGGCGCGCTCGCGACTGCGTCGCGCAGCAGCTCGACGTCGTGAGGGGGGATCCCCTTGTCGAGGTCCCCGTAGAGGCCGAGCCACGGTGTCGCGACATGGTCGGCGAGCTCGACGAGCGGGGGGTAGCCGAAGCGCCCCGTCGTCACCCCGCCGCCGTAGAACGTGACCGCGGCGCCGAACTCCCCGAGCGTCGCGCCGACGAAGGCGACGAGCCCGCCCATGCAGAACCCGACGATGCCGCGTCGGGAGCGCTCGAAGCCGACGGCGTCCAGGTGTCGAGCGACCGCTGCGAGGTCGGCCTCGATCCCTTCGGCGCTGAGCGCAGCCATGTTGGGCATCGCGTGCTCGAAGTCGTCGTAGGCGAAGCTGTCCGTCGTCGTGCGGTGAAAGAGCGCTGGCGCGACGGCGAGGAAGTCTGCCTCGGCCAGTCGCTCACAGCAGCGCTCGATGTGCGCGGTCACGCCGAACGCCTCTTGGATCACGACCACAGCGCCACGGGCCGCTGAGGGGTCGCCAGCGGCGAAGAGCGGCAGCTCGCCGCCGCTGGTGGTGATCGAGGTGTTGGTCATGACGCAGTCCCCTTCGTGGCGGTGTGCCGGGCGTGGTGCTCGATGACGTCGGCGACGACGTCGCAGAGCCGCGCCGCGGTGGGCAGGTGCAGTGACTCGTCAGGCCCATGTGCGTTTGATCCGGGCCCGAGGACGCCGGTCGCGAGGAACTGGACCGCTTCGAAGCGGCGTCCGAGCGACGCGAGGAACGGGATGGAGCCGCCTTCGCCGGTGAAGCTCGGCTCCTTGCCGAAGGCCCTGGTGGACGCCGCGTAGAGCGCGTCGCGCAGCCACGGCTGGAGGGCGGGCGCGACCCAGCCGTCGGCGTGGATCTCGGTCGCGGTCACCCGAGCGCCGCAGGGCGGGTCGCTCGTCAGCGTGTCGACGAGCAGCTGTGCGGCCTTGGCCGAGTCGACCGTCGGGGGGAGCCGGACCCCAAGGACAGCGGTCGTGCTCGGCCGCACGACGTTCGCCGCGTCAAGCGGTGCGGGGATGCCGTCCATGCCGATAACCGACAGCGAGGGCTCCCAGGTGCGCCGGACCAGTCGGTCCGCCCCGTCTCGGCCAAGGAGCTGGAGCCCCGCGATGAGGGGCAGGTCCGACCCCGCGGGGTCGCCGAGGTCCTGGGCGACGACACCGGCGGCAGCAAGGTGGCTGACGGGGATCTCGGCATGGAGGCCGCGAAGCAGGATCTCGCCGGTCCTCGGGTTCTCCACGCGATCGAGCAGCTCGCGCAGGATCCGAAACGACGACGGCACCACGCCGCCCGCGGTGCCCGAGTGCACGCCATGGCGCATGACCTCGACGGTCACCGACACGTTGACCACGCCACGCAGCGACGTGGTGACCCACAGCCGGTCGTAGGTGAGCGCGCCCGAGTCAAGGCACACGAGCAGGTCGACGCGGCCGAGCATGTGCTCCAGCTCGTCGAGGTGCGCCTCGAGGTCGGGGCTGCCGGACTCCTCGGACGCCTCGATCAGCACGACGCACCGTGCGTGGCCCACGCCTTCGTGCTGGAGGGCATGGATGCCGAGCAGTGCTGCGAACACCGCGTAGCCGTCATCGGCCACGCCGCGGGCGTACAGGCGGTCATCGCGCCGCACGGGGGTGAACGGGGCGAGCCCCTCGGACCACTCGCCGAGTGCTGGCTGCTTGTCGAGGTGCCCGTACAGCACGACGGTCCCCTCGGCCTCGCACGACGCCGGCACGTCGATCACGAGCAACGGGGTGCGCCCTTCGAGCCGCCGGATCGAGACCTCGGCGCCTCGTATGCCGAGCCACGTCGCCCAGTCCGCGAACAGCGACATTGCTGCGTCGATGTGGCCGTGCTCCTCCCAGACATCGTCGAAGCCCGGCGAGAGCGACGGGATCGCGGCGTACTCCTCGAGGGTCGCGAGGGCAGCGTCGCAGAACGCCTCTTCGCTCACCCGACGCAGCACGCCGCGACCCTAGTTGTCAGGCTGGCCGCGCCGCGTTGCGCGCCCCTTCGAGCGCGCGCCAGCAGTACCACGCCGCGGCGCTGCGATGGGGGCGGAACCGCTCGCCCTCGGTGAGCAGCTCGCGTGGCGTGATGAGCTCGTCGCCGCCATGCAGGAGGGTCCACCCCGCGCGCACGCCGTAGTCACCCACGGGCCAGACGTCCTGCCGGCCGAGGGTGAACATGCAGAACATGTGCGCGGTCCACGGGCCGATGCCGTGAACGCAGGTGAGGAGCGCCTCGACCCTCTCGTCGGGGAGCCGGCCGATGGCCGCGAAGTCGACGGTGCCGTCGAGCGCCTTGTCGGCGAGGTCGAACAGCGAGCGGCGCTTCGGGCCGCTCACGCCGCAGGCGGCGAGCACGTCCGGACCTGCGCGGTGCAGCCCCGCCGCGGTGATGGGGTCACCGACCGCGGCGAGCACGCGCCCGTGGATCGCCGCGGCGGCGGCGACCGCGAGCTGCTGGTGCAGGATCGACGCTGCGAGATTGCCGAACCGCTCGTCAACGCGAATCGGGCGTCGGCCCGGCGGCGGGGCACTTGATTTGACGACGGCGGCGAACGCCTTGTCGGCGCGCCGCACGTGCGTGGCGACCTCTGTCCTCGGGGTGCGCGCCATGGGAGCGTGAACCTACTGCCGCGATGTTGCGTACGATCGCCGTGTGTCACGCACGGCGCTGCGCGGTCCGCGAGTCGCGGTGTCAGCCCTCGTGCTGCTCGGCGCGCTCGCAGCTGCCATGGCGCTCGTCGGCTCACCGAGCTCGGCGGGCGCAGGGCCGCTCAGCCTCCCGCACCCCGTGCCGCACAGCGCCGTCCATTACAGCGAGCCGCCCCTCAAGGTGCTCTTGGTCGGGGACTCCATGGCGGGCTCGCTCGGCGTCGGGCTCGGCGAGCTGAGCGCCGCCTACCACGTCCAGCTGGCGAACGCCGGGGCGCCCGGCTGCTCGCTGTCGATGGACGGCCAGATCGTGCTGACCTACTTCGTCGACCCCCCGGGCGCCCCCTGCGTGCTCAACAGGCCCGCACGCCTGCTGGCCGTCTGGCAATCCTGGGTGGATGCCTTCCGCCCCGACGTGGTCGTGTACGTCGCGAGATCCGACCTCCTCGACCAGCAACTGCACGGCCAGCTCACCAACGTCGGGCACCGGCGCTTCAACGAGTGGTTCGCCGCGAGGCTCGGCGCCGGGATCCGAGTGCTCGGCTCGCGCGGGGCGCGGGTCGTGCTCATGACGGTCCCGGTCTCGACGGAGCCGACGGTCCACTCACGCCCCCAGGACAACCCGATTCGAGTCGCCCGCGACGGGGCGATCTTGCGGCTCGCGGCCGCCGCGGCGCCGGGCGTCGCGTCGGTCTACGACCTCTCCCAGCTGCTCACGCCGGGCTTCGCCTACCGCTCGTCGGCCAACGGCCTCGTGCTGCGCTGCGCCGACGGCGTGCACCTCACTGCAGAGGCTGGCATCGTGGTCGCAACGGACCTGTACCCGCGGCTGTGGGCGCTCGCTGACGGGCATCGGGTCGCAGGGGGCGGGCACTGGGCGCTCGGGCCGTTCCCCTCGAGCACGCCGCCGTGGTACGCCAAGCTCTCGTGCCCCTGACTCACTCGTGCGGGTGGAGGCCCGAGGGCAGGGGCCCCTCGGCCACCAGCTGCTCGAGCAGCGCGCGGACCGAGCGCGACGGCGCCGACGGGAGCCCGTGGCGACGCACGGCGATGCCGACGTGTCGTCGACCGAGGCCGCGGATCGCGATGAGGGCGAACCTGCCGCGGAGGTGCTTGGGCACCGCTGACGCAGGGAGGATCGCCGGCCCGTGACCGTCGAACACGAGCGAGGCGATGGTCCGGAGCCCGTCGAGCTCGATGGCCGCATGGAGCTCGACGCCCGCGGCGCGGGCGGCCTCGTCCAGCTCGTCGCGCAGCGCCGTGCCCTTGAGGGGGAGCAGGAGCGACAGCCCGGCTGCGACGTCCATCCCGATGGGGTGCTCCACCCTGGTGAGTGGGTGCCCGTAGCCCACGACGAGCACCAGGTCCTCGTCGAAGAGCGGGGTCGTCGCGAGCCCCGCATCGTGCAGGGGGAGCGTCATGACCGCCAGGTCAAGCTGGCCCGTAGCGAGCTGCGGCTGCAGCGTCGTTGAGGTGCCCTCCACGATCCGCAGCGTGACCCTGGGGAGGTGGCGTCGCTGCGCACCCAGCAGCTGGGGGACCAGCCACCGTCCCGTGGTCCCGATCACCCCGATCCCGACGGTCCCTGCCACCTCTGAGCTGGCCGACGCGACATCGGCCACAGCGGCGTCGACCTCCGAGAGGATTCGCCGGGCGCGGGCCGCGACCGCGTCGCCTTCCTCGGTCAGCCGACCCGTGCCGCGGTCCACGAGCGTGGTGTCGAGCTCGCGCTCCAGGCGGGCGATCCGCGCCGAGACGTTGGACTGCACCGTGCCGAGCGCGGCCGCGGCGGCCGAGAAGCTCCCACGGTCCTCGATCTCGATGAGGGCCTCGAGCTGGCGAAGCTCCACGGGTCCACTCTATCTCCAATCCAGATGGGAAGTATCTTGCCTAGCGGCTTGATCGATGCTCCACAGCGGGGAAGACTCTACGCAGTCGCTCGTCCAAGGAGCCCCCCTCCTACGTCGATCGCGGCAAGACGAAGGGACTGCCCCACCCCCCCGGGCGCAGTCCCTTCGCCTTGTTCAAGGACGAATCCGACTCGCCGCTAGCGTCGCCGCCAATGCCAGTCGCGCCCGTCGAGCACGACGACTCGCGATGCGGTTCCCCGCAGTCGTCCCTGCGTGATCCATGAGCGCTCGGCTCTCGGTCCGGGATCGAGCCGGGCTCGCGGCGATGCGTGTCGTCAACGCCGCGTCGCGCCTGACGGGTCGCGGGCGCGGCACCGTTGCGGGCGGCCGCGTCGCGCTGCGTGTCGCGCCGCGCTTGCTGGATCATCTTTCGTGCGGCCTCAAGCTCGCACTGGTCAGCGGCACGAACGGCAAGACCACGACCACGGCGTGCCTCGCAGCGGCGCTCGCGACGAGCGGTGTCGTGGCGACGAACGCCACGGGCTCGAACATGCTCCCCGGGCACGTCGCAGCCCTCGGCGGCTCCTCTGCTGGCACCGCGGTGCTCGAGTGCGACGAGGTCTGGCTCCCGCGAGCGATCCCCGTCGAGTGCCCGAGCGCAGTGGTGCTGCTCAATCTCTCGCGGGACCAGCTCGATCGGACCGCCGAGGTTCGCCACGTCGCGAACGCCTGGGCGGCGTCGCTCGTGGCGTACCGGGGGGTCTGCGTCGCCAACGCCGACGACCCGTTGGTCGTGAGCGCGGCACAGTCCGCGCCCTGCGTCGCGTGGTTCGCTGGCGGACTCGAGTTCCGTCAGGATGCGATCGCGTGCCCCAGGTGCATGGGTCGAGTTCACTTCGACGACGCGGACTGGCGCTGTGAGTGCGGGCTCGCACGTCCAGAGCCCGACGCGGTGCTCGGCGACGGCACGGCGATCGTCGACGGCACGCCGGTGCCCTTCGCGGTGGCGCTGCCGGGTGCGTTCAACCTCGGCAATGGCCTGGCGGCCCTGCTTGCAGCCGTTCGGCTCGGCGTCGATCCGGCGGCTGCGGCGGCAGCGATCTGCGCGGTGCGCGACGTGGCGGGGCGCTTCTCGGAGCTCGACGTCGACGGGACCCGCGCGAGGCTCCTCCTCGCGAAGAACCCCGCGGGATGGAGCGCCCTGCTGGAGCTCCTCGACGGCGACGACACGCCGGTCGTCGTCGCAATCAACGCCAGGGTCGCCGACGGCCTCGATCCCTCGTGGCTCTACGACGTGGCGTTCGAGCGGCTCGGTGCTCGCCGCGTCGTCGCGACCGGCGAGCGCTGGCGCGACCTGTCGACGCGGCTCTTCTACGCGGGCGTCGCGCACACGACCGAGCCCGTCCCCCGGCGCGCGATCGCCTCGATCGACGCAGATCGCGTCGACGTGATCGCCAACTACACCGCCTTCGCCGCACTGAGCGGGGGTCGCTGAGTGCTGCGCGTCGTGACCGTCTACCCCGACCTGCTCGGCACCTATGGCGACCGTGGCAACGGCATCGTCCTGCAGCGGCGCGCGGTGCTTCGCGGCTTCGACGCCGTGCACGACGAGGCATCGAGCGGCGAGCCGCTCCCCGTGGCGGACCTCTACTGCATCGGCGGTGGTGAAGACGGGCCCCAGCGGCTCGCCGTCGAGCGCCTCGAGCGCGACGGGACCCTGCGCGCGAGCGCCGCTGACGGCGCGGTCGTGCTCGCGGTCTGCGCGGGACTCCAGGTCCTCGGCCGGAGCTTCGCGGTAGCCGACGGCACCCGCGCGGACGGGCTCGGGCTCTTTGGCATCGACACGGTCGCGAGCACCGAGCCGCGCGCGGTCGGCGAGGTGGTCGTCGACGGCGCCGCCCGCTACCTCCCGCTCACGGGCTTCGAGAACCATGCGGCCCGCACCGTTCGCGACGAGGGGATCGCGCCGCTCGGGCACGTCGTAGTCGGCGTCGGCAACGGCGACGGGACCGACGGCGCGCTCCAGGGCCGCCTCATCGGGACGTACCTGCACGGGCCGGTCCTCGCGCGCAATCCCGCCCTGGCGGACTGGCTGCTCGCGGTCGCACTCGACGTCCTAGAGCTCGAGCCGATCGACGACGACCCGTCACGCGCGCTGCACGACGAGCGGCTGGGCGCCGCGGGGCGAGCCCGTCCGAGTCGCTGAGGGGCTCAGGCGTCGCCGAGCGGGGTCCCGCACAGCGGGTCGCCAGCGACGTCGCGGCCGAGGTGCGTGATCGCGGCCTCGATGCGCGCGCCGAGCCGCCTCGTGGTCTCGCCCTCGGCGGGGAAGATGGCGGGCCCAAACGTGACGCTCACCGCCGTGCGAAGCCGCGCCGGCGAGCGGTCGGCGCCCTTCGTGGTCTTGGCGAACAGGCGGGGGAGCACGAAGCGTGTGTTCTCCAAGTAGCAGGGGAGGATCTGGGCGCTGGCGCGGTCCGCGAGGTAGGCAGCGCCACCTTTGAACTCGAGGAGCCGACCGTCCTCGGAGCGGTGCCCCTCGGGGAAGATGAGCAATCCCCACCCCTCGCCCAGGAGCTCTCGGGCGAGCCCGGCCGAGCGGCGCTCGACCTTGTGGCGCTCGATCGGGATGGCGTTGTAGACGAGTGCGGCGAACGCGGCGCGGAGCGGCGACGAGAAGAAGACGTCCGACGCAGCGGCGACGACCAGTCGCCGGCGAAGCGACCGGGGAAGCGCGGCGACGATGATCGAGGCGTCCGCGTGGCTCTGATGGTTGGAGGCGAGGATGAACGGGCCGTCGACGCGGCGCAGCGCAGCGATGCCCCGCCGCGTGCGGGGGGCCAGGAGCCACGCCAGGGGCACGATGACGAAGTCCTGCAGGAACGCGCGCACCACGCTCGCAGCCCGGCGGCGAGCCCACGCGGTCGGGAAGTCGAGTCCCGGCCGCACGATCACGTTCGCTCGAGGTTGGTCGTCCACGCTCACCTCTTCCGCGGCTTCGCCTTGGGCGTGTAGCGCTTCGACTGCGTGACGGGCCGCACGTTCGGGTCACCGACTTGTGCGGGTGCCTTCTTCGCCTCGCGCTTCACCTTTGAGCGCTCGGCCGCGACCTTGCGAACTGAGGCACCGTCCGTCACGCCGTAGCGCTGGAGCCGCCAAGACCGCAGCAGCAGCCAGGCCCCGTAGAAGATGGGGACCAGGCCGACAAAGCCGGTCGCGAGCCCGGCGAAGATGCTCGCGACCGCGACGAGCACCCGCATCGAGCGCCAGACGCCGAGCAGCAGGACCGCCCCCATGAAGACGAGGAGCCCGAACTCCAAGGCGTAGTGCGCTGGCGTGAAGATGACGGGCACGACGCAGAGCGCGCCAACGTGGTGGGCGGGCAGCAGGCAGTGGTGGGCCACGTACTTGGTCGAGGCGGTGCCCGGGGTGTTGTGCAGCACACGCGGGAGGAGCACGAGGGCGATCACGAGCGGGATCGCCGCGACGCCGAAGCCCCACTTGCGTTCGAGGACGTCGAGGGTGCGCATGCGACCGCGCAGCTCGTTGTCGGCGAGTGGCCGAGACGGCCTCGGTGCGAGTCGGGCGAGCAAGCCGGTCCGCTCGGGCGCCGACGTCGCCTCTGGTGCGTCGTCGGTCACACGACGAGGCTATCCAGCCATCGAGATGGCGCCGCATCCTCCGGTAGCATCGTCATCCCCGGGCGCTTAGCTCAGCTGGTTAGAGCGCAGCCTTCACACGGCTGAGGTCGTGGGTTCGAGTCCCGCAGCGCCCACGAATCTGGGCTCGACGACCCGCCGACTGCCGTGAGCTCCATGGTGTTCGACGTGCGTCGAAGGGTCGAGCCTGATGCGGCGTGCCATCATCCAGTGTGCTGTCGTCGCTCTTCTTTGAAGAGCGCGGGGAGCGGGCATCGCCCGGACTCGTATTGCTGCACGGGCTCGGGATGGGCCATCGAATGTGGCAGCCACAACTCGACGCGCTCGGGAAACGATTCCACGTCCTTGCTCCGGACTTGCCTGGGTTCGCGCAATCGTCCGCGCTGGGGCGATTCACGATCGCTGGGGCCGCTGCTGGGATTGCGAAGCTCATCGAGGAGCACCACGGTCGTCCCGCTCACGTGTGCGGGCTGTCGCTTGGTGCGATGGTGGGCCTCGCCACTGCAATCGAGTTCCCAACCTGCATCGACAACCTTGTGGTCTCCGGAGCCCAGGTGCGGCCGCACCGTCTCATCGTCGCGCTACAGACCGCCGCGATGGGGCTCGTTCCGAGCAGTCGTCTGCTTGCCAGCATGGCATCCTCGATGCCCGGCGGGCGCACCGACATTGCCGACGCGGCGCGCGAGGACCTCTTGAAGACGGGAAAGCGTGGCCTGCTCGCGGCCATGAGGGACGCAGGAGCGACGGACTTTCGAACGTCGCTGCCGCACGTTCAGAGCCGAACCCTCGTGCTGTGTGGAAGTCGAGACAGAGTGAATCGAGGTGCTGCACGGGCGATTGCTGCTGCAGTCCCCAATGCGACGCTTGAGTTGGTTCCCGACGTGGGGCATGTCTGGAATCTCGAGGCGCCGGAGCTCTTCAACAAGGTCCTAGTCGGCTTTCTCGCGGCGACCAGCGCGTGACCGGCGCCGGAGCTGCAGCGACGTTCTCGGGGAGCGCCATCGGTGGCCCTTCGACGAGCAACAAGAGGTTCGTACTGTGTGACCCAAGGTCCACCGCAGGTCCCACTGCTGCAGACTCACGGGTGTGATCTTCATTCGCCACGGGCGAGCGATTATCGATCCCAAGACCTCGAGCCGCGAGTGGCCTCTTGATCCTGCATACCTCGCGGAGATCGCGGCGCTAAAGGAATTGGTTCCTGACCTACCGGTCGTGTGCAGCGACATGCGGCGCGCCGTGGAGACGGCGCACATTCTTGGAGCAGCGACCATCGATCCTCGACTGGCCGAAGTGGACCGTGTGTGGTCAGAGGGATTCGACGAGCTGGTCCGGCGCTACTTCCAAGGTGAGGCGCTAGATCGCTGGGAACCAGTGGCCCAGGCCAGGGCACGATTCGCGGCTGCAGTGAAGGATCACGGACCAGCGATCTTCGTGACGCATGGCACCGTGCTGACGATCTACCTCGTGTCGATCGCACCTGATATCGATGCGATGACGTTCTGGTCTGGACTATCGACCCCCGATGCCTGGAAGCTCGACGGGACACGAGTCACGCGCCTCTCAGCGGGAAGTGGTTGACGGCGTCGTCGAGCTGCGATCACGGCGCGCCCGCTCTCGTGACAGGCGGGTCGAGTCGATCTCCTGCCGGTGACAAGCGGGCGGTTCGTGTGGCGTGAGCCAGGGCCCGCCGATGTTCCGCCCCGTCGAGCTCGTGTGTCTCGATGACGATCGATGCCCGCGCATCTGGATCCACCATGCGTCGCCTCGACGCGCTGAGTGCACGACCGGGTACGTTGCCCCGGAGCTCCAGCGACGTTAAGGGAACGTGAGACGACATGGTTGAGCAGCACCAAGACGAGAACCCTGACCGCGCGTCGCTCGTGGACTGGCTCGACGGCCAGCGCGCCCACGCGCTCGGGATCCTCGAGGGACTCGGCGCCGCACAGCTGCGCCGGCCGATGCTCCCGTCGGGCTGGTCGTGCCTGACCATGGTGCAGCACCTGGCCTACGACGTCGAGCACTACTGGTTCGGGTGCATCGTCGCCGGTGAGTCGCTCGACTTCTTCGGCAGCGGCGACGACAAGCGGAACTCCTGGGAGCTTGACGACGGCGTGGACGCCGACCAGGTGCTGGCCGGCTACCGCGTAGAGATCGAGCGCTCGAACGCCGTGATCGCCTCGACCCCCCTCGACCAGGCGCCCGCCCAGCGCGACGAGTGGTGGGGCGACTGGGAGGTGCCGGACCTGCGGTTCGTCCTCATGCACGTGACGACCGAGACCGCCTGTCACGCAGGACACCTCGACGCTGCGCGCGAGCTCCTCGACGGCCGACAGTGGTTGAGCCTCGACTAGCGGCTCAGCGCTCGAGGAAGTCGACCAACAGGGCGTTCACCCGGTCGGGAGCCTCGAGCTGCAGCCAGTGGCCGGCGCCCTCGACGCGCTCGTAGCGCCACGGGCCGGCGACGAACTCGGCCGAGTCGGTCATCTGGGACTCGGTGAGCGCCATGTCACCGGTGCTCCAGACGCCCATGGTCGGCGCCGTCACGGCTGGGAGCGTGATCGGCGGGCCGACCCACGCCTGGGGGTCGAGGTTCGCGCGGTAGTAGTTGAGCCCAGGGGTGAGCGACCCGTCGGCCTCGAGCCGCTTGGTGACATCTGTGTCCGGGTGACGCGCCCACGCGCGGAAGTTCGCCCAGTCGTCGTCGGACAGCCAGTGCTCGGCGACCCCCTCAAACTGGAACAAGAGCATGTACCAGGACTTCTCTCGCTGCTCGAGGGTCCGAAGGAAGCCCGACGGGTGCCCCACCGAGAGCACGCCGAGCTGGTCGACGCGATCCGGGACGAGCGACGCGAGGACCCAGGCGAGCGCGGCGCCCCAGTCGTGCCCGACCACGTGCGCACGCGCTACGCCGAGGTCGTCGAGGACCCCGAGCACGTCGCCAGCAAGCAAGAGGAGCGCGTACGCCGCGACGTCGGTCGGTTTGTCGGAGTCCCCGTACCCGCGAAGGTCCGGCACGATGACCTGGAAGCCCGCGTCGACAAGTGCGGGCACCTGGTGTCGCCAGCACGCACCGGTGTCGGGGAAGCCGTGCAGGAGGACGACGGGGCGGCCAAAGCCCGTGACCTCGTAGTGGATCCCGACGCCGTCGACGCTCACACGCGACACGTGACCCCCGCTCCGAGTTGGTGCGCCTTGCGGCACCTCATGACGACACGAGCCGGACGAGCTCGTCTCGGTCCGGGGCGGCCACAGGTTCGTCGCGCCACGCACTGCCAAGCTCGATGACGCGATCGAGCAGGCCGAGCCGCGACAGCGCGTCGCGTGGTCGCTCTACGAGCAGCGCGCTCCGGATGGAGACCCGGAGCAGATCAGGGTCCTTCAGAGAGGCGCTCGCAAGCGATTGCTCGAGCTCGAAGTCCTCGTCGCCCGGGTCGTAGGGCTCGCCAGCGACGGCGGCGGCGACCTGGGACAGGCGATGGCGGTCGGTTGCGCGGGTCCAGGTGAACCACGGCAGCACCTCGTCATCAGTCGAGAGGGCAAAGGTCGCCGCGAACTTGTAGGGATCGTCGAGCCCGACGTCACGAACCAGGTCCCGGAGCAGCACCCCGTGCAGCATCCCGAGGGAGGCCCCGCGTCCGAGCGACGGGTTGGAGCACGCCCACGCGTCACCCACCGCAACCATGCCAGTCACGGTTGGCTGTCCGTCCGTGTGGAACGTGCGCACCCGGTCTTCGATCTTCGACATAGAGACGATCTTGTCCTCGATCGGCGTGCCATCCAGCCAGTGCGCGACGGTCGGCAGCGCGCCGAAGACCGACTCCCAGCGATCGAGGTCGCGCAGCCCGAGCAGCGCCTTGTCCCTGGCGCTGGTCACCAGCGCCAGGCCCCACGTGCCGTTGTCAGCCGGCACGGTCAGCGACGAGATCGAGCCGAAGTGCTGGATGCCGCCACCAAACGCGAACGGCAGGGAGCCGTCCTCGGAGCGGTAGTGGCGGCCGAAGTACATGAAGCCGCTGTCCTCCAGCTCCTCGCGCGGCGGCTTCGTGCCGATCTCTTCGAGCCAGCGTGGCGTCGCAGACCGGCGACCCGTCATGTCGACGACCAGGTCGGCGCCGAGCTCCTCGCCCGACTCGGTCCTCACGCCGACGACATTGGGCGTGCCGTTGCGAGAGGGCGAACCCGCGAGAAAGCCAGCGACGGCGGTGCCGCGGCGAACCGTGACGCCCTTGGCTCGCTCTGCGGCACCGGCAACCGCGCTCTCGACGACCGGACGGCGGCCCGTGAGGACCTCGCAGGCCGCGTCCTCGGTGCGTGCTGGTCCCCTGAGCGCCTCGGGTACCTCGAGCAGTGGATTGTGCCGCAACCCGCCCGCACCCTCGATCGCGCTCGCGACGTCAGGCAGCTCGGCGTCGAGGATGCTCCGGTACCTCGCCAAGAAGTAGTGCGGGAGACGGAACTGGTTGACGCCGCGCCGCTCCCAGCGCGCCCACGCATCTTCTGGCGTGGTCGCCGGCGGTGTCGCGTCACGCTCGAGCACCGTCACGTCGTGCCCGTCGCTTGCGAGGAGCATCGCAGTCCCGAGCCCGACGACGCCAGCGCCCAGCACGAGGATCTCTGCCATTTCGACCTCCGTTGCGGCTCGGCGCGAGGCTATCGGAGCCGTCGCGCGGGGGCCGTCGGCCGCGAGCTCGACTACGCGTCGAGGGCGGCCTCGAGCCAGGCAACGGGCTGGCTCGGCATCACCCGCTCGCCCGGTATCACGAGCAGGCCACCGAGCGTGCCGGCGAACGCGGAGCGGACCTCAACGTCGCCGACCCAGCCGACCAGGTCCCCGACGTCGATGCGAGTGGGAGCGTCCTCTTCTGCGTCGTCGCTGTCGGTCGTCACGTTCGCGAGGCTGGGCGCGGTGTGCGCGAGCCGCTCTGCGGGCCGGAAGGGGCCTGCTGCGGGGGAGACCACCATCCGACCAGCGAGCTGGTCGTGGTCGCGCACCTCGGTGCGCCGGATCGAGGGCGTCGCGATCAGCCGGTCGACCAGCGCCTCGAGGTCGTGCGGCGACGCGATCGAGAACGTCTGGACCGACCTCGGCGGCAGCGACGTCCTCGTCGCTGCCCCGAGCGCGCTGCCGGCGCCGAACTCGACGAAGGTGCGCACGCCGTCGTCGAACAGCATCTCGACGCTCTGGCGCCACCGCACGGGCGCGCAGAGCTGCGACGACAGCAGTCCGGGCCAGTCAGCGGGGTCGGCGTGGCGGCGTGCGTCGACGTTGGCGACGACCACCGGGTCCGGATCCCGGAACGTCACCTCGGCCAGGAGCTTGCGGAGCCGGTCGCGCGCGCCTGCGAGCAGCGGGGTGTGGAACCCTCCGCTGTCAGGGTGGTTTTCGATCGCGCTCGCCCCGAGCGAGCGGGCGAACTCGATCGCCCGCGCCACCCCCTCGCGACTCCCTGAGACGACGACCCGCCCCGGCGCGTCGTAGCCCGCCACATAGGCGTCACCTTCGGCTCGCGCACAGGCCGCCTCGACGTCGTCGTCGCCGAGCCCGCAGACAGCGACCGTCGCGCCGATCGCAGTGGAGCGCTCGGCGCGCGCCGCTTCGCCGCGCTCGATCACGAGACGGACCGCTGCATCGAAGTCGAGCGCGCCGGAGGCGACGAGCGCGGTGTACTCACCGAGGCCATAGCCGCACACCGCCATCGGGGCCAAGCCGAGCCGCTCAGCGGCGTCCAGCGCTACGAGGCTGAGCACGAAGGTGGCGAGGTGGGCGTGCTCGATCTGGGCCATCGTCGCGGTGTCGCGCGACTGCAGCAGCGCCGCGACATCCCTGCCAGCAGCCTCGCTCGCCGCGTCGACGAGCTCCCAGGACGGGTGCTGCGACCAGGGCTCGCCCATGCCGGGCCACTCCGCGCCGTGGTCGGGCAGGGTGAATGCGAGCACGAAGGGAACCTCCTCGGCGGTCGTGTGCGTTCGCACCCATGGTCGCATGCGCGACGTGCGAGTCGCGGTACTACTGGCAGGTCACTTGTGTCGTCGCGCACATTTCTTGCGCAATCGCACCGCCGTTGGGGTCCGCACCGAAGGTCAATGCGATCCCCTTTGCGTCCACGGTGGTGTGCGACGCTCGGCGCATGGCACCGCGCGGCTTCCAGTCCCTGTGGCACACGCACCCCGGTGTGCGGTCCGGATCGGACCTCACGCTCGGTGAGCGCTCCGCTGACCGGATGCGCAACGCCATGGGCTCGTGGCCCTTCGTCGGGTCGTTCTTCTTGGTGATGGGCGTCTGGGTGATCGTCAACACCGTGGTGATCGCCCACCTCGCGCACCACAAGGCATTCGACCCGTATCCGTACATCCTGCTCAACCTGTTCCTGTCGATGCTCGCGGGCGTCCAGGCGGCCGCCCTGCTCATCGCAGCGAAGCGGTCCGACGGGATCGCCTCGGAGATCGCGCTGCACACCGAGCACAACACCGAGCACATCAAGACGCTGATCTCAGAGAACACCGAGTTGACCGAGAAGGTGAAGCAAGCGACGGACCTGCTTGACGAGATCCACCTGCATGTGTCCAACATCGGCAAGGCCATGGGCGCAGAGCTCGGCAACTTCCCTCCGACCAGCGCAACAGCCTGAGCCTCGGCCATGCCAGCTGCGACACGGTCCGAGGACGCGCGATCTGGCGTGCACGTCCGTCGAGCTCGCGATGGGGACGTCGTTGCCGTCGAGTCGATCCTCCTCGAGGCGTTCTCTCCGGACGATCGACCCGCGGCGCTCGTGCGCGCGCTGCGTGCAGCAGCGGCCCACATCCCAGAGCTCGAGCTGGTCGCGGTGCTCGACGGGTCGGTCGTCGGCCACGTGCTCTTGAGCCGCGCACACGTCGTCGACTCGACCCAGGCGCGACACCAGGTGCTCGTGCTGTCCCCGCTGAGCGTGCGGGTGGCGCACCAGCGCAGCGGGGTCGGCACGGCCCTCGTGGTCCAGGCGCTCACGCGTGCTGACGCAGCCGGTGAGCCGCTCGTGACCGTCGAGGGCCATCCGAGCTACTACCCGAGGTTCGGGTTCCACGTCGCCTCCGAGCTCGGCGTCGAGATGCCCCTTCCGCACTGGGCGCCGCCAGAAGCAGCGATGGCTCGGGCGCGTCCGGGCGCTGCGGATTCGCCGAGGGGGCGCCTCGAGTATCCGGCTGCCTTTGAGCTCGTGCTAGACGAGTGACGTGGACGCCGATGCCGCGCTCGCGTTCGTTCGGGAGCACGGCGTGGTGCTCGTGGCGGCCAATGGTCCGGTGCCGAAGCTCACCGAAGCGATCGCCGGGGAGCCCATCGCGGGCAGCTGGTGGGGCCACCCCAAGGGCCACGCGATCTACGCGGTGCTCGATGCGGTGACGAGCGATGAGGACGTGCTCGTGTGCCGTGCCGTCAACGGCAAGGTCACGCTCGTGCACCGTCGGCTGTGGCCCGCGCTGATCGCCGCGGCGGCATTGCTGCCGGCCGAGCACCTCGCTCGGGTGGACCAGGAGCACACGGCCTCGGGCCGTCACGTGAACCGCGAGACACCGTTCCCCAGGTGGGCGAGCGACACGGACCGGGCGGCCGCCAAGCTGCTCGACGAGGCGGCTGCCGTCGATCTGCTTGGGACCTGGGTGGTCGCGCCGCCGCGGCCAGCGGCGCGGCGCACGCGGAAGTCCTAGCGCGGCCACCCCCGTATAGTTGGCTCGCGGTTCGATCCGACGTCGACGCGACGTCGGAGGCCGCGGGAGGTCGTCCCCGATGAGAAGCGGTGTCCAAGCGCTGATCGGCGAGACCGCCCTTGTGTCCAAGGCGATCCACGGCAAGCACCAGCCCGGCACCGTTCGCCTGCGCGGCGAAGAGTGGCTGGCGATCCCGCTCGACCCAGATCTCGTCATCGCCCAAGGCACCGACGTCGTGGTCGCCGACATCGATCGAGGCCTCCTCGTCGTCTATCCCTCGCTCGGGGCCTAAGGTCGCGACCAGACAAGCGTTCTAGAGAGGGAGCCAACGTGATCCTTGCGTCAGCAGGAGCCTCGATCGCCGAGGTGGTCGGGGGAGTCGTCGTCGTTGGAGGGGCGCTCCTGTTCATCAAGAGCTCCGTCAAGGTCATCCAGCAGGGCAGTGTCGGCGTCGTGAAGCGGCTGGGGGAGTTCCGCTCGATACGCCAGCCAGGTCTCGCGATCGTCACGCCCTTCATCGACCGGATGGAAAAGGTCGACATGCGCGAGTTCCCCCAGATGGGGGACCAGCAGGCGGTCATCACCAAGGACAACGTCTCGGTCATGGTCTCCGCCACGATCTTCTGCCAGGTCATCGACGTCAAGTCCGCCTTGTTCGAGATCAACGACTTCCTCCTCGCGATCGACCAGCTGTCCAAGACCGCGCTGCGAGCGGTTTTCGGTGAGATGTCCCTTGACGAGTCCCTCTCACAGCGAGAGCAGATCAACACCCGGATGCAGGACCACATGGCGGACGCCACCATGAAGTGGGGCGTGCGGCTCAACCGCATCGAGATCCTCGACATCCGGCCGCCGAACAACGTGCTCCAGGCGATGTCCGAGCAGAAGGAGGCCGAGCAGCACAAGCGCGCGGCGATCCTGAAGTCAGAAGGCGAGCAGCAGGCTGCCATCAACTCGGCCCAGGGCCAAAAGCAGGCCGAGGTGCTCCAGGCCGAGGGCCAGAAGCAGGCAGCGATCCTCGCCGCAGAGGCCCAGAAAGAGTCCCTCCAGCTCCGAGCCGAGGGTCAGAAGGTGGCAGCCGCACTACGAGGTGAGGGCGAGGCCGCCGCGCTCGCTGCGATCGACAAGGTGGCCATCAACCCACACACGCTCGCTGTCATGCAGCTGCGCGCGCTCCAGGACGTGGCCGTGTCACCGAACGCGAAGCTCGTCGTACCCTACGAGGCAGCCGGCCTCGTAGGCGCCGCGGCGGCCCTGGTCGAGGGCCTCGCGGCCACCAAGTCGACGACGCCAGCGCTGCCTGCGTCGGACTCCTAATCGCCACCGAGGCTCCGGACCTCAGCTGGTGACGAGCCCGAAGAGCAGCCCGTCGTGTCCCTTCTGGCCAACGACCTGGAGCACGGTCGCCTCGATCCGGGGCTCGGTGCCCATGAACTCGATGACCTCGTGCGCGCCCCGCGCGTAGTCGTCCGGCAGCGGGTCCATCGCGACGGTTCCGCCGCGCACCACGTTGTCCACGACGATCACGGTGCCGGGATGCGAGAACTCGAGTCCGGCGCGCACGTAGTTCGCGTTGTTCGGCTTGTCGGCGTCAACGAACATGAAGTCGAGTGGCCCGTAGCCGTCCGCCTTCAGCTGTCGTAGCGACTCGATGGCGGGTCCGACGATCACCTCGATGCGGTCGTCGACGCAGGCTTGGGCGAAGTTCGCCCGCGCGACCTCTGCGTGGTGCTCGTCGAGCTCCAAGGTCGTCACCTTGCCGCCGAGTCGGATCCCACGGGCAAGGTGGATCGTCGAGTAGCCACCGAGCGTCCCCACCTCAAGGACGGTCGAGGCGCCGATCGCCTTGACCAGCAGCTCAAGGAGCTTTCCCTGCACGGCGGCCACCTGGATCGGCGGGAGGCCGCCATCGGTGGACGCCGTGAGCGCGTGCTCAAGCGCGGCGTCGGGCGGCGCGACGAGGCTCGCTAAGACGGCGTCGATCTCCTCGTAGCTTGGTGTTGGCATCGTTTCCACGGCGTGTGCCGCGCTCCTCGCCCGAGCATACGTGGGTTGCGGCGCGGCCCTCAGCGAGGACCCTCGGTAGATTGCGCGGGTGCCAGGAAGCTTCGCAGACGCCTGGGCGATCGCCGACGACGTCGACGGCTGGCTCACGCCCCGGCAGGGTCGCGCACTCTTCGACGCCGCGACCAGGGTCGTCCCCGGCAGCGCCGCGATCGAGGTGGGGAGTCATCGCGGCAAGTCCACGATCCTGCTCGCCTCGGGGCTTGCCGACGGCGTGACGCTCACGGCGATCGACCCGTTCGACGACCCGAGGTGGGGCGGGGGGCCCGAGTCCCTCGAGATCTTCAGGGCCAACCTCGACCGCGCTGGCGTCTCGGATCGCGTCGAGCTGCGCCGCGGGCTCTCCGAGGAGGCGGCCAGCACCTGGGACGGCCCGCCCGTGGCGCTCGCATGGATCGACGGGGCGCACGACCGCCAGAGCGTGCTGATCGACATCGATGGATGGGACCGGCACCTCGTCGACGGCGGGACGATGCTGCTGCACGACGCGTTCAGCGCCATCGGCACGACGCGCGCCGTGCTCCGACGGCTGTGGTGGACGCGCCGGTACCGCTACGTCGGCTGTGAGCGCACGCTGGTGGCGTTCCGAAAGGAACAGCGCAGCGTCCCCGGTGCGGCGCTCGACGCGATCCGGCTCAGCCCGCGCCTCGCGTTCTTCGCGAGGATGGTAGCGATCAAGCTGGCGCGTCGCAGCGGGCACAAGGGGCTCGAGCGGCTGCTCATGCGAGGCGAGAACGAGCCGTTGATCTGATGGTGTCGGGGTTGGCGCACGAGCGCCTCTCGATCCTGCTCACCGTCCACCACACCTTGGAGCGCGGCACTGGTGCTGCTGGCGCCACGCTGGCGCTCGCCGAGCAGCTCGAGGGCCGCGGCCACCGAGTTGAGGTCCTTGGCTTCGACGGCCTAGCGCGCCGGCGCGGCGCGGCAATCGACGCGATCGCCTTCCCGCACCACGTCTCGCGGGTCGTTCGACACCGCCTCGATCGCGGCGACGTCGACGTGGTCGACTCGTCGAGTGGCGACCTCGCCTACGTCGGTCGGCGCCGAGTGCGCGCGGCCTCCACGGCGGTCTTCACCCGAAGTCACGGCCTCGAGCACCTCGCGAGCGAGCGACGGCGGCTCGGGGCGCGCGCCGGGGAGCTCGACTTGCGCTGGCGCTACTCGCTGTACCACGGGGGTCTGCGGCTCCGCGAGGTCGCCCACTCCTTCTCGGCCGCAGACGGGGCACTCTTGCTCAACGCTGCCGAGCTCGCGTACGCCGAGGAGCACTTCGACCTCGGTCGCGAGCGCCTCTGGCGGACCGCGCCAGTGCTTGAGGGCACCTTGGAGCGGCTTGCGCGTGCTCCCACCCGCGACGTCCTCGTGCTCGGCGACGCCTCGTGGCGCAAGGGCGGCGACGTAGCCGTCCGCGTCCTCGAGTCGCTGCTGCGCGCCGACCCGTCGACGACGGCATCGTGGCACGGGCTCGCCGACCCCCGCGCCGTCGCGAGGTCACTCCCAGACGACGTGCGCGACCGCGCGGAGCTGGATGGCCCGTACTCGCGCCAGGCGCTCGCCGCTCTGCTCGCCGGACATCGAGTCTTGCTGTTTGCGTCCCGGTCCGAGGGTCTCCCCGTCACGCTGCTCGAGGCGCTGCGAGCCGGCAGCGCGATCGTGGGCGCCGACGTGCCCGGCGTGCGTGACCTGCTCTGTGACGGCGCGGGCGTGCTCGTCCCGGACGGCCACACAGAAGGGATGGCGGGCGCGGTGCGAGTGCTGCTCGCCGATGAGCGCGCCCGGGCGGCGTGCGGGGCGCAGGCTGCAGCGCTCGCAGCTCGCTACGAGCCCACCCAGGTCGTCGACCGCCTCGTCGAGGCCTATCTGACGGTGCTCGCCGTCAAGCGGGTGGCTGGCTGAGCTCGTCGGTCCAGAGCGGTGCGGGCACGATGAAGCCGGCCGGCTCACCCCACCGATTCCGGTACGTCACCTCGTGGACCGGGCGCCGCGACGCGACACCCCGGCGGCCGGTCGGATAGCCGAACGACACGCACGCCGAGCAGACCCATCTGGCGTCACTCGGGACGCCGAGAAGCTCGAGGACCTCGTCGAGGTGGAACTGCGACAGGACCGCTGTCAGGCACGTCCCGATGCCCTCTGCGCGTGCGGCGAGCATCGCGCTCCAGACCGCGGGATAGATCGAGCCGCCCGACGGGTCGAACGCCGAGAACGCGAAGAGGAAGAGCGGCACCTCTTCGAAGTGGTCCGCGAGCCACTGGGCGGACGCGCGCATCGTGTGGAACTGGCGGCTCTGCTCTGTCTCGGGGTTAGCGGCCAGTTGGTCGATGCGCGCCTTGTACACCGTGGACCACAGCTGCGCCATCGCGTCGCGGTACAGGGGACCGAGCTTCGCGATCGTGTCGGCGTCGTCAACCAGCAAGAATCGCCAGCCCTGCACGTTGCCCCCGGACGGCGCACGCACGGCGGCGTCGAGGATCCTCGCCTGGCTCTCGATCGGGATCGGCTCGGACGTGACTCGTCGCATCGCTCGTGTCGTATAGAGCGCCTCGTGCAGTTCCACTCGATCTCCTCGTTGTCTCGTCGCTCGCAGCACAGTACGTCGGGGTGCCGACGTGGACCCCCGCCGAGTCACGCTCCCTACGATGGACCACCGAGGAGGGCTGATGGCGGGGATGGGGCACGGCGGGTTCAGCATGATGCGCTCGCTGCGACGCGACGAGGAACTGGTCAACCAGCGGATCGAGCGCAAGACCCTCCGCCGGATGATCACCTTCGCGAGGCCCTATCGCGGGATGCTCGCCTTGTTCATCGGCATCGTCGTCCTTGACTCCCTGGTCGTCGTCGTCAACCCGCTCATCCTGCGCCAGATCATCAATGTCGCGAGCAGGCACCCGGCCGCGGGCCAGGTCTTCTCGCTCGCAGCGCGGCACTCGCGCATCACCGAGATCATCGGCCTCGCCGTGCTGGTGGCCGCTCTCGCGATCGTCGACGCGGGCTTCACCCTCACGGAGCGGCGGATCTCGTCGGTCATCGGCGAGTACCTCATCTACGACATGCGGGCCAAGGTGTTCCGCCACATCCAGTCCATGCCGATCTCCTTCTTCTCAAGGACCCAGACCGGCGCGCTCATCAGCCGGCTGAACAACGACATCATCGGGGCCCAGCAGGCCTTCACCGACCTGCTCAGCAACGTGGTCGGCAACGTGATCCTCGTCGTGCTGGTCCTCGTCACCATGGCGCTGCTCTCCTGGCAGATCACGCTCGTCGCGCTCGTGCTCGTGCCGCTGTTCTTGGTGCCCGCCAAGGCCCTGAGCCCCCGGCTCGCGAGGCTCTTCCGCAGGGGCATGGGACTCAACGCCGAGATGAACACGATGATGCAGGAGCGCTTCAACGTGGCCGGCGCGATGCTCGTCAAGCTCTTCGGCCGACCCACCGAGGAGCACGCCGCGTTCGACGACCGGGCCGCCGGTGTCCGTGACATTGGTATCAAGCAAGCGACGTACCAGCGGATGTACTTCGTCGGGCTGAGCTTGACCGCCGCGCTCGCGACGGCGTTCGCCTACGGCTTCGGCGGCAAGGCCGTGGTCGACGGCACGATGCAGATCGGCACCGTCTTGGCCCTGACCGTCTACCTCGCGCGGCTGTTCGCCCCGCTCACCCAGCTCTCCAACCTCCACGTCGACCTGATGAGCGCGGTCGTGAGCTTCGAGCGGCTCTTCGAGGTCCTCGACCTCGAGCCGATGCTGGCGGAGGCGCCCGACGCCGTCGAGATCCCCCCAGGCCCGGCGACCGTCGAGTTCCGCGACGTGCGCTTCGCGTACCCGACCGCAGAGGAAGTCTCGATCGCATCGCTCGAGGCCGTCTCGGTGCTCGAGCGCACGGGCCGCGCCGAGGTGCTCCACGGCATCTCGTTCACCGCGGCACCCGGGACGATGACCGCGCTCGTCGGCCCCTCCGGGGCAGGCAAGACGACCATGTCCGCGCTCATCCCGAGGCTCTATGACCCAACCGGGGGCCAGGTCCGCATCAACGGCGTCGAGCTGCGGCACGCGACGACCGCGAGCATCGTTGACACTGTGGGTGTCGTCACCCAGGACGCGCACCTGTTCCACGACTCGCTGCGGGCGAACCTCCTCTACGCGAGGCCGAACGCGACCGACGCCGAGCTGGACGCCGCCCTCGAGTCAGCCCAGATCCTCGAGCTCATCCGCTCGCTGCCGAACGGGCTCGCCACGATCGTGGGTGAGCGGGGCTACCGGCTCTCCGGGGGCGAGAAGCAGCGCGTCGCGCTCGCGCGCCTGCTCTTGAAGGCGCCGCGGGTCGTGGTCCTCGACGAGGCGACGGCGCACCTCGACGCAGAGAGCGAGGTGGCCGTCCAGCGTGCCCTCGACATCACGCTCGCGGGCCGCACCTCCGTCGTCATCGCCCACCGGCTCTCGACGGTCCGGAACGCCGACGAGATCCTCGTCGTCGACCACGGCCAGATCGTGGACCGAGGCACCCACGTGGAGCTGCTCGCGCACAGCGGGCTGTACCGTGACCTGTACGAGACGCAGTTCGCGACCCAGGTCGACCGCGCCGCCGAGGCTGAAGAGGAGCTGACCGCGTGAGCTACTCCATCTTGGTCCTGTGCCGCGCGAACCTGTGCCGGTCGCCGGCGGCCGAGGTCATGCTCAACCGGGCCCTCGCTGCTGGCGACGTCGACAGCAAGGTCCTGTCGGCGGGCATGGAGGTCGAGGTCAACCAGGTGGCCCCCGAGGGCTTCATCGAGCTGGCGCTGCATCGCGGCATCGACCTGCGCGGGCACCCACAGGTCGTCTACACGCCCGACGTCGGCGAGGACTCCGACCTCGTGCTCGTCATGACGCGAGACCTCCTGCGCGCCTTGGTCGTCGAGACGCCGTCGCTGTGGCCGAAGTCGTTCACGCTCCTCGAGATCGTGCGGCGTGGCGGGTCGCTTGAGCCGCCTCGCCCCGACGACACCCTCGAGGGATGGCTCGCACGCGTGCACGCCACAAGGGACCGCGGCGAGCTCTTGGGCACGGACCCGATCGACGACATCCACGAACCCCAGTCAGACACCCTCGAGGGCAATGAGGCCATGTTCGGACAGCTCGATCGCTCGACGCGACAGCTCGCGAGGCTCCTGTCGTCGCTCAGTGGCTGAGCTGCCAGGCGTAGGTGACGGGGTCCTTCAGGAACCAAGTCTTCTGGGAGGGCCCAGCGACGGACCAGCCGGACGCGTTGAAGCTCAAGATGGTGAACTGCGGCCAGAGCCCTGACTGGGGGACGAACTGCAAGGAGTAGCCCCCGTGCACGACGGCGTCGGGGAGGAATCCCGTGAGGAGCAGGGTTTCGCTGCGGTGCGGCATGACGTTCACCTCGGCGCGCACCAAGGTGAGCCCCGACTCGGTGACCCCGCCAGGGGCGCTCGTGTGAGCCGGCAGCCACAGGTCGAGCCGCGCGACGTACTGGCCCCGGACGAATGAGTTCGTGTGGTCCGGCCCGCACACGTAGTGCGGGCGGCAGCCGACGGGCGCGGTGTTGCGGACGACGACCTTAACGACGAACGTCGCGGCGCCGTTCGCATCGATCGAGACCTTGTAGGACGCCGCGGTGTGGATGTACCAGTCCAGCTTGGCGGCGACCGCGGACTCGATCGCGAGGTGCACGACGTTGGTCGACGACGCGACGAGCGAGCCGCTGCCCCCGAAGCGCACCACGGCGCGCTCCAGGACCGGGAAGCGGCTCCAGACGAGCAGGTGGCGCCCGTGGGCGGCCTTCGCGAGCTGGTCGACCAGGTACGCGATGTCATAGGCGTGCTTCTTCATGCGCTTGACGGCGGCGGTCGCGACCGCGGACACCTCGTCGTGGCGCTTCCCCTGCTCGTAGCCCTTCGGGTACAGCTTGTACAAGCCGTGCAGCAGGACGAAGACCACGTTGGACGGCGTCACCTTCGCGGGGATGCCCTTTACGTACACCCCGCCCGTCACGTCGAGGACGTGCTGGAGCGCGAGCGCGTCGACGGCGATGACACCGTCGACCGACAGGTGGGTCCGCTGGTGGTACATCGCTGCCATCACGGCGCCCGAGAGCGGGAAGTCCGCGGTCGCGTTCACGGACTGCCAGATCTGCTCGGGCTGGAGGTCGCCGAATGCCTGGGCGGTGCCGGGGGGCAGGCGAAAGGGGGCCGGATGTCGGATCGTGAGGTTCCCGACCGACGCGGGATGGCTCATGGTGAACGTGCCGTTGCTCGCGCTCAAAAGCGCCCAGGACAGCACCGCTCCCTGGTCGCGCATCTCGGCGTTGTTCTCGCCTGCGAGCAGGTACGTGCGTGGACCATCGGCGCCAAGGAACGGGCCCACGTAGTTGAGGAGGTCGCCGCCTGTCGACAGCAGCGCGGTGATCTTGGTGAGCTCGGTGTCAAAGGAGTCCCGAGCGCTCGCGAGCGGGCCGATCAGCAGTCCCGAGCCCCGGTTAAGGGGCTTGAGCGCGGTGACCGCCTGGTGCACCCGGATGTCGAGGATATTGAGCTCGGGCAGCGAGATCGACGTGCCATGGCTCGCGAGGACCAGCTCGTTGACGGCGCTCAGCAGCGTGCCGGCCTGCTGGGAGGTCGTGTCGAAGTCGTTGACGAGGCTCGTGACCCCGTCGACCTGCTGGCCGACGAAGGGGATCCACGACAGCACGTGCAGCGGGATGGAGTTGTTGACGAGATTCGCCGCGCTGTCGGTCTTGCGCTGCATGACATCGATCTGGAGGCTTGCGTTGGCCCGGCCCGTGGACGTGAACAGCTGGGTGCGGTCCACAGCAAGCGAGGTCGCCTCGGACTGCGCTCCTCGCAGGTCGTTTCTCGCCTGGAGGATCGTGAGCACGCCCCAGACCGCGCACACGACGAAGACGACGGCGACCGCGAGCAGGGTCCCGAGGGCGATCTGCCGAGCGATCTCGAGGGGCCAGCGCCCGCGCAGGTAGCGAGCGGAGCGCCGCAGCGACTCGCGGGGCGAGCGCTGCGGCTTCATCCCCTGACGGTGCGAACGACGGCGGTGGCCATGCTGGTGCCCGTCGCGATGCTGGGTGTAGTGCGACCAGCCGTGCCGGAACTGGTGGAGGGGCCGCTGGCGGCGGTGGGCGTAGGGTTCCATCGACTCGTCGACGCTCGGGCCGCGCGGCCCGGCTCAGTCCGTCAGTGTCTCAGGTGACGCGGGGTCAGTCCGTGATTCGTCGCGCCCGACGCTCGTCGTGACGCCGGCTGGCGCTGCCGCCTCGCCCTCGCCGTCGATCGGTGTCGCGATGGAGGTGCCGACGGCCTGGCGCTGGGCGCCGCCTGACCCGTAGCCGTACCCGTAGCCATAGCCGTACCCGTAGCCATAGCCGTACCCGTAGCGGTAGTACGCGTACGAGTCAGCCGCCGGCGCTCGGTTGAGGACGACGCCCACGAGCGCAGCGTCCACCTGGCGGAGGATCTCGATGGCCCGCGCCGTGTCCCGCTTGGTCGAGATGCCCGACGCGGCAACGAGCAGGACGCCGTCGGCCTTGGCGGCGAGCACCGCGGCGTCCGAGACCGGGAGCAGCGGCGTGCTGTCGAGGATGACGAGGTCGCAGCGCCGCTTGAGCGCCTCGAGGATCTGCTCGGTGCGCCGTCCCGACAGCAGCTCGGACGGGTTCGGGGGGATGGGGCCCGCGGCGAGGATCTTGAGGTAGGGACTGCCGGGCACCTCTTGGATCGCGTCGTCGAGCTCGACTTCCCCCAAGAGCACCGAGGTGAAGCCGACGTCATTGGTCACGCCGAAGAACTCATGGATCCGCGGCTTGCGGAGGTCGCAGCCGACAAGGATCACCTCTTGGCCTGCAGCCGCGATCGTGTAGGAGAGGTCGGCACAGACCGTGGTCTTGCCGTCGGCAGCGGCTGGCGAGGTGATGAGCAGCGTCTTGAGAGGCACCTCGAGGGACATGAATTGCAGTGACGTGCGCAGCGCTCGGAACGCCTCGGCGGGGGGCGACTTCGGCTGCTCTGCGGCAATCAGCAGCGGCGTCTTTCGGTCCTCCCACTCAGAGATGAGCGGGATGAGCCCGATCGCGGGCTTACCGGCGGCGATCTCCTCGAGCTCGGCTCGGGATCGGATCTTGTCGTCCAAGGACTCGCGCAAGAGCGCGATCGCGATGCCGATGGCGAGGCCCGCAAGCCCGGCCAGCAGCCCGTCCGTCGTGGGCTTGGGGGAGATCGGCGACGAGCTCGGCGACGCGCCCACCTTGGTGTCCACCCCCTGGCCCGTCTTGGTCAAACTGGAGATGATGCCGACCTGGAGCGTATTGAGGGCGCCCTGCTTCTTCACGTCTTGGTTGAGCTGCGCCGCGAGGCCGTAGTACAGGACGTTGCGCCGTGTCATGTGCACGAGCTCGTGGGAGATCTGGAAGACTGCAAGGTTGTTTTGGGTGATCTGATAGGAGATTATGGCCTCGTAGGTATAGGCCTTGCCGATTGCCTGCTCCGTAAAGATGTTGTTGTACGCCTGGATGACGTCGTGCACGCACTGGGCGGCGAACTTCGGATTCGAGGACTTCCCGCTCAGGACGATGAGCTGGGTGCTGGGGTACTGGGCGGCCGAGAGGCTGCAGAGCGGCTGGCCGAGGAGGTGCTGGGCCGCCGCGCGGACCTTCGGCGCGAGCAGCTCGATCTCCTCGGTCAGGATCAAGCTCGCGTTTGGGGTCCCCTTTTGCCCCGGGAACAGGACCTTGGCAGAGGACAGGTAGACCGGCGAGCGCAGTGTGTCGACCACGAGCATGCCGCCGAGCGCCACCAGCAGGCACATCAGCACGGTGACCTTGCGGCGCCAGAGCACATTGACGTACTGGCCAATGTTCTGGTTCGCGCGCGTGTTGGTGGTCGTTTCCACGGGGTGTGATGCTAGCCGCGAACCTCAGATTCTCCATTAAGAATTTGGTTTGTCGAGTCGCTGTGCGAGAATCACAGCAATGTCTTTGCGGCCCGGCATTGACCTGAAGCTCGCTGTCGGGGACCCCCCCGCGCCCCAGGGCCGCTCCGCCTGGGTCCTCGTCGCCACGGCCTCGGCCGCGTGCATCGGCATCGCGATCGCCTCGGGGACCCACCTCGGCCTGGTCCTCATCGTGCTGCCCGTGTTCATCGCAATCGTGTTCCAGTCCCCGAAAACAATGATCGGCATCCTGCCGATTTGGATGGTGCTGCTCGGCCTCATTCGCCGCCTCACCAACGGCGGGGGCAACATCACCTTCTCGGGCGACCCGGTCCTCATCATCGGGCCGATCGTGATCCTGCTCCTCTTCTTCGTCGCGGCAAGCCGCGGGGCGTTCGAGAATCGCACCCGGCTCGCCAACGCGGTCGGGGCGCTCGGCGTCATCGCCTTGCTCGAGGCGTTCAACCCCAAGCAGGGCAGCCTGCTCACCGGGCTCGGGGGCCTGCTGTTCATCCTGGTCCCGATGCTCGCCTTTTGGATCGGGCGCACGCTGCTCGACGACAACCTCGCCCTGCAGATCGTTCGCACCATCGCGGTGCTCGGTCTGTGCTCATCGGTCTACGGCCTGTTCCAGGAGTTCCGCGGGCTGCCGCCGTGGGACCAGAACTGGATCTCGTCCAACGGCTATGCGGCGCTCACCGTCGGTTCCGCGATCCGGGCGTTCGGCTCCTTCTCGTCAGCCGAGGAGTACGCCGCGTTCCTCTCGATCAGCCTCGTGGCGTGGCTCGCGCTCTCGCGCAAGCAGACACGCGTGTTCCCTCCCGCGCACCTTGCCGGCGTCGCCATCGTGGCGATCGCGCTGTGGTTCGAGTCCGAGCGCACCGCGATCTTCCTCGTGGTGCTCGCCATCGGCGTCATGGCGGCCTCGCGGCTCCGGCTCCGTCCCGTCGGCGTGCTTGCAGCCGGTGCCGGGGCGGTCGTGCTCCTCGTGGTCCTTGGCGGTCAGCTCGGCGGGGGCGGCGGCGGCGGCAGCGGCGGAAGCGCCGCCAGCCAGCTCAACAACCACGTCTACTCAGGCATCACCGGGCCGTTCGGCTCAGGGTCCTCGGCGCCAGGGCACATCCGCCAGACCGAGAAGGGGATGCTCCAGGGCATCAAGAACCCCTTCGGCCATGGCACCGGCGCAGTCACCCTGGCCGCGAGCCGCTACGCGCACTCGCGGACCGGCGGCACCGAGTTCGATCCCGGCAACATGGGCATCGCGTTCGGGATCTTCGGGCTCATCGCGTACTTCTTCGTGCTCTGGCAGGCGATCAAGACCGCGTACCTCGGAGCGTTCCTTCGACGAGACGTCGTCTCGCTCTTCGCCCTCGGGATGCTCATGGCGGTGCTGTTCCAGTGGACGAACGGCGACCTGTACTCGGTGTGCTGGCTGATCTGGCTCTTCTTGGGGTACCTCGACATGTCGCTCATGCGGGTGCGAGCAGAGATCGCCGCGATGCCAGCGCCGCCGCCGAGGATCCAGTGGCGCCGTCCCGGGGAGCTCCTGCGCCCCATCGCGGAGCGGTGACGCGCATCCGCGTCGCGTACGTCGCGCACTCTGTTGACCCAAGGCGCGGCGGCATGGAGCTCGTCAGCGCGCGCCTGCTCGAGCGGCTAGCCCTGCATGTCGACCTCGAGGTCGTCGCCGGCGACGGCCTCGAGACGCTGCCACCGGGCGTGCGGCGCACGCACGTGCCGATCCCGAATAGGCCCAGCGCCGCGAGGCTCGTTCTCTTCGACCTCTGGGGCACACTTCGCCTGCTTGCAGTACGCCGCAGGTGCGACGTCGTGCACACCTGCGGCGCCGTGGTGCACGCCAACGCGGACGTCGTGACCATGCACCTGAGCCACGCCGCGGTGATCGAGGCCCAGGGCGGCTCGCGCCCGCCGGGTCGCGCCGGCCTGCGGGGCACCGTTGGCTCGTGGCGGCGACGACTCGCGGCGAGCCTCGAGCGCTGGGTGCTTCGTCCCGGGCGAACAAGGCGGCTGGTCGCGATCTCGGCATCGGACGCCCTCGACCTCGCTGCGCGTTACCCGGCAGTCGAGCTCACGCTCATCGAGAACGGCATCGACATCGATGCCACACGGACCGGTGAGCGCGCCAGTGCCGATCCTGGGGCCCCGCTGCGAGTGGTGGTCGTCGCGGGCGACTTCGAGCGCAAGGGCGTCGCGCTCGCGATACGAGCGGTCGCTGGGACCCGGCGCTGCCGGCTCCGTGTCGTGGGCGCTGGCGACCTGGGTGCGATGCAGGGGCTCGCGGCGTCCTGCGGGGCGGCGGACCGCGTCGAGCTCGTCGGTCATCGCGCCGATGTGTGGCCTGAGTACGCGGACGCCGACGTCGTACTCTCGTGCTCGGCGCACGAGTCCTTCGGGCTGGCCGTCGCCGAGGGCGCGGCCGCGGGCTGCGCCGTCGTCTGCACCGACACGGGCGTAGGCCCGGCGCTCTGCGATGACGACGGCAGCGGGCCAGGCGGCATCGTGGTCGAAGCGGACGCGAGAGCCATCACCCAGGCGCTCGACCACCTCGACACCGACCGAACCTCGTGCCGCGCAATGGGTGCGGTCGCCGCCTCGCACGCAGCGCGCTACACCTGGGACGCGATGGCCACGAGCACCCTTGCGCTCTACGACGAGCTCATCGCGACGGGCTCGTGAGGGTCACCCACATAGGGCTCGAGACCACCTCGACGCGGCCGGGCGGGCTCAACCGGTACCTCGAGAGCCTCCTCGAAGCCCAGCGCGCCGCTGGCCTTGACGCCGTCGCCGTCGTCCTGGGCGACGGCGACGCCGATCGCGACGGCGTCACGATCGTGCGAGACGCGCACGGCTCGATCGTGCGCGCCGCGCTCCGGATCGACCGGGCCGTGCGCGCGACGAGGCACGCGGACCTTGCCGACGCGCACTTCGCGGGGACCTCGGTGTACACCACGACCATCGGCGCGCTGCGCTCGACGCCGCTCGTCGTGCACTTCCAGGGACCGTGGGCCGACGAGAGCGCGCACGCCGGCTCGGTCGCGTGGAACGTCGCGGCGAAGCGCATCATCGAGCGCATCGCCTATCGGCGAGCCGACCGCTTCGTCGTCCTCTCGGGCGCCTTCGCCGAGATCCTCTCGTCGAGCTACGGAGTCGCGCCGTGGTCCATCGAGGTCATAGCCCCCGGCGTCGACCTCGAGCGATTCACCCCGGGGGACCGAGCGACGGCCCGTGCCAGGCTCGGCGTCACGGCCACCAGAGTCGTGCTCGCCGTCCGCAGGCTTGTGCCGAGAATGGGTCTCGAGGTCCTGCTCCATGCCTGGCGCGACGTGCAGCCGACCGACGCAGACATCCTCGCGATCGTCGGCGACGGTCCTGAGGCGGCTCGCCTGCGCTCGCTCGCCGACAGCCTCGGCATTCACGCGACGGTCCGGTTCAGCGGGACCGTCGACGACACGACGCTCGTCGACTGGTACCGAGCAGCGGACGTGACCGTCGTCCCGAGCGTCGCCCTCGAGGGATACGGGCTCGTCGTGCTCGAGTCCCTCGCGTGCGGCACCCCCGTCGTCGGCACCGACGCGGGGGGGCTCCGAGACGCCGTCGCCCTCGCGGGCGGGGAAGCGCCCGTCCCGTCCGGTGATCATCGCGCGCTCGCCGCGGCACTCGCCCGTTCGATCGCCGAGCCCGCGACACCCGAGCGCGCCGCTCGGCTTCGCGAGGTCGCCGCCGAGCACTCCTGGGCTCGGGTCGCAGAGCGACACCTGCGGCTCTACGAGCGCGTCATCGATGACCGCGAGCCGATGCGCGTCGTCGTGCTTGACCACACCGCGGTCCTGTCCGGCGGCGAGCTCGCCATCGCCCGGGCGATCGGCGGCCTCGGTGCGGCGGCGTCGGTCCACACGATCTTGGCGGCGGACGGCCCGCTGCGGGCCCGGCTCGAGGACGCAGGCTCGACCGTCGAGGTACAAGAGCTCGGCGACCGCGCGCGCCACGTGAACCGCGCGACCGTCCGGCCCGGCAGCCTCGACCCACGCGCCGTCGTCGGGACCGCGCGCTATGTCGTGCGGCTCGCTCGGCGACTCCGCCAGCTGCGGCCCGACGTGGTGCACACCAACTCGCTCAAGTCGGCGCTCTACGGAGGCGCAGCTGCGCGTCTCGCGGGGATCCCGTGTGTCTGGCACGTCCGGGACCGCATCGCGAGCCCGTACCTGCCGGCGCCTGCGGTCAGGCTCGTCCGCGCCGCCGCGCGAGTGCTCCCCACCGTCGTCGTCGCCAACAGTGAGTCCACGCTGCACGCGCTCGGCGTCGACGGCCATGTGATCCCAAGCCCGCTCGACCCGTCGATCGCACCTCCAACGGCGCGCCACGGCCACGTCGGCGGACTGCGGGTGACGGTGCTCGGTCGCCTCGCACCGTGGAAGGGACAGGACCTCGCGATCGAGGCATTCGCTGACGCGCTCGCCTCGTCGACGGCCACGCTACGCATCGTCGGCGCGGCGCTGTTCGGCGAGGAGGCGTTCGCCGCTTCACTCCCTGGCCGAGCGGCCTCGTCGGGCGTCGCAGGCCGCGTCGAGTTCCTCGGCTTCGTGTCTGACGTGGCGGCCGTGTTGGCCGACACCGACGTGCTCGTGCACTGCTCGACCATCCCCGAGCCGTTCGGCCAGGTGGTCGTCGAGGCCATGGGCGCGGGCTGCGCGGTCATCGTCCCGGACGCGGGCGGGCCCGCCGAGGTCGTGACTGACGGCGTCGACGGGCTCACGTACCCGATGGGCGACCGGGCCGCCCTCGGCAAGTTGCTGCGACGGCTCGCTGACGACGAGGGCCTCCGGACCCGGCTCGGCACGGCCGCGACTGAGACCGCCGCGAGGTACACGCCACAGGTACTGGCGCCGCTCCTGCTCGGGGCATGGCGTGAGGCGTCGGACTCCGGGCGTCGGGCACGACGTCGGCATCGACGTGGCTAGCAACGGCGACGCGCCGCCCTGCGCAATCAGCGTCGTCATCCCGACCAAGGACCGCCCCCAGCTGCTCGCACGCTGCGTGCAGGGCGTGCTCGCAGCCTGTGATGCCACGCGGCGGCGCTGCGAGGTGCTGGTGGTCGACGACGCGTCGACGCCCCCCGTCGCAGAGATCGACGACGAGCGGGTGCACGTGCTGCGGACCACGGGCGTGGGACCGTCGCGTGCGAGGAACCGCGGCATCGCAGCGGCGTCGGCCCCCGTCGTCGCTTTCACTGACGACGACGTCGAGGTGGACGTCGAGTGGCTCGTCCAGGCGCTCGCGACCCTTGACTCGTCGCCGTCGGCTGCCGGGGTGACAGGTCGCACTGACTCCCCGCCCTTCGACCCCCTCTACGAGCACTCCGTGTTCGACCACGACGGGGGGAGCTACCTCACCTGCAACGTGGCCTACCGGACCTCTGCACTGCGGGCCGTCGGCGGCTTCGACCGCCAGTTCCCCCATGCCGCGCACGAGGATCGCGACCTCGCCTGGCGCGTGCGCGCGAGCGTCGGCGAGGTGGCCTACAACCCCGCCATGCGCGTGGTGCACCCGGGCCGTCCCTTCGCGGCGCGCCAGTGGGACAGGCGCGGACGGCTCGTCGTCGACGACTGGCTCCTGCTTCGCCGCTTCCCGGAGGCGAAGGCGTCTCGCCTCCCGGTCCGTGTCGCGCCGCTCGCCTCCATGCTGCGCCGGTGGTGGTCGATCGCGCGAGGCGACGGCGGCATCGACGGCTCGCCGCGGCGCGCGGCGCGATGGGCTCGCCTCACAGCCGGCCAGTTCGTGGTCGCGAGCTGGGTGGTCGCCACGCAGTGGCGGCACCACAAGGACCGCTCGACGGTCCCTGCCCCTGGGCTCGAGCGAGCCGGGCTCCGGATCGCCTACGTCGGCCCGGTGCCCAACCCCGTCGCAGGTGGGGCGCCAGGCGTGGCGGGGCTGCTCCTCGGGGCCCTCGCACGGCGTGGGGCGAGCATCGACTGCTTTGTGGCGATGAGCCGCGAGACCGACCCGCTCGGCGAGCTCGCGGGCGTTGCAGGGATCGAGGTCGTCGCCGCGCACTCGGGATTCGGCTTCGAGCGCTGGTACTCGAGGGACCGACTCACCAAGATGGCCTCGCACCAGGTCGCCTCTGCGCTCGCGCGTCGCCGCCTCGCTGCCACTCTCGCCGCGAGGCATCGAGCGGTGCCCTACGACGTCGTCTACCAGTGCTCGAACATCGAGTCGTTCGGCGTGCCGCCCGAGCGGCGGCGGCCGCCGCTCGTGCTGCACCCATCAGTGCACGCGGCGGGCGAGCTGCGCTGGATGCGCGAGGAGCGCGTGCTCTCGTCGGGGCTCGAAGGTGTCTGGCGGCCGATGCTCGTGCGCGCGTGGCTCGCCGCGCGGTCCGCTCGGCAGGGACGCGATGCTCGTCGCGCCGACCGTGTGCTCGCGATCTCGCCCGGCTTCCGTCGTGACCTCGTCTCGGACTACGGGCTTGACCCAGCGCGCGTCACCGTCGTGCCCAACTGCATCGACCTCGAGCGATTCGCGGGCGCGAGCAGCGAGCTGGCAGAGGGCGCACCGGCGTCGGTGGTGAGCGTCGGTCGCCTGACGGTGCGAAAGGGGCTCGAGGACGTTGTCGCCCTGTCCCACGCGCTTCGGGACCTCGCCGGGCGCATCGAGGTCGTCGTCGTCGGTGCACCGTCGCTGTGGAGCGACTACTCCGCGCTGCTCGAGGACCTCGACGAGCTCATCGGGCGGTCCGTCGGCCACCTCGGCCGCGACGAGGTCGCACGGCTCGTCGCACGGGCGCTCTGCTTGGTGCAGCTGTCGCGCTACGAGCCGTTCGGCCTCACCGTCGCCGAGGCACTCGCGTGCGGCACCCCGGTCATCGTCACCCCCGCGGTCGGCGCGGCCCAGGGCCTCCCCGCGGACGTGGCGCGCGTGGTCGAGCCGGGCGACGTCGCGGCAGTGGCGACCGCGGTGCGCGAGCTGCTCTCGCTCAGCGGGGACGAGCGCGAGTTCCTCGCCGCGCGTTGCCGGGCTGAGGCGAAGCGCTTCTCACCCGACGTGGTCGCGCCGCTGCTCGAGGCCGAGCTGCTGGCAGCCGCTCACCCAAAGGTCTCGTAGGCGACGCCGCGCCCGCGCAGCAACGCCCAGCCCCCCGACAGCGTGCCGCGCCACGACGGCGCGACCTTGCGCACGGTCGCGGCGTCGCGTCGCGACAGCGCCACGAGACCGCGCAGCGCCCCGGGGCAGCCGCGGTCGCCGACTGCGACCGCGTAGCCACAGCGCACGAGGCCCCGCACCCCGCCGATGGCGACCACGAGGTTGTACGCGGCGTCGCTGACCGCCGTCGGTGAGGGGTCAGCGCGGGTGTCCTCGCCCAGCCGCGGAGCCGGTCGGTGCTGCACGGTGAGCGACGGGTCGTACAGGAGGGTGAAGCCGTGTTCGCGCGCGTAGCGCCCGACGGCGATCTCGAAGTGCGCCTGGGCACCCGAGCCACGGAGGCCCTGGGGGATCCCGAGGGCCGCCCGACGGTACGCGGCATTCACCCCTTTGAGGAACGCCACCTCCCTGGGCGGGCCAGCACCGAGGTGGTGGTTGCCCACGTGGCGACCGAACCACGTGAGCCGACCCACGTCGTAGGTGCGGGTCTCTGTGCGCGCGACGTCGCCGTCGTAGAGCTCGTCGCGCCCACCGGCCGCGCCGGCGCCAGGCCTCGTCGAAAGGAGTGCCAGGAGCCCGGCGGTCCAGCCGGGCGAGGCGACCGCGTCGTCGTCGGTGAAGCAGACCACGTCGCTCGTCGAGGAGCGCGCGCCCGCGGCCATGGCCGACAGCACGCCGGGCTCGTCGAGCTCGAGGTACGTGCACGAGATCGGTGCGCCCGCAACCACACGGGCGGTGTCGGCGTCCCCCCTCCGTGCAACGACAAGCACCTCGTCGGGCGCGCGGTCCTGCGCGGCGAGGGCTGCGAGGCAGTCGGCGAGGGATTCGGGGCGGTGATGCGTCGGGATCACGACGGCCAGCGTCGTCACCCGGGGACCCCGATCGCCGCGCGGGTGATCCGGTGCGCGACGACTCGCGCCAGTGGACCCGGGAGGATGTCCTGGAACCACGCGAGATCCTCAGCGCTGAAGTACCGGGTCACGCGGATGACGGCCACGAACACCACCAGGTACACGACCCCGAGCAGCGCGAGGGCGCCGAACGCGGGGCCCCGCTGATGGACCACGGCGTCGGGGAGAAAGAGGAGCGCGAGACGGGCGCAGCCCGCCCCCGCAACGATCGCTGCGAGCAGCTTTGACATCCAGGAGAACAGCAGCTCGGTGGCGGAGCCTTCGATGAGGCGGTGGAAGCGGACCAACAGGTACGCGGTCGCCACCAGCTTTGCGATGACCGTGGCGAGCATGACCCCCACCATCCCGAGGGGCTTCACGAGCGCGATGGTGAGGGCAAGGTTGATCACGAACGCCGCCGCCTGGGCCCGCACGCCGAGACCGACGCGCCCCATGGCCATGATCGTCGCTGCCGCGGCAGGCCGCGGCAGCCCGATGAGGAGTGCGGCGACGGCCAGGCACGCCGCGGCGTCGGTGATCGGGATCCCGCCCTTGGGCGGGTAGCTGCCGAGCCAGAACGCCAAGAAGACCGGTGCGGTCCCGAGCAGCGCGCCGCCGATGAGACTCCCGAGGAGCGCGACCAGCCGGTTGGCCCGTGTGTACATCCGCCGCATCGCAGCCAGCCCCTCACCTGCTGCGTGGGCTGCGGAGATCGCGCTCAGCATCGAGGACTGTGCGAGGAAGCCGAAGTACGTGGTCATGCCGGCGGCCCTCTGGGCGAGCTGGTACGTGCCGTTGCGCCCGACGGACACGAAGGTGCTGATCACGACCGCGTCGGTCTCATAGGTGAGCAGCTCGAGGACACCGCCCAGCTGCAGCCAGGAGCCGAAGCGCGTCATCTCTCGGATCATCGAGCGCTCGAGTCGGAAGGGGTTCCCGTAGGGAGCGCCCGCGCGAACTGACACGAAGCCCATCGTCACGACGAACGTGAGGGCGAGCTGGATCGACGAGGCGACCACGAGCGCGCTCAGCTTGCTGCCCGTGAGCAGCATGCCGAGCAGCACGCCTGCGTACACGAATCGCGTGGCGGCGTCGATGACAGTGACGAGCCACTGGTCCCCGATCGCAGACAGGCGCGATGACATGATCGCGGTGAGGCAACCGGCGACCGTGTAGGCGTACCCCCACTCGAAGAACTCGATCGCGACGTGGCTGAGGCCGGCATGCAGGCCAAGATGCGGCACCCACGCCGGGATCGCCCAGATGATGATCGGGAGCCCGACGATCCCGAAGCCGATCCAGACCAGCGACGCCAGCGAGCACATGCTGGCACCGAGGGCCTTGTCCCCCCGCACGTGCGCCTGCGCGCCGTAGCGCGTGACGAGGTCACCGAAGCCCGGGTCGACGACGGTGATGTAGCCGACGGTGGTCATGATGAGGCCCCAGAGCCCGAACTCGACCAGTCCCACGTGGGAGAGCACGACCGGCGTCGTGATGAAGCCGATCAGGGTGAAGAGGATCTGACCGCCGAGCAGCGTCATGCTGTTGCCGGCGACGCGTCTGCCGCGGAACTCGGTGCCTCGCCGCAGCGCCGCTGGCGGGGACGCGTCGTGGTCGTCCGACACGCCCACAGTGTTCCAGACGGGCCTCGTCCGGAGAACGACTCACCACGCTGTCGTCCACTGAGGGCTCTCGCGATCCGTATCCGGCGCCGAACCCGAGTCGGCTGCGACGATACCGAGGTGGCAAGGTCGAGCGGCAGCCTCGTCGTGGTCAGCCATGCGTGCGTTCTGGCCGCGAATCAGCAGGTCTATGCAGACGTCGCGTCGCGCGGCCCGAGCGTGCACCTCATCGTGCCGAAGCGCTGGGTCAACCAGTACGAGCCGGACGGCTTCGACGCAGAGATGCTGCCGAGCCTTGGCGGGCACATCACTCGCCTCGCGGTCCTCGGCAAGGGCCGCCCGCAGCGTCACGTCTACGCCGCGCGATGCGCCAACGTGCTGCGGCGACTCAGCCCGAGCGCCATGCTCATCGAAGAAGAGCCGTTCTCCGTCGCCGCGCTGCAGTGGAGCTGGGCTGCGCGCCGGGCCAACGTCCCCTTCGGCGTGCAGGTCGCCGAGACCCTTGATCGCGGGCTGCCCGAGCCGGCGAGGCGCTGGCGTCGCGTCGTGCTCTCGCATGCCGCGTTCGTAGTGGCCCGCTCGCCTGCTGCAGCAGGACTCGCGCGTCGCTGGGGCGCGACGGGGGAGGTCTCGGTGATCACCCACAGCGTCGACGAGCCACCGGAGCGACCGATGCCCGCTGGCCCCTTCACCGTTGCGTACGTCGGTCGGCTTGACGAAGAGAAGGGGATCGAGGACCTGCTCGACGCGTTCGCGTCACTCGAGGTCGAAGCGAGGCTCGTGGTCGCAGGCGACGGACCGCTGCGCGGTCGTGTTGAGCGCGCCGGGCAGCGCGTCCAGCTGCTCGGCGCGGTGCCGCACGACTCGGTCGGCGACGTCTACGCGATGGCCGACCTCACCTGCGTGCCGAGCCGCACGACGCCGACCTGGGAGGAGCAGTTCGGACGCGTCCTCGTCGAGTCGCTTGCCCACGGCGTCCCTGTGCTCGCGACCACGACGGGCTCGATCCCCTGGGTGGTCGCCCAGACCGGCGGCGCGGTGCTCGTGGCCGAGCGAGATCCTGGCGCCCTGGCGCGCGCGATCACCGAGCGAGTGCTCGACCGGCGCGGCACGGCCCTCATGGGGCACGAGGCGCGGCCGCGGGCGCTCGCCTCGTTCTCGAACCCCGCGGTTGCGACCAGCCTCGTGGCCCTCTTGGAGCGCGTCAGCGAGCGGTGACGAGCTCGCGGAGCCGGGCCACGAACCGGTCCTTGCTGAATGCCGCGACGTGCGAGGCCAGGGTTGCCGCGTCCGGCGGGGACGCGGCCTGCGCCTCGACGGCACGGGCGATCGAGACCGGGCTCACCTCGTCGAGCAGCGTGCCCGTCTCGCCGTCGCGGACCGTGTCGAGGTAGCCGCCGTACCGGCGTGCGACCGTCGGCGTGCCGTTCGCCGCTGCTTCGAGGGGGGTGAGCCCGAGGTCCTCGAAGCTGACAGCGATGAGCACGGACGCCGCGGCGTAGCACCAGCGGAGCGTCGGATCGTCGAGCGTGCCGAGGAAGCGGACGTTCCGCGGTGCCGTCTCGCTGAGCGGCCCGAGGAGGGGACCCTCGCCAACCATGACGTAGCGCATCGTCGGCGACGCTCGCGCCGCGTCCACGACGAGCCCCACCTGCTTGTACGCGAGGAGCCGCGAGACGCACAGGACGAAGCCCTCCTCGAGGCCCTCGACGGGCGTCATGGGTCCCTCCGAGGTCAGCGCGGGCGGAGGGAACAGCACTTCTGCGTCGCGGCCGTAGAGCTCGCGGACGAGCGTCGCGGTCGCCGTCGAGTTCGCGAGGTACACGGACGCACGCCGAGCGCCCGCCTGGTCCGCGAGGCGCAGCGGAGGCCCAAGGATCCCCATGGCTGAGCGCCCGACGAACGAGCGCAGCGTCGAGCGGCCCAGGTACTGCTGTTGCTGGTAGAGCCACCGCGCCGGGGCGTGGCAGTAGACGATGAGCCTGCCGTCGGTGCGCACCTCGTGCGCCCAGCCAGAGCTGCTCGCGAGCACGACGTCGGCGTCGACGTGCTGGGACAGGAACCACGGTGCGAGGAAGGGGAGCGCGACGCGGTGGTGCTGGCGCAGGAACGCGGAGCGGTCGAGGATCCCAGTGCGCACGTCAAGGCCGCTGAACGCCTCGAAGGTGTCGGCGGGGTCGTACAGCGAGGTCACGATCGGCGCGTCAGGGAAGGCCTCAGCCAGGACCAGGACGACTCGCTCCGCTCCGCCTCGCTGTGTCAGGTAGTCATGGACAATCGTGACGTCAGTAGGCACCGAGCCCCCGGATCATCGCCCGGGGCGTGTCCGCGCAGATCTTGATGTCCCACCACAGTGCCCAGCTCGTCACGTAGAGGTAGTCCAGCTGGCGCAGCTCTTCTGCGGTCACCTCGTTGCGACCCGAGACCTGCCAGAGCCCGGTGATCCCGGGCCGCAGGTCGAAGCGCCGCGCGGCCCAGCCCGAGGCCGGCTCGGACTCCGAGGTCACAAAGGGGCGCGGTCCGACGATCGACATCGAGCCAGCGAGCACGTTGCCGAACTGGGGGATCTCGTCGAGGCCGATACGCCGCAGGAACCCGCCTATCGGCGTCAGGCGCTCCACCTCGCTCGCCTTGCCCCTTGCCTCGTGCAGCGGGACCAGCTCCTCGGACAGGGCCTCGACGTCGCTGCGCGCCGACCTGTCGACGCGCATGGTCCGGAACTTGTAGATCGTGAAGGATCGCCGGTGGCGCCCGAGGCGCTCCTGGCGGAAGAAGACCGGGCCCGGCGAGGTCAGCTTCACGACGACGGCGATCACGAGGGCGAACGGGATGCTGAGTGCGAGGAGCACGCTTGCCACGACGACGTCGAACGTGCGCTTCGTGAAGCGGTCGAGCCCCGTCATCTGTGGCGGCACGGTCTCGAGGAGCGGGAGCCCCGACAGCTCGGTCAGCCTCGAGCGCCACGAGACGAGCTCGAACACCCTCGGCACGAGCGCGACGTCCGCCAGCTCCATCGCCCGGCGGTACTCGGCGAGGTGGTCGCCTTCGAAGTCGCCCGTCGAGCCGACGACGATGCGGTCGACGTCGAAGTCGCGGATCACCTGCTCGAGGTCCGAGAGTCGCCCGAGCGCGCCGGGCGGCAGCGACTCGGTCGTCGCCACCCAGCCCACCACCTGGATCCCATGGTTCAGTCGAAGGTGCGTCGTAAAGCGCGCGACGCCCTCGCCGCGGTCGACGATGAGCACTCGCACAGGGCTCTGGCGAAGCACCTCGTGGCGAAGCAGCGCATGGCCGATCGGCAGCAAGAACACCGCGACGAACATCGCGGCGAGCACCTGGGTCGCGACCTGGACCGTGTAGTACGCGTAGTGATGCGCGATGTAGGAGAGCGCGAGGGCGAGCACGCCGCCGAAGGTGACGCCCATCGTGTAGTTCTGCAGCTCGGTGAACGTGCTCTGCGTCGGGCTGCGCCGCGACATCCGGTACATCCCTGAGAGCGCCATGCCGAGCACGATGCCGACCGGGAACAGCGTCCCGTGGGGAAAGTTGACCCAGAAGTTGGACAACCGATTCACTGGATTCCTTGACGCGAGGCTGAGCAGGTACAAGCCGATCCCAAGCGACGCCCAAGCGAGCAGGAAGTCACTTGTGACAATGCCAACCGTGTAGGACTTCGTGTTGAGACCGCGTCGGGGCCGTGAGGGGGCCGGCAGGCTCGGGGCGTGACGGCTGGGCGCACTTCGCCGAACGCCTTCGATCTTCAGGGCCACGCCGACACCTCCTCAGGCACCGCTGACTATGTTCACATGCCAATCATGTGAACGCCACCGTCAACATGCAGGACGTGACCAGTGGTTGCTTTGAGGAGGTCCGAGAACAGGGCAATTGCGGCGTCAGCGGCCGGTGTGGCGTCGTGCACGTCCCAGCCGAGAGGTGCGTGATCTCCCCACTGGTCCTCGAATGCCGCAAAGCCGGGGATCGACTTCGCCGCGATCGTGCGCACCGGCCCAGAAGCGACGAGGTTCACTCGGATGCCCCTCGGCCCGAGCTCCTTGGCGAGGTACCGCGCAAGTGACTCGAGTCCGGCCTTGGCGACGCCCATCCAGTCGTACACGGGCCACGCCCTCGTCCCGTCGAAGTCGAGCCCAACGACGGACGCGCCGCCGTCGCGCCCAGCGACCTCGAGAAGGGGCAACATCGCGCGGGTGAGCCCAGCAAGCGAGTACGTCGAGACCTCGAAGGCCGTTGCGACGTCGGCCGCGCTCGCAGCCAGCATCCCGTGTCCGAGGCAGTCCGCCGGCGCGTAGCCGATCGCGTGGAGCAGCCCGTCGAGTCGGCCGAATCGCTCGCCCAGCGCGTCGCGCGCCGCCTCCATCTGGAAGGGCACGGTGACGTCGAGCTCCAGGATCTCGCCGACGTCGCCGACGTCGCTGAGACGCTTCGCCGTCCTGCGCGTGAGCGACATGCCGCGGCCAGCACCTGAGAGTGCGACGCGCGCGCCCTCTTCGAGCGCGCGACGCGCCACGGCAAATGCGAGGGAGTCGCTCGTCAGCACGCCGGTTACGAGGAGGCATTTTCCGTTGAGCAGCGTCACGCCGTCACGCTACTTCGCACCCTGCGAGAGGTCTGTGGGAAGGTTGGGCGATGCAAGTGGGCATCATCGGCGGCACCGGGCCGGCGGGCCGTGGGCTCGCCATCCGGGCCGCGCGCGCGGGCCACGACGTCCGCATCGGATCGCGCGACCCCGAGCGGGCCGCGAGCGTCGCGGCCGAGCTGCGAGGTGACAATGTCTACGCGCTGCGCGGCTGCAGCAACGAGGAGGCCGCGGGCGCCGAGCTCGTCGTCGCGGCGACGCCGTGGGACGCGGTCGTCGCCACGGTGCGGCCGCTCGCTGCGGCCTTGGAGGGCAAGGTCGTGATCTCCATGGCCAACGCGCTCGCCAAGCAGGGCCGCGAGCTGCTGGCCCTGCTCCCTCCGCGAGGCTCGATGGCAGCCCAGCTGCAGTCTGCGATCCCCAACGCGCGGGTGACCGGCGCGCTGCACCACCTGCCGGCTGCGCACATGGAGGACCTTGCGAGCGGGCTTCGGGCCGACGTCCTGGTCTGCGGCGACGATCCCGCGGCGCGGGCGACCACGTGCGAGTTCGTCGACACGATCGAGGGCCTTCGCGCGATCGAGGTCGGGAGCCTCGCCCAGGCCGGGGCGATCGAGGCGTTCACCGCGGTCTGCGCGACGATCAACATCCGCCACAAGGTGCACTCGACGCTGCTGCTTGGAGGTCTCTGAGGCGTGCGGCTGTTCGAAACGCGCCGACAGGAGGTCGTCGAGCTCGAGCTCGCGCCGCTGGTCACGATGTACACCTGCGGCATCACGCCCTATGACGCCGCGCACCTCGGTCACGCGTCGGTCTACCTCACCTACGACGTCATCCAGCGACGCCTTCGCGACCTCGGCCATGAGACGCGGTGCGTGCGCAACGTGACCGACGTCGACGACGACATCCTGCGCAAGGCGCGCGAGCTCGGGGTCCACTATCTCGACCTCGCCGCCCAGGAGCTCGCGAGGTTCGATCGCGACATGCTGGGGCTCGGGATCCTCCCGGTGTACGCCGAGCCGCGGGCCACCTCGGCGATCCCCGAGATCCTGTCGCTGATCGGTCGCGCCCTCGAGGCCGGCGTCGCCTACGAGGCGGGTGGCTCCATCTACTTCCGCGTGTCGCGGTTCGCGGACTTCGGCTCGCTCAGCCACCTCGGGCGCGACGAGATGCTCGTGCTCGCAAAGGAGAACGGCGGCAACCCAGAGGACCCGCACAAGCACGACCCGCTCGACTTCGTCCTGTGGCAGCCGTCGCTCACCGATGAGCCGGCGTGGGAGTCGCGCTGGGGCCCTGGGAGGCCGGGCTGGCACATCGAGTGCTCGGCGCTCGCGCTGCGCGAGCTCGGCGAGACGATCGACGTGCACGGCGGGGGACGGGACCTCGTGTTCCCCCACCACGAGTGCGAGGCCGCGCAGTCCGAGTCCGTGACAGGTCGCCCCTTCGTGCGCTACTGGGTCCACGTGGGCCTGGTCGGGCTCGACGGCGCGAAGATGTCCAAGTCGCTCGGCAACCTCGTGTTCGTCTCGGACCTGCTCGCGAGGGTCCCCGCGGCCGCGCTGCGCCTGGCCCTGCTCGGGCACCACTATCGGGGCGACTGGACCTGGACGGAAGCCGATCTGCGACTGGGCAGCCTGCGAGCGGCGGCCTACGAGGACTCGACCGGCGAGCTCGACGGCGAGGCGCTCCTCGACGACGTGCGCGCCGCCCTCGACGACGATCTCGACACCCCCGCGGCGCTGCGCGCCATCGACGGCGCGCCGCGCGGGACGGACCGTGGACCGGCCCTCGCCCTTCTCGGCGTTACGCTGTAGCGACCGCGACGAGGAAGATGACGATGTCCGCCCCGGTGATGATCACACTCCCTGACGGCGCGACGGTCCAGCTCCCGAGCGGCTCCACCTACGCGGACCTCGCCGCGTCCATCGGGCCGCGGCTCGCCAAGGCGGTCGTTGCCGCGGAGAGCGAAGGGCACGCCGTCGACCTCGATGCGGTCCTCGTCGACGGCTCGTCGGTCCGGCTGCTCACCCCCGACTCGCCCGCGGGCCGCGACGTCCTTCGCCACTCGACCGCCCACGTGCTCGCCCAGGCCGTCCTGCGGCTGTGGCCGGGGGCGCACTACGCGATCGGCCCGGTGATCGCTGACGGCTTCTACTACGACTTCGAGCTGCCCGGTGGCGCGAGCTTCAGCGACGACGACCTCGGTCGGATCGACGCGGCGATGCGCGAGATCATCGCCGAGGAGCAGCCTTTCGTGCGCCACGAGCACTCCGTCGCCGACGGCCTCCAGCTGTTCGCGGACCAGCCGTTCAAAGTCGAGATCATCGAGAAGGTCGCCGAGGGTGCCGCCGACGAGGTCGACCGAGTCGACGCCGGCGAGCTCGACGGCGTCGTCACGAGCTATCGCAACACCGAGCACTTCACGGACCTGTGCCGGGGACCCCACGTCCCTTCGACGGGCCGGCTCGGGCACTTCCGACTCCAGCGCGTGGCCGGGGCGTACTGGCGAGGCGACGAGCACCGCCCCCAGCTGCAGCGCATCTATGGGACGGCCTTCGAGTCCGAGGCGGCGCTCGCAGAGCACCTCCACCACCTCGAGGAGGCCGAGCGCCGCGACCACCGCAAGCTCGGCGCCGAGCTCGACCTGTTCAGCTTCCCCGAGGAGATCGGGCCGGGGCTCTGCATCTTTCACCCGAAGGGCGGCCTGCTGCGCAAGCTGATCGAGGACTACTCGCGGCAGCGACACCTCGATGCCGGCTACCAGTTCGTCACGACCCCGCACATCGCAAAGCGCGACCTGTTCGACACCTCGGGCCACCTCAGCTGGTTCGCCGACGGCATGTACCCGCCGATGGAGCTCGACGAGGGCCAGCAGTACTACCTGAAGCCCATGAACTGCCCGTTCCACATGCTCATCTTCAAGTCGCGCCAGCGCAGCTACCGCGACATGCCCCAGCGCTACTTCGAGTTCGGCACCGTGTACCGCTATGAGCGATCAGGAGTGGTTCACGGCCTCACGCGTGTGCGCGGGATGACCATGGACGACGCGCACCTCCTGTGCCGTCGTGACCAGATGAAGGACGAGCTCACGAGGACGCTCGAGTTCGTGCTCGACATGCTGCGGGCATTCGGGCTGGCTGAGTTCTACCTCGAGCTGTCGACGAGACCCGAGGGCAAGGCGGTCGGCACCGACGAGGAGTGGGGCGAGGCCGAAGCGACGCTCCGTGAGGTCGCGACCGCGTCTGCCCTCGAGCTTCAAGACGACCCGGGCGGCGGCGCGTTCTACGGCCCCAAGATCTCGGTCCAGGCGCGCGACGCGATCGGCAGGACCCACCAGCTGTCGACGGTGCAGCTCGACTTCCAGACCCCCCAGCGATTCGACGTCGCCTACATCGGCGCCGACAACGCCCGTCACCGCCCGATCATGATCCACCGCGCGCTCTTCGGCTCCGTCGAGCGGTTCTTGGCGATCCTGCTCGAGCACTACGCGGGGAACCTGCCTACCTGGCTCATGCCCGAGCAGTTTCGAGTGCTCCCGGTGCGCAACGACCACCACGACTACGCCGAGGACGTGGCCGCCCAGCTGGCCGCTCGCGGGCTGCGAGGGACGTGCGACAACGCCTCCGAGCCGCTGGGCGCGCGGATCCGCAAGGCGAAGCTCGACAAGCTTCCCTACGTGCTCGTCGTCGGGGACGACGATGTCGCGAGCGGGACCGTCGGGGTGAACCGGCGGGGGAGCGCGGACCCCGAGCGAGGCGTCGCGGTCACGACGCTCGCCGACGAGCTCGCCGAGCAGGTCGCGACGCACGGCGCCCCAGAGTCGACCGCGGCCTGATGCCGCTCGAGCGCCTGGACGCGAGCTGGCGGCGCCGCTACGTCGAGCAGGCATCGACCGGAACCGCACTGGGCGCCGGTTGCATCTTCTGCGCGCTCGCCGACGCGCCGATGGACGAGGCCTCGGGCGTCGTCGACCGCGACGCGACGAGCTTCGTCGTCCTCAACGCCTTCCCGTACGGGTCAGGACACGTGCTCGTGCTGCCGAGGCGGCACGTGGCTGGCATCGACGAGCTCGACGAGGACGAGTCCGCAGCGCTGTGGCGCGCGACGACGCGCGCCCTGCGTGCGGTCACCGAGGCCTATCGGCCCGACGGGGCGAACCTGGGTGCCAACCTCGGCAGGGCCGCGGGGGCGGGCATCCCGGGGCATTTGCACCTGCACGTGCTGCCTCGCTGGGGTGGGGACACCAACTTCATGACCTCGGTCGCCGAGACCCGCGTGCTCCCTGAGTCCCTCGAGGTGTCGTTCGCCAAGCTGCGGGGCGCCTACGAGTCGATGGGCTGAAGATGCCTGCGGGGGCACTGATCTGGGCATATCTCGGTGAACGACCGCCTTCCCGGTACGCTGTTGGTGCCGCGCGCGCGGTTCCGCCCCTCGGCGAAGGCCGGCGGGCAGGGAGGATCAATGTTTGACGGACGGTTCCGAAAGACCGTCGACAGGAGCACCCAGCCGGTCGGCAGAGCGCTCCAGCGCGCTGGCTTCACCGCCGACATGCTCACCGCAACGGGGCTGCTCTCGGCCACCGGTGCCGCGGTCGCGGTCGGCGCGGGCATGTTCCCGCTCGCGATCGCCCTGCTCATCCTCACCGGTGCGCACGACCTCTTTGACGGGCCCCTCGCCAAGGCAGCCGGCACCGAGTCGGTCCGCGGCGCGTTCTTCGACTCGGTCACCGACCGGCTCGCCGACGCCCTGCTGCTCGGCGGCGCGGCCTGGTACTTGGCCGACCACCATCGCGGCCGCCTCGTGCTGCTGCCCTTCGCGATCCTCTCGGTCACGTTCCTCGTCTCGTACCAGCGCGCCAAGGCCGAGTCCCTCGGGATCCCCGCCAAGGGCGGTCTCATGGAGCGCGCCGAGCGGATGATCCTGCTCGGCGTCGCGCTGCTCTCGTCGGTGATCTTCGTGCCCGTGTTGTGGGTGCTCTTCGGGCTCACGGCGCTCACCGCCGTCGGCCGCTTCCAGCGCATCTGGGTGTCCGCGAGCCGGCCGGACCGCGTCGCGGTGTCGCGTCGACGGGCCTCGTCGAGGCGCGCGGAGTGGACGGGTGCGCGGATGCAGGAGCGCACCGTTGCGGCCGTGGCCCGGTGGCGCACCGTTCGGATCGAGGCCAAGACGCGCGCCCGGGGCTGGCGTGAGGCGCGAGAGCACCGCCGGGCGAACCGGACGCACCGCAGCGGCACGTGAGCCTTCGGGCTCGCTACTGGCTCTTCACGACCCTCGGCGCAATCTTCGAGCGACTGCCCGAGCGCGTCGGCGTCCGGACGTTCGAGGCCGTCGCGGGGACCCTCGCGGGGCTCCCGAGGTGGCGACAGTCCGACCTCGCTGCCAACATCGATCGCGTGCTCGCCGGCGGGACCTGCGAGCGGGCCAACGGCCGCGTGCTCGACCGCTACGTGGTCCGTGCACTGCGATCGTACGGCCGGTACTGGGCCGAGGGCACCAAGCTTCCCGCGATGCGACCTGCCGACGTCACGTCGCGCATCAGCTTTTCTGAGGGCGAGGAGCACCTTCGCGACGCGGTCGCTCGGAACCGCGGGGTGATCATCGCCCTGCCGCACATCGGGAGCTGGGAATGGGGCGGGATGATGCTTGCCGACCTTGGCTGGCCGATGACCGCGGTCGCCGAGCGCATCGAGCCTCCCGAGCTGTTCGACTGGTTCGCCGCGAAGCGGGTCCAGATGGGCCTCGGCATCGTGCCGCTCGACGAGGCCGCCGGCGCCGCCGTCGCCAAGGTCCTGCGCGCCGGGGGCGTCGTGGGCCTGCTGTGCGATCGCGACCTCCAGCACAACGGCCTCGGCGTCGAGCTGTTCGGCTCGCCGACGACCGTGCCGGCTGGGCCGGCGCTCCTGGCGCTGCGCACCGGCGCGACGCTGCTCTGCTCGGCTGTGTACAGCGGCCCGGGACGCGACCACCACGTCGTGCTGACACCGCCCATCGACACCGAGCGACGTGGCGCCATCCGAGACGACGTCGCCCGGGTCACCGAGGACGTGGCCAATCAGCTCGGCTGGCTCATCCGGCGTGCCCCTGAGCAGTGGCACGTGCTCCAGTCGAACTGGCCGGCCGCCGCGTGACCGAGAGCGTCGAGCGCGTCCAGCTCGTCAGCCCCTACGCCCTCAGCGTGCCAGGCGGGGTCCAGACCCAGGTGCGAGCGATGGCGCGCGAGCTCGCCGCACGCGGCGTCAACGTCACCGTCTGCTCCCCGGGAACCCGCGACGAGGCGCTGCACTCGCTCGGGATCGCCCACGTCGCCGCAGGTCGGATCGTCGCGCTGCGCGCAAACGGCTCGCGGGCGCCAGTGACCCTGTCCCCGCGCGCGGCACGGACGTTCGCCTCCATCGCCGCGACGCTGCGCGACGGGGTCGTGCACGTGCACGAGCCGTTCGCGCCGGTCGCGGCGTACGGCCTGCTGCGAGCCCACCGGCGTCCGACCGTCGCCACGTTCCACCGGGGCGGCGGGGGACCCGCGTACCTTCTCGGCAAGCCGGTGTTTCGCCTGCTCTCAAAGGGCATCGACGAGGCGACCGCTGTCAGCGACTACGCCGCGGCGACCATCGCGGTGGCGACGGGCATCCACCCAGAGGTGCTCTTCAACGGCATCGAGGACGACCTGATCCACGCCGCGGTGCCGCACCAGACCTCCGCACCCACCGTCGTGTTCGTCGGGCGACACGAGGAGCGAAAGGGCCTCGGCGTCCTGCTCGATGCCGTGAGCCGCATCGACCTGCCGATCGAGTGCTGGGTGCTCGGCCAGGGCCCGCAGACCGAGCCGCTCCGACGCCGCTACGGCTCGGACCGCCGAGTCGTGTGGCTGGGCGCGGTCACCGACCAAGAGAAGTTCGCACGCCTTCGCGGCGCGGACGTCCTGTGCGTCCCCTCGCTCCGCGGCGAGAGCTTTGGGCTCGTGCCGCTCGAGGGGATGGCCGCGGGCACCGCGGTCGTGGCCTCGGACATCGACGGCTACCGCGAGGCGACCGCGGGCCGCGCGAGGCTCGTCGCGCCGAACGACCCCGTCGCCCTCGCGACCGCGCTGCGCGAGTCGATCGAGCGACCCGCGACTCGCAAGTCCCTCGACGCCGCCCTCTCGCACGCCGGACGCTGGTCGATTGCCGCTCTCGTCGACCGCTACCTCGCCCTGTACGGGCGGGCCGCCGAGCAGTTCGCACGAGCACGCCCGTGACAGCACGTGTCACCCGAACGATGCCAAGTAGCCTGCGCGACGTGCCTCCCGCGCGCGGTGCCGACGCCGCGGCCTGGTCGTCCCAGTACGGGGTGACGACCGAGGAGCGCGCGCGCAATCGGCGCGTCGCGTTCCTCGTCCCGCTCCTGCCGCTCGCCCTCATCGTCGCGATCGGGGCGCTCTGCTTCGCTGGCCTGGTCATCGCCGGCTCGCTGCGACTCGGCCTCGTGCTCCTCGCGGCGAGCTTCGTGCTCGGCGGACTCGTGGTCGCAGCCGGCATCCTCAGCGCACCCGCCAACGTCGAGCGCCTGCTCGGCGCGCGCCGAGTGGGCGAGGGCAGCCAGCCTCGTGTCGAGAACCTCGTCGCCGGCCTCTGCGCCACGTTCGGCGTGTCGCACCCGCCGCTGTTCGTCCTTGACGAGGACCGCGTCAACCTTGCGATGGTCGCGACCACGAGCGGCGCGGCGATGGTCGTGACCACCGCGCTGCTCGAGCGGCTGGACCTGATCGAGCTCGAGGGCGTGCTCGCGCACGGGCTCGCGCACCTTCGCCTCGACGACGTGCGACGCGGGACGCTCGCCGCGACGCTCCCGAGCGTGCTCGGTAACGACGTGATGCGCCACCGCCTCGCAGGACGAGGTCGGCTGCTCCGCGCCGACGAGGTGGCCGCGGTGTCAGTGCGCTTCCCGGTCGGGATCGGCACGGTGCTCGACCGCTGCATCGCGCAGCCGCCGCCCCCGGCTGGCTCGTACTTCGCCTCCGAGCATTTCGCGCGCACGCGGTGGCTGTGGTTCGACCCGCTCCCGGGCGACCCCAGCAACGATCTCGGCGAGCTGGACGCGCCGGCGGTCCGCGCCCAGGCGCTCGCGGAGTGGTGAGGTCTCACCGGTAGGCTTGGGCCCATGGCGGACCCCCTCGACCAGCGCAGTTACGGGACCACGAACGTCAAGCGGGGCCTCGCCGACATGCTTCGAGGCGGGGTCATCATGGACGTCGTCACCCCCGCTCAGGCCAAGCTCGCAGAAGACGCGGGAGCCGTCGCGGTCATGGCACTCGAGCGCGTCCCGGCCGACATCCGCCGCGACGGCGGCGTCGCGCGAATGAGCGACCCCGAGATGATCAAGGGCATCCAAGAGGTCGTCACGATCCCGGTGATGGCCAAGGCCCGCATCGGTCACTTCGCCGAGGCACAAATCCTCCAGGCCCTCGGCGTCGACTACGTGGACGAGTCCGAGGTGCTGACCCCGGCCGACGAGGCGCACCACATCGACAAGTGGGCCTTCACCGTCCCGTTCGTCTGCGGCGCGACGTCGCTCGGCGAGGCGCTGCGGCGCATCGGCGAGGGCGCGTGCATGATCCGGTCCAAGGGCGAGGCGGGCACCGGCAACATCGTCGAGGCCGTCCGCCACCTCCGAACGATCCTGGGCGACATCCGCCGGCTGACGACGCTCGACCCCGTCGAGCGCTTCGCGGCAGCCAAGGAGCACCAGGCCCCGCTCGCCCTCATCGCCGAGGTGGCGACCACCGGGCGGCTCCCGGTCCCCTTGTTCTGCGCCGGCGGCATTGCGACGCCGGCCGACGCCGCACTCGTCCGACAGCTCGGCGCCGAGGCGGTGTTCGTCGGGTCGGGCATCTTCAAGAGCTCGGACCCTGAGCGGATGGCCCGGGCGATCGTCGAGGCGACGACGCACTTCGACGACGCTGACCTGCTCGCCAAGATCTCGACGGGGCTCGGACCTGCGATGCGCGGCGACGAGCTCTCCTCGCTGAACGAGCGCCTGGCCGACCGCGGCTGGTAGGCGTGCGCGTCGGGGTTCTCGCCCTCCAAGGCGACGTCACCGAGCACCGTGCCGCGCTCTCGGACCTGGGCGTGGAATCGATCCCGGTCCGATCGGTCGCCGAGCTCGCCGCGATCGACGCCATCGTGCTGCCCGGGGGTGAGTCGACTGCGATCGCCCACCTCTTGTCGACGTCGGGGTTGCTCGGGCCGCTCGAGTCGAGGCTGCGCGGGGGGCTGCCCGCGTTCGGCACCTGCGCGGGCCTCGTGCTCCTCGCCTCGTCGATCGCCGACGGACGGCCCGACCAGCCCGCGCTCGGGCTCCTCGACGTGACCGTCGTTCGCAACGGCTACGGGCGCCAGGTCGCCTCCTTCGAGTCGACGAGCACGCTCGGCGGCGGCAAGCGGGTCCCTGCCGTGTTCATCCGCGCGCCGCGAATCACCAAGGTCGGTGACGGCGTCGAGGTCCTTGCCACGATCGACGTTGGCGACGGCGCTCACCCGGTGCTCGTGCGCGAGGGCGCCGTGCTCGGCGCCTCGTTCCACCCCGAGCTCACCGAGGACCGAACGGTGCACGCGATGTTCCTCGAGCTCGCCGAAGCGAGCCCCCCGGCCGCACCCAACTAGCATCGATCGCCGCGACGCCGAGGAGGTCGAGATGTCGGGCCACTCGAAGTGGGCGACGACAAAGCACCGCAAGGGGGCCCAGGACAAGGCCCGCGCGAAGCTGTTCGCCAAGCTCATCCGACAGGTCGAGGTGGCAGCGCGAGAGGGCGGCGGCGACGTGAACGCGAACGCGACGCTGCGCACGATGTACCAGAAGGCGAGGGACGGCTCGGTGCCGCTCGACACGATCGAGCGCGCGATCAAGCGCGGCACCGGCGAGCTCGAGGGCGTGCGCTACGAGGCGGTGACCTACGAGGGCTACGGGCCCGGCGGCGTCGCCGTGCTCGTCGAGTGCCTCACGGACAACCGCAACCGGACCGGGGCCGAGATGCGCAGCCTGTTCACGCGCAACGGCGGCTCGATGGCAGAGCCGGGCGCGGTCGCCTGGCAGTTCGAGCGCAAGGGACAGATCGACGTCCCCGCGACGATCGACGAGGATCGCCTCATGGAGCAGGCGACCGAGGCGGGCGCCGAGGACCTCGAGCGCGGCGACGACGGCTTCATGATCACGACCGCACCCGGCGACCTCGCCTCAGTGCGCGAGTCCCTCGAGCGCCAAGGCGTCTCGGTGCGCAACGCCGAGCTCACCATGGTGCCGACCTCGACCATCGAGATCACCGCGGACGGAGACGCGAAGCGAGTGCTGCGGCTCATGGACGCGATCGACGACCACGATGACGTCCAGGCCGTGCATGCCAACTTCGACGTCCCTGAGTCCGTGCTCGCGGCCTACGACGGATAGGTCACGGGTCGCGCCCGGGCTGTCCACTACAGTCGAACACATGTTCGTCCTCGGGATCGATCCCGGGCTCACGCGCTGCGGGTACGGGCTTTTGGCGCGCGACACGGCGGGGCGGTTCTCCGCCAGCGCCGCAGGCACGATCGAGACCGACCGCGCCGCGACCGTCGACCGTCGCCTCTGCGAGCTCGCCCAGGCCCTGCACGAGCTGCTCGTCCAGTACAACCCGGCCGTCGTCGTCGTCGAGCGCGTCTTCTTCCAGACCAATGCGAAGACGGCCATCGGCGTGGCCCAGGCGAGCGGCATCGCGCTGTCGTGTGCCGCGGCGCACGGCTGCGAGGTCGCCCAGTACACCTCGAACGAGGTGAAGCTCGCCGTCGTCGGCTACGGCGCGGCCACCAAGTCCCAGGTCCAGTCGATGGTGGCGAGCCAGCTCAAGCTCACCGCGACCCCGCCGCCCGACGCCGCCGACGCCCTGGCCCTTGCCCTGTGCCACCTCGTCGGGTCCTCCATGCGCCGCGCCGTACGGCTCGCTGAGCAGCCCTCGTGATCGGCTCGCTGCGCGGGCAGCTCACCACCCGGCTCGCCGACGGGACATCGATCCTGGACGTGAACGGCGTCGGCTACCGCGTCGCGCTGACCGGGGCGGCGGCCTCGGCGCCGTCGAGCGGCGAGGTCGAGCTCGCGGTGCACACTCACGTGCGAGAGGACGCGATCATCCTCTACGGCTTCTCGACGTCTCGGGAGCGCGACTGCTTCGAGGCCGTCCTCGCCGCGCCCGGCGTCGGGCCGACACTCGCACAGTCCATCCTCGGCGTCCTCGGCCCCGAGGCGCTCGCCCGCGCACTCGCCGCCGACGACGTGGACGCGCTGTGCGCCGTCCCTGGGGTCGGCCGCAAGACCGCCGCGCGCCTCTTGCTCGAGCTTCGCGGCAGACTCGTGCCCGAGTCCGCGACCGTTGCGGACGACGGGACGCCGTCGGTCAGCGCCGAGGTCCGAGGGGCGCTCGGCGAGCTCGGCTACACGAGCGAGGAGGTTCGTCGAGCCATCGACCAGCTGGATGAGACCGCGAGCGTGGAAGACGCGCTGCGCCAGGCGCTCCGGGTGCTGTCGAGGCGATGAGCGCCGCGCGCAAGGAGCTCTTGGACGTGGGATCGACCGAGGTGCCCGCTCGCGAGGTCGACCCTGCTTCGACGGTTCGCGACGAGGCCGACCAGTCAGGGCTGCGGCCGCGAACGCTCGCGGAGTTCGTGGGCCAGCCCGACCTTGTCGAGCACCTCTCGATCGTGCTCGAGGCCGCCCGGCGACGCTCGCATCCAGTTGACCACATCTTGTTCGCCGGGCCACCCGGGCTCGGCAAGACGACGCTCGCGAGCATCGTCGCCCAGGAGATGGGTGTCGGGCTGCGCATCACGTCAGGCCCCGTGCTCGCCCGCGCAGGCGACCTCGCCGCCACGCTGACCGACCTGCAAGAGGGCGATGTCCTGTTCATCGACGAGATCCACCGGCTCGCGAGGGTCGTCGAAGAGGTCCTCTACCCCGCCATGGAAGAGGGCCAGCTCGACGTCATGCTCGGCAAGGGCCCGACGGCGCGCTCGCTGCGCCTCGACCTGCCGCGCTTCACGCTGGTCGGCGCGACGACGCGCACCGGGCTCGTCGCGAGTCCCCTCCGGGACCGCTTCGGGTTCGTCGGGCGGCTCGATCTCTACGACTCGAGCGACCTCGAGCGGATCGTGGCGAGGTCTGCGCGGCTCCTCGGCATCCCGATCACCCCTGGCGGGGCAGAAGAGATCGCAACGCGGAGCCGGGGGACGCCGCGAATCGCCAACCGGCTCCTTCGCCGCGTTCGCGACTTCGCCGAGGTGCGCGACCACCCAGAGGTCACCCGCGACGTTGCCGCCGCGGGGCTCGCGCTGTTCGGCGTGGACGCGCTCGGGCTCGACAAGCTCGACCTCGCGATCCTGCACACGCTCACGATCAGATTCGACGGCAACCCGGTCGGTCTCACGACGCTGGCGCACGCAGTCGGCGAGGAGACCGAGACCATCGAGGAGGCCTACGAGCCGTACCTCATACGACAGGGGCTGCTGCACCGCACGCCGCGTGGCCGCGTCGCGACGGACCGCGCGTTCGAGCACCTCGGCGTGCCGAGGGGCAACGGCCGACTCCTCTAGGAGCCGCACAGAGGTTCACGGCAGCCCTCGGCTAGGGTGCTCAAGGTCAATTCGGGAGGCACCTTGTCGCATTTGCTGGCCGCCGCACACGTCGTTTTCGCGGTCACACCAACCACCACCAAGCCCGCCGCCAAGTCCGGGAGCCCCTACGTACTGCCGGTCATCATCGGGCTGTTCGCGCTGTTCTACTTCCTCGTCATCCGTCCGAGGTCCCAGCGTCAGCGCTCGTCGCGCGAGCAGGTCAAAGCGGCCCACGTCGGTGACGAGATCGCGACGATCGGCGGGCTCGTGGGCACGATCGTGGCCGAAGACGGCGACCGCGTCACGGTGTCGACGGGCACCGGCACCGAGCTCGTCTTCTTGCGCCAGGCCATCGGTCGAAAGCTGACCGCCCCCGAGCCGCCGGGGGTCACCGACGCTGAGGCCGCGCAGTTCGAGGGGCCACCGCCCGGCTTCGACGGCACGGGCGGGACCCCGCCGAGCGATGAGGTGCACCACGAGGACCCCGGCAGCTCGTGACCGCCTCGACGATCAGCGCGGCCCGCCGGCGGCGCGGACTCATGATCAGCCTGATCGTGATGCTGGCGATCTCCTTCGGGTCGCTCTTCGCGGTGATCTCGGCCGGCTGGACGCCGAAGCTCGGCTTGGACCTCGCGGGCGGGACCGAGGTCGTCCTCACGCCCGCGCACGGCCGCACGATCACGCCCGCACAGCTCGCGGTCGCCGAGACGATCATCCGCCAGCGCGTTCTGGGTGTCGGCGTGTCGGGCGCGACCGTGCAGATCCAGGGCGACCAGATCATCGTCCAGGTCCCCGGCGTGAAGAACGGCCGCTACCTCAACCAGGTGATCTCCTCGACCGCCCAGCTGCTGTTCCGCCCAGTCATGTGTGGGGCGCCGCCTTACGCCAAGCCCCTCCACAAGAAGCAGAAGAGCCCGCTCAAGATCCCCAACTGCTCGCAGGTCTACGATCTCTCGTCGCAAAACCTGCAGGTCACGCCCGCACCGAGCACCGCGGCCGGCTACACGTCGCGCAACATTCCGCCTGACCCGCAGTTCGCGAGCTACCCCTCGATCAACTCGTTCCAGGACGCCATCCCGTCCGTGCCGTCAAAGGTGGTGATCGAGAACGCATTCGACCCGAGCGTGAGTCAGTACGCCCGCTACGTGCTCTTCCCCGCGGTCATGAAGGGCACTGCCGTCGCGAGCGCGACCGCGACCCAGAACCAGCTCGGCCAGTGGGTCGTGGACTGCAACCTCACCAGCTCGGGCGCCACCCAGTGGGACTCTGTCGCCAACAAGTACTTCCACGAGTACATGGCGATCGAGCTCGACGGCCTCGTCGTGACCGCGCCGATCATCCAGCCGTCACAGGCCAGCCCGACCTCGTTCGGCGGCACCGTCGAGATCTCCGGCTCGCTCACCCAGGGCCAGTCGAACCTGATCGCAGCCGACCTCACCTACGGATCGCTGCCCGTGCCCCTCACGATCCTCACGTCGGAGTCCGTGTCACCGACGCTCGGGCATTCCGCCCTCGTCGCTGGCCTCGGTGCGGGCCTCGCCGGGCTCGCGCTCGTGCTCCTCTACGTCCTCTTTTACTACCGCCTCTTGGGCGCGGTCGTGCTCACAGGCCTTGCGGTCACCGCCGCCATCCTGTGGGCGCTCATCTCCGCACTGGGGCAGACCTCGGTCGCCCCGAGCTTCGACCTGGCGGGCGTCACGGGCCTGATCGTGTCGATCGGCATCACGACTGACAGCTACATCGTGTACTTCGAACGATTGAAGGACGAGGCGCGCTCGGGCCGCACGGTGCGGACCTCGCTCGACCGCGGCTTCGCATCTGCGTGGCGCACCGTCCTTGCGGCAGACACCGTGTCCTTGCTCGCCGCCGTCCTGCTCTTCTTCCTGGCGGTTGGCTCGGTCCGGGGCTTCGCCTTTTTCCTCGGGCTCTCGACGATGCTCGACGTCATCGTCACCTGGTTCTTCACGCGACCTGCCGTCTACCTGCTCGCCCGCAGTGACGCGCTCACGTCCATGCGGCGCTTCGGCATCGCGCGCGGGCTCGGCGTCGGTGCCCCGGCATGACCGGCATCGACGCGCCCGCGAACCAAGAAGAACAAGAAGAACAAGAAGAACAAGCGGAGTTCGACGCCGCGCTGGCACCCCCGACGCCCGCAGAGGTGCGCGAGCGTGCTCGCATTGGTCCCTTCCGACGGCTGTACCGGGGGCTCACCGCATTCGACTTCGTCGGGCGACGCAGGATCTGGTTCGGGATCTCGGCGCTCATCATCATCATCGGCATGAGCGCACTGGGCATCAAGGGGCTCAACCTCGGCATCGACTTCAAAGGCGGGTCAACCTGGACGGTCCCGGTCCTCGCTCCGAATCCGACACCCAGTCAGCAATCGGCGGTCAACGCAGTCTCGCCCTATCTGAGCCAGCCGATTGTCGAGATCCTCGGTGGCAGAACCGTTCAGGTCCAGGCCGACCTGAACGGTCTGTCGGCCAAGCAGCGCGCCTCGATCACGATCAAGGTGATCTCGGCGCTCGCCAAGCTCGTGCACACCGGCAGCAGCAACGTGACAACGGGGTTCGTCGGGCCCTCCTGGGGTGGCCAGATCACCCAGAAGGCACTCCAGGCGCTGATCGCGTTCTTCATCGCGGTCGTCGCCTACATCTCCCTGCGGTTCGAACCGAAGATGGCGCTCGCCGCGTTCATCGCAATGCTGCACGACCTGGCGGTGACTATCGGCATCTACGCGATCTTCGGGTTCCAGGTGACCCCAGACACCGTGATCGCGATCCTGACCATCCTCGGGTACTCGCTCTACGACACCGTCGTGGTCTTCGACCGCGTACGTGACAACACGAAGCCCTTTGCCGCGGCAGGTCGCATGACCTACTCGGCGATGGTGAATCTGTCCATGAACCAGACCCTGGCGCGGTCGATCAACACTTCAATGGTGGCGATCCTGCCAGTCCTCTCGGTCCTGCTCATCGGCGCTCAGCTGCTCGGGGCCACCACGCTCCAGAACTATGGCGTCGCGCTAACCGTCGGACTTCTCTCGGGTGCGTACTCGTCCATCTTCATCGCCTCGCCCCTTCTCGCGATCCTAAAGGAGCGTGAGTCCAAGTACGTCGCGATCCGAAAGCGCCTCATATCCAAGGGCGAACGCAGCGTGTCGTTCAGTGCGCAGGACGCCGCGACGCTGTCGATGTCCGCGCCCTCGGCCAGGACCGGGAGCAGCGCTCGGACGACGGGTCGATCGAGCGCGCGCCCGAGCACCGAGTCGCGACCCGCCGCGGGTGCGTCAACGGTGACGCCGCAGAGCGCGCCCGCCATCGCGCCGAGGGCCCGAAAACAGAAGAAACGCTGAAGCCGCTCAGTAGTCTGGCGTAATGGCGAGCGTCGTCACGACCAGCCGGTCGCGCCCGTCGGCGGACCCTGCCCTCGAAGAGTTGCTCGCGCCCATCTTGGAGTCCTTCGCCGCGCTGCGGCCTGGCGAGGACGACACCGCGATCGTCGAGGCCGCCCGCGCGGCCGAGCTCGCCCATCGCGGCCAGGTCCGCCGCTCCGGTGAGGACTACGTCACCCACCCCGTCGCAGTCGCCCAGACCGTCGCCGAGCTCGGCCTCGACGCCGCGACGGTGGCGGCCGCGCTGCTGCACGATGCCGTCGAGGACACCGGCATGAGCCTCGCGCACGTCCGTGCACAGTTCGGCGAGGTGGTCGCCCGGGTGGTCGACGGCGTGACCAAGCTCGACCGCCTCGAGTTCGACTCGAAGGAGGCCCAGCAGGCAGCCACGATCCGAAAGATGTTCTTGGCCATGGCGTCGGACTGGCGCGTGCTGCTCATCAAGCTCGCCGACCGGCTCCACAACATGCGCACGATCGCGGTCATGCCGGAGGTCTCCCAGCGGATGACCGCCCAAGAGACCCTGGACGTCTACGCGCCGCTCGCGCACCGACTCGGTGTCCAGCAGGTCCGCTGGCAGCTCGAGGACCTGGCCTTCGCCACCTTGCAGCCGAAGCGCTATGCCGAGATCGAGCAGATGGCCGCGTCGAGGACGCCCGAGCGTGAGCTCTACGTGAACGAGGTGTCCGCGACGCTGCGAGAGAAGCTCGAGAGCCAGCAGATCGACGCCGAGCTGACGGGCCGCCCCAAGCACCTCTGGAGCATCTACGAGAAGATGGTGGTCAACGGCAAGGAGTTCGACGAGATCTTCGACCTCGTCGGGCTTCGCGCGATCGTCCCCGACGAGCATGACTGCTGGGCCGTCCTTGGCACGCTGCACGCGCTGTGGCACCCCGTCCAGGGTCGGTTCAAGGACTACATCAACCAGCCCAAGTTCAACCTGTACCAGTCGCTGCACACCACCGTGATCGGCCCGCACGGCAAGCCGATCGAGGTCCAGATCCGGACCCAAGAGATGCACCGGCGTGCCGAGTACGGCATCGCGGCGCACTGGGGCTACAAGGAGCACTCGACGCCGTCTGAGCTCGCCTGGATGCGCCGGCTCACCGACACCGAGCAGGAGTCGACCGACGCGATCGACTTCCTCCAGGCGCTGAAGCTCGACTTGGAGCAAGACGAGGTCTATGTCTTCACGCCGAAGGGGCGCGTGCTCGCGCTCGTCGCGGGCGCCACGCCGGTCGACTTCGCCTACGCCGTGCATACCGAGGTCGGCCACCACTGCGTCGGGGCCAAGGTGAACGGACGGCTCGTGCCCCTCGACACGAGGCTCAACTCTGCTGACGTCGTCGAGATCGTGACCTCCAAGGCCGAGACCGCGGGCCCCTCGCGGGACTGGACGAGCTTCGTGCAGTCGACGCGCGCCAAGGCCAAGATCCGCCAGTGGTTCTCGCGCGAGCGACGCGAGGACTCGATCGAAGCCGGCCGCGACGAGCTGACGCGCGCGCTGCGCCGCGCGAGCCTGCCCATCCAGACCTCGATGTCCTCGGCAGCACTCCTCACGGTCTGCGCGCAGCTCAACCTCGTCGACCTCGACGCGCTCCTGGCGGCGATCGGGGAGAGCCAGATCTCCTCCCAATCCGTCGTCCAGCGCCTCCAGCGCGAGCTGCGCGGCGGGGACGACGAGACCTTGCCGACGACGGTCGCGAGAGGGCCGCGTCTCGGCACGGGCGCGCGGCGCACCGGCATCTACGTCGAGGGCCTCGACGACGTGATGGTGCTCCTCGCCAAGTGCTGCTCGCCGGTGCCCGGCGACCAGATCATGGGCTTCGTCACCCAGGGCCGCGGGGTCTCGGTGCACCGCACCGACTGCTCGAATGCCACGGCCCTCGCCTCGGAGTCGCGCCAGCGCGTCGTCGAGGTCGAGTGGGACGCGTCAAGCACAGCAGCGTTCCGCGTCACCTTGGACGTCCGTGCCTTCGACCGCTCCCGGCTGCTCGCCGACGTGAGCGCCGTCATGGCCGAGAGCCACCTCAACATCGTCGCGTCGCACTCGACGACGACGCCGGACCGCGTGGTCAAGATGACCTTCGAGGTCGAGCTCGCCGACCCGTCGCACCTTGCCAGCGTGCTCACCCAGCTGAAGCACGTCGACGGCGTCTACGACGCGTTCCGCCAGCTGCCCGGTCGCGGAAAGTGAGCGACGAGCCCAGTCTCGACGCCGACAGCGAGGCGCCGCGCAGCCCGAAGGGGACCCACGACGTCCTGCCTCCCGAGTCAGCACGCTGGGAGGCGCTCATCGCCGCGTTCGCCCAGCTCGCCACGCGGTACGGCCTCGGTCTCGCGCACACCCCGGCGTTCGAAGACGCCAGAGTGTTCCGCCGCGGCATCGGGGACGCCTCTGAGATGGTCACGAAGGAGATGTACGAGTTCGAGGATCGCAGCGGCCGACGGCTCGCCCTGCGGCCCGAGGGCACCGCGCCCATCGTCCGTGCGTACGTCCAGCACCGCCCGCCTGTCCCGTGGCGCGTCTGGTACGTGACGCCGGCATTCCGCTACGAGCAGGCCCAGGCCGGCCGGTACCGCCAGCACCACCAGGTTGGCGCCGAGGTGCTCGGCACCGAGGACCCCGACGTCGACGTCGAGGTGATCTCGCTCGCCCACGACTTCTACGCGGCCCTCGGCCTCACGCGCGTCGCGCTGCGCCTGAACTCGCTCGGCGACCTAGAGTGCCGGCCTGCCTACCTCGAGGAGCTGCGCTCGTACCTCGCCGAGCACCAAGGCGAGTTGTGCGACGAGCACGCTACGACCTGGTCGCGGAACCCGATGCGCGTGCTCGACTGCAAGCGAGCTGCGTGCCGCGCGGTCGCTGACAAGGCGCCCCTGCTCAGCGAGCGGCTGTGCGGGCCCTGCACGGCCCACCTCGCACGCGTCGGAGCCGGGCTCGACGCAGCAGGCGTCGCCTACAGCCACGACGGGCACCTTGTTCGCGGCCTCGACTACTACACGCGCACGACCTTCGAGTTCACGGGCACCGCGCTCGAGTCCGCCAGCGACGCGATCGGCGGCGGCGGGCGCTACGACCTGCTCGCCGAGGCACTGGGCGGCCCGCCCACACCTGGCATCGGCTTCGGGAGCGGGATCGAGCGCGTGCTGCTCACCTGCGATGCCGAGGGCGTCTTCCCGGCTTTGGCGCGCGACCCCGAGGTCTTCGTGGTGGACGTGACAGGGGGCGAGGTCGCGCGCGACGTGGTGCTCTCGCTGCGGCGCGCCGGCATACGTGCCGCGCGCTCCTATGACGCACGGTCCATGCGTGCCCAGCTGAAGCAGGCCGACCGCTCCGGTGCCGTCGTCGCGGTGATCGTCGGGCCCTCCGAGCTCGAGGCATCGAGCGCCGTCGTGCGCGACCTCGTCGCGGGGACCCAGACGACTGAGCCCCTCGAGGCCCTCCTGGCGCGTGCAAGGGCCACCGGCACGCTCCGGGCGGGCTCGCCGTGAGCGCGCCGAGTGAGTCGACGGCGATGCGCGACCGGCACTGCGGGACGCTGCGCGCGGGCGACGTCGGCCAGCGCCTGTCGGTGTGCGGCTGGGTCGCCAAGCGGCGCGAGCACGGCGAGCACCTCGCCTTCGTCGACCTGCGCGACCACACCGGGCTGATCCAGTGCGTGATCGACGGCACGGTCGACGTGCACAGCGAGTACGTGCTGCGGGTGACCGGCTCGGTCACCCCACGCCCCGAGGGCACGACGAACGAGAACCTCGCCACCGGGCAAGTCGAGCTGTCCAACTGCGTCGTTGAGGTGCTCGCGACTGCTGAGACACCGCCGCTTTCGATCGGCGGGCGCGTGGAGTCCGACGAGCAGGTGCGCCTCAAGTGGCGGTACCTCGACCTGCGCCAGGACCGGATGCAGAAGAACCTGCGTATGCGAGCCCGCATCAACGCGGCAATTCGCGCAGCGTTCGACCGCCAGGGCTTCTGCGAGGTCGAGACGCCGCTGCTGTGGGCGCCGACGCCTGAGGGGGCCCGCGAGTTCGTCATCCCGTCGCGGCACTTCCCGGGATCCTTTTTCGTGCTGCCCCAGAGCCCCCAGCTCGCCAAGCAGCTGCTCATGGTCGCGGGCTTCGACCGCTACTACCAGATCGCTCGCTGCATGCGCGACGAGGACCTCCGCGCGGACCGCCAGTACGAGTTCACCCAGCTCGACGTCGAGGCGAGCTTCGTGACCCAAGAGGACGTCTTTTCCTTCGTGACCGAGGCCGTCCTCGACGCCGCGGAGGCGGCAACGGGGGAGCGTCCAGGAGCAATCGAGCGGCTCACCTGGTTCGAGTGCCTCGACCGCTTCGGGACCGACAAGCCCGACCTCCGCTTCGGCATGGAGCTCGTCGACCTCTCCGAGGCGTTCGCCGGGACCGAGGCTCGCGCGCTCCAGGCGCCAACCGTCAAGGCCATGCGCGTGCCCAACGGCGCAGCGCTCGCCCGTGCTCGCCTCGACGAGCTGACCTCCCGCGCCAAGCAGCTCGGCGCCGGAGGTCTCGCGTGGTTCCGTGTGACCGAGGCCGGTCTTGACTCCCCGCTCTGCAAGTTCCTGAGCGACGAGGAGGCCGCCGCGGTCGCGCTCGTCGACGACGCCGTGGCGGGCGACCTCGTGCTCATCGTCGCCGACGTCCATGCGGTCGCGTGCACCGCCCTCGGCGCGCTGCGCGCGGCCCTGGGCTCGCCACCGGTGTCACAGGGCCCGCACCGCTACTGCTGGGTGACCGAGTTCCCGCTCTTCGAGGCTGGCCCAGACGGCGCGCCGCTCCCCGCGCACCACCCCTTCACGATGCCGCACCCCGACGACCTCGAACGCCTGGAAAGCGACCCGCTGTCGGTCCGATCGCAGTCCTACGACCTCGTGCTCAACGGCTGGGAGCTCGGGAGCGGCTCGGTGCGGATCCATCGAGGCGACATCCAGCGACGCGTCTTTTCGGCACTGGGCATGACCGACGAGGACGCCGAGCAGCGCTTCGGGTTCCTGCTCGGCGCCTTCCGCTACGGCGCGCCGCCCCACGCTGGGTTCGCGTTCGGGATCGACCGGCTCGCCGCGATCTTCGCGGGCGAGGAGAACATCCGCGAGGTGATCGCGTTCCCGAAGACACAGTCGGGTGCGGACCTCATGACAGGCGCGCCCACCCCGATCCCGGCGTCCCAGCTGGCCGAGGTGGGCATCGAGGTGCGCCCGACACCGACGTGACCGAGCCTGGGCTCTTCGACGCCGCGGCGACCGAGCGGCTGCGCGCCCAGTCGCCGCTCGCCGCTCGAGTCCGTCCGAGGACCCTCGACGAGGTGGTGGGCCAGCCCCAACTGGTCGGCCCACAGGGCACGCTCCGGGTCCTGTGCGAGCGGGGCCGACTCGTCTCGATGCTCCTGTGGGGCCCGGCGGGCAGTGGCAAGACCACGCTCGCGAGGCTGGTCGCCGAGGGCGCTTCCAACCGCTTCACCGCTTTGAGCGCGACGAGCGCGGGCGTCCGCGAGGCGCGCGAGGCCATCGCCGAGGCGACGCGCGCCCTGGGCGAGCACGGGCAGCGCACGGTGCTCTTCGTCGACGAGGTCCATCGCTTCAGCACCTCCCAGCAAGACGTCCTGCTTCCCGCCGTCGAAGAGGGGACGGTCGTGTTCATCGGTGCGACGACGGAGAACCCCTACTTCGAGGTGAACGCGCCGCTGCTCAGCCGGCTCTCGATCTTCCGGCTCGTGCCGCTCGACGAGCCCGCGATGCACGAGCTCGCGGCCAGGGGCGCGCGTGCCGAGAGCATCGAGCTCGACGACGATGCCCGCGACCTGCTCGTTGCCACCGCCGACGGCGACGGACGCGCGCTGCTGGGCGGCCTCGAGCTCGCAGCAGCCTTGGCCAAGGCACGCGACGCCACAGCGGCGCCAGGCATGACCCGTGTCACGCGCCACGACGTCGTCCAGGCGCGCGACAACCGGGTGCTGCACCAGGGCCGCGACGAGCACTACGACCAGGCGAGCGCGTTCATCAAGTCGGTGCGCGGCTCGGACCCCGACGCCGCGCTGTACTGGCTGGCCCGGATGCTCGAGGCCGGCGAGTCTCCGCGGTTCCTCGCGCGCCGCCTGGTGATCCTCGCGAGCGAGGACATCGGCATGGCCGACCCGAGCGCCCTCAGCATCGCGACCGCCGCGGCGAGCGCCGTCGAGTTCGTGGGGCTCCCCGAAGCGTCGCTCAACCTCGCCCAGGCGACGATCCACCTGTCGCTCGCGCCCAAGTCCAACCGCGTCACCATGGCGCTTGCAGCCGCGCAGCTCGACGTGCGCGAGGGCCCGCACACCCAGGTGCCCGCGCACCTTCGCGGGTCCAACTACTCGGGAGCGGCGTCGCTCGGCCACGGCGTCGGCTACCGCTATCCCCACGACGACCCGAGCGGCTTCGTCGACCAGCAGTACCTCCCTGACGAGCTCGTCGGCAAGACCTACTGGCGCGCGTCGGCGCACGGCGAGGAGCCCGAGCGCGACGCGTGGCGGCGCCGAGCGGCACGCACGCCCCGCGAGGGCTGAAAAAGGGCGCAAGGCACCGCCGACGCTCCTATGACCTTCTGTCAAGCGAGGCGGACAAACCAATGAAGAGCCAGTAGGCAAGCTCCGTATCAAGCCACGCCTCGAGGTGGGTCG
>Ga0208219_1000013_pt1 | contig 99883 bp, 87 predicted proteins | sample NGESurshal072012_7_FD_184469 | JGI IMG/M metagenome (GOLD analysis project Ga0208219, IMG submission 184469) | Arctic peat soil microbial communities from Barrow, Alaska - NGEE Surface sample 53-2 shallow-072012 (SPAdes) | ecosystem: Environmental > Terrestrial > Soil > Wetlands > Peat ... | reverse complement strand
CCCTCCAGCTCTGCGAGGTCCGCGACGTCGACCTGGGAACCCCAGCGACGTGGGACGCCGTCGATCCCGCCGACCTGCGTCGTCCGCACGACGGATCGGAACGTCACGGCCAGGAGCTCGGCGCTGAGCCATCCCGGTGGCTCGCTCTCGGCCCCCTCGGCGCCGTCAGCCCGAAGGAGCGCGTGGAAGTGGACGAGGCCCCTGCGCTGGAGCTCGGCGACCTTCAGGTAGTGCACCTGGGCGACGCGTCCAAGCTCGGTCGTGGTGATGCCTTGGGTGGCCGCGAGCTGTCGACGGAGCCGCACCATGGTGCGGTCCCAGAGGATGGACGCGTGCGCGTTCCAGAGCACGGCCCCTCGGTCGTCGAAGCACGACTCGCAGAGAGGGGCACCGAGGTTCTCGTCGTCATTGTCGTGGAACTCGCCGCACCAGGCGGACTCGCCGTGCCCGCAGCGCTCGCGCACGTGTCGTGCGTGGCACCGGCCCGACGGGGTGCCCCTCGTGTGCACGGCGCCGAACGAGGGTGCGGTGACCGTGGCGAACACTCTCGGGTGCGCGGCGACCCCCTCGGGGACCCCCTTGCCGCCGTTCAAGCCCGTGGCGACGAGGATCCAGGCGTCGGTGCCGTAGAGGCGCGAGCACGAAGGGCAGACAGCCTCGCGTCGATCCTTGCAGGGGACCTTGAGCGTGCCGAAGCGCAGCTCGCCGGTCGCGCAGTTCAGCGTCTCGCCCTGGAGCCGGATCGGGTGCGTGCACCGCCGGCCTGGTTGAGCTCGTTCACGATCGCACGTGCGCGTTTGCTGGCATCGAGGCTCCCGGAGTGGCGCTTCTTTGCTCGGTCCGACGGGGGCATGGGAGCGGTTCCAATGTCGTACAGATCCGCAACCACCAGATCTGGGTGCAGCGCCGATTCGGACCCGAGTAACACTTCTCGGTGTGCTGGCCACTAGGAGAGTGAGATGGCACGCGTGAAGGGCTCCTGGGACCAAGCGCGGTTTGAACGACTCTTCACCGACCACTTCGACGCGGTCTTGGCGTACGCCGTGGCCCGTACGGACGCCGAAACTGCTCAGGACGCCGTCGCAGACGCCTTCCTCGTGGCGTGGCGGCGCCTGGACGAAGTGCCAGATCCAGCACGGGCCTGGCTCCTAGGAGTGACCCGAAAAGCGCTCGCCACGCAGCGACGCTCGCGCGCAAGGCAAGAGGCCGTCACGCAGAGGATGCGCTCGGGGCAGGCACGCGTGCTCACTTCGGCTGAGGACACTCCGCTGATTGATGCTGAGGCAGCTCGTGTGGCGCTCGATCAGTTGTCAGAAGGAGATCGCGAGCTCCTTTGCCTCCTGGCATGGGACGGCGTCTCCCAACGCGAAGCCGCACAAGTGCTCGGCTGCTCGTTCGGGGCGTTCCGGGTCCGTTACGTCCGCGCTCGTCGACGCTTCCACTCCGCCTTGGCGCACGCCGGACAGCCGAGCCCGGCCTTCGCACGGGTGACACAGGTTCGCAACATCGACACGGAGGAGAAATCGGCATGAAGGCATCCGAGACGCTTCTGCAGGTGGCAGCCGCGAAGCCAAGCCACAGCGCATCCGACATTCGGTACGAAGATCCTGAGCAACGTCGAATCCTGATGACGAGGATCCTGTCCGAGGATCGGAGAGGCGAGGAGGTGGATCTCGAACCGGGAACACCTCGACTCCACCTGCCGGCGCCAAGGAGGGGAGGGCGTCGCGGTGCGATCGCGATTGGAGCGGCCGTCGTCGGGCTCGCGCTGTTCCTCGGGCTCTCGGTCGGCCCGTCAGGCCCCGGCGCTCGAAACCCCGCACTACCAACGATCGTGATCGAACAACCTTCGACGGCGAGACTGGGTCTGCCAATGCCCGTCTATCCCTACCTAATGAATCTCACCGCCGGATCGGGGCTCTCGAACACGACAGGCACCGAGCCCGTCTTTCGCGTCTCGTGGCCGGAAGGTGTGCGTGCGTCCGCAATCAAACTGGCGCACGTGTTCGGCGTCACCGGATCGCAGACCGACTTCGTGGAGGGAGGGGTCACGTTCGGACCACCGAGTGGCCCAGCGGTCGAGGTGATCCCGGAGGACGGCATTCTTACGTGGACCTACGAGGTCTCAGGAACGCAGAGTGGCACGCCTCCATCGGATGCGTGGGCGATACGACAGACGAAGAACTACCTGGCAGACCTTGGCATGGGGACCAATCTCGGACAGCCCCAGATCTCGAACTTCAATGGACAGGTCGGCGTCGTGATCCCGGTCACGCGCGACTCGCTCGAGGCGAACGAGCAGTTCAACTTCGTCTACGGATCTGGCGGCGCCCTGGAGATGGCGACAGGAGTGTTTGGTGACTTCACGGTTCTGGGCGACTACCCAACGAGCTCGCCGGTGACCGCGGTGACCGTGCTCGAATCTGAGACTCAAAATGCGCCGTCCGAGGGCCTCACGGACTGTCCGAAGAACTCCCAGGGAACATACGTCTGCTCGGGGACGATTACCTCCGCAATCCTTGGCTACCGGTACGCCCCTACGCCTGGTGGAGGTGAGGTCTTGATCCCCGAATGGTTCCTCGAAGGTCCGCAGGCCGGTGGGAATCCAGATGCCAAGACCATCGGCGGCGTTGTTCCAGCGATGGAGCCGAGTTACTTCACGATCCGAATCCAGCGAATCGGTGCGTCCGGCTAGCACGCCGGCTGAACCAAGGACCGGCCGCGAAGGCGAGTAGGGACGGGCTGTTCGCTGTCCCTACTCCTGTCCCTACAAATGAGGCGTACTGGGTGGACTGGAGCGGCGCAGACAGACGGGAACACGGATAGTTTCAACCTTGATGGACCTGCTGGATCGTTCCGACCGAACACCCAGATCTACGAGGGAACCAACCAAATTCAGCGCGTCGTCATCTCAAAGCGCCTGTTGGGGTGAGGTTTCCGGACGCCTCGCACGGCCGGAACGGGCGGAATATCTGCCCTTCATCCCTACAAAGTCCTTACAGCGCTGATCCGGCGACCGATGTGGCGTGCAGCACGTCTGCGGCCTTCTCGATCACCTCTCCAGCCCTGTGCTCAGCCTCGTCTGCGATCTCCTCGGCCTCTTCCCTTGGCACGGTCGACCTTCTCCTTAGCCCGAGTCCGTTGCGGTGCCCGTCAAGTCGCGCGCCTCGTCGGCGCGACCATTCCACACGAGATGGTCGATGTAGGAGGCATGTGCGTAGTTCGCCCCGTTGTATCCAGGGTCGATCGTGATGACGTCGCCCGTGAGGATCCCCCGTCGGCTGGCGGGCTGCGTGATCGGCGCCGCGAGCCCCCCGCCTGGACCGTTAAGGCCAGGCGTCGAGGTCGTGCTCGTCGCGATTGAGCTCGTCGTCGAAGAAGTCGGTGGCGCGGTGCTCGAGTACGTGGGTGGCGACGACGTCGACGTTGTCGTAGTCGACGCTGGAGCCGACTCGGGAACACTCACGAGGCCACCGACGCTGCTCCAGCGATCGCCAGCAGGAGCACCGACACCATCAGCGCTTGTGCGTTCGACGAGCGCGGCGGCGTCGGGGGGTGCTCATCGCCGGCTTTCTAACGCTCGGCGTCCCCGGTCATTGAGATCTCCGACCCATGAGGATCGGGTCGTTCAGGGTCCGCTCTCGATGAGCGTGCGGTCGTAGATCCCGCTGGCCGAGTAGCCGACCATCTTGAAGTGGCCGCCGGGCCCGGGGACGTAGGCGACCGCGTTCAGGGCGTTGTCGCCTGAGCCAACGTTCGGGCTCGGGGCGATTGTCCAGGCATGTCCGTTCCACCGCTCGACGAGCGTCCGATCCGAGGTCCCCTGATGCCATCTCCCGGTCACGACGCAGCTGGTTGCCGAGTGGCAGGACACGCCCTGGGAGTAGTTGTTGTGCGCGCCCTTGTCGGGGCTCGTCATTGTTAGCCATGACTTTCCCGTCCAGCGCTCGATGAGGACGCCATACTTGGTCGTGGCCTGGTTTCCCGTGGCGACACAGAACGTGGTTGAAATGCAACTCACGTGCAACAAATACGAGTCGTTTGGCGCAGGGTTGGCGCTCGGCACGACGGTCCAGGCGTGGCCCGTCCACTTCTCGGCGAGTGTGCGATAGGGAGTGGCACTCTCGCCATCTCCCACGGCGACACAGAACCGACTCGTCGGGCACGCGACGCCATTCAGATCGTTTTCCGTGCCCCCGTTCGGGCTGGTCACGACCGTCCAGTTCGTGCCATTCCATCGTTCGATCAAGGTGTGCGTGCCCGCGAGGACCCAGGTGCCCACGGCGAAGCAAAGTGATGGTGCGGGACAAGCGACGGACTCCAAGATGTCGTGGGAGCCTCGATTCGGGCTCGAGACCCTGGTCCAGTGCGTCCCGTCCCACTTCTCGATCAGCGTCCGGTCCGTGGAACCGGTGTACCAGTCCCCCACGGCAAAGCACTCAGTCGATGAGGCACACGAGATGCCGTTGAGATCGTTGTAGTTCGAACCCACGTTCGGCGAGGACGCAATCGCCCAAGCGACACCATTCCACTTCTCGACGAGCGACCTGTCGACGCTGCCCGCAGACCCCGACCCCACGGCGAGGCAGAGCTTCTGGCCTGGACAGGAGATCCCTCCGAAGAAGTTGTCATGCTTGCCCACGTTCGGGCTGGCTGACACCGAGATCGTCCTCGTACGCTCGAGCGCTCCGGCGCCGGCCGTGAGCAACGTGATCGCAACCGCACACCCCGCCGTCATCACCACCACGGACGTCGACATCCTTCGGAGTCGATCCCTGCCAACTTGGTTCATGCGACTCCTTGATCGGGCCGCGGGTCCCTTCGCAAAAGCATGGGCGACGGCTCGAACAACCTAGGTGACCGATGCTTGGCAATCGGGAATGGCTCGCCCTCAGGAAGTCAGTGAGCGCTGCCGAGGTCTCGTCTAGAGCACAGGCGCCGTCTTTCCCGCTGCAAGGTCACATGATCTGACTGCTCGGCTCGCCGCTTCGACGTTGATCGATTGGGCGCCACGAGTAACCGTCAGGTGGTGAGCCGGATCGGAATGTCACGGAAGACGCGACGGAAGCCAACCGAGGCGTAGGGCTTCGAAGGGATCGGGTAGTCGTCATCGCCTCTGCACGAGACCGCCGCGCTGGTCGCTCCGAGCGCTTTCAGCCGTTGCGTCGCGAAGAGGTTCGCTGCACGTGCGATCCCTTGCTGGCGAAATGCCGGATGGGTGCCGACAGGCTCGAACTCACCGAGTCCTGATCGTCCGCCGAACCATGCCAGCACGCTTGCAACGTGCGTCCCGTCAGGTCCGACGACCAGGACATCGATGTCCGCGCGGTAGGGCCACGTCTGCAGCAGCCTTGTGAAGCTCTCCAGCGTGAAGGTCCGTGACTCCCAAGAGGCTCGATGGATCTCGACTCGCCTGGCGCCGTCGTTGGTCTCGGCGTAGGTCGTGAGGCGAAAGCCTGGCGGCACCGCTGGCGGCTCGATCGTCTCGAGCGAGCAGACGTTGTAGGCCGACCACGGGGCATCTGGGATCGGAACGAACCGGCCGGCCAGCAACTCGAGGGCCCTCGCGTCCTCTGGTCGGACCGTCGTCTGCACCGCGCAGCCCCGTGCCTCGGCCCAGCTCAGAGTCCTTAAGGAGCTCGCGGTGCGACGAACCGGTCTGCCACGCGAGCGTCGCGTGGCAGAGTTCCTCGCGCTCCGCCGACACGCGAATCCGCTCCGGCGGCGAGATCCGTCCCCACGCCACCAGGTCGCCCTCGTCGTAGACCAGGCGCCACTCTTGGTTCGACCGCACGCTTCGGTTGGCGAAGGAGAGCGCGCCAATGCTGGCCTCGGAGTTGCGGGCCACCTCGCAGCCAAGGGTCGGTCGCCATGCCCTGCATTGCCCGCAGCTGCTCGTCAGTGGGCCAGGCGACCGTCTGCTCGACGAGTTCTCGCGGCATGTCCCACCGCATGCGATCGCTGCTAGGGCGCGGGTGCGCCGCTGCCGGACCCGATCGTCCGGCAGCGGCGTACCGCGTCCTCACCCGAGCCGATTAGATCGCCAGGACAGCCGCCTGATCGATGATCGTCTGGCACGACTCGGTCAACTTGTGCACGTCGTGGAGTGCCTTGTGCCCGAACTCCGCGTTGAACAACTCGTGCTTGATGATCTCCGACAGATGGTCGCGCCGCTTCTCGAGCTTCGAGAGAGATGCCACGGTGGAAAGGTATGTCGACTCGCTCGAGCTCTCGATCGCGGCCGTGTCGGCTTCGAGCGTGGCAGTTCCAAACAGGCCCACGCTCGAGTTCAACTGCTTGTAGCACGCCCCGAGCGTGACGGCCTGCGGTGAGCCCAGCTCACCGTGAGCACGCGACAGGACCTCGGTGATCACGCGTCCATCGGGCACGTAGTCGTCGGTGAGTCCCGTGAGGTACATGAGTGTCGGGCGGATGTCCGTCTCGTCGGCCCATGTGCCCGTCGTGCCGCTCCCCGGCACCGTCGTCTGTCCGCTCAGCGCGCCAGCGGAGCTCGGTCCTGCGCTCGCGGGCGAGCCGTCGAGCCCGAGCTGCTGGACGCCCGGCCCGACGAGGCCCACGTAATTCGTGTTGATCTCCGCCGCGTAAGCGCCGTGGTCCCATGCGTAGCTCGTGTTCTGATCGATGCAGTCAGTGGATGACGGTCCGGTGACATTTGTACAGGACGAATTGCCGGTCGCGACGTAGTAGTCGGGCTTGGCGAACATCGAGAACGTCGGGGTCCGCGCGGGGTCGGCGTTGACGTAGTGCAGGATCGCCTCTTCCACGGGGTCGGCGAGGTAGTTCGTGATCACCTCATGGGTGTTGCCCGAGTAGGGATTGCCGGCCGTGAGCGACGCGACCGCGTGTTCGAGCGATCGCACCGATGACGCGTCGTAGCCGGGATTGCCGGTCACGTAGAACTCGGGCGCTGTGTCGGCTTCGAGGCTGAACGGCGTCGTGTTGTTCGTTTCGGCGCTCAAGAGTCCGTTGATGTTCGCGCCGAGCTCACCGAACGAACCGGCTGGGTACGTGCAGGCGACGTCCGGGGTCACGGTCGAGCCCGAGACTGTCGCACCGTCGCAGGTCGCCGGCGTCGGCTGGATCGCTCTGCCCACGTTCGCCCCGGCTTGGTGGTCACCCTCGTCCGAGCTGAAGACGAACTCGGTGTTCGCCGACGTGATGCCGTCGGCCGCGAGACGCTGAAAGAACAGCCCGAACGCCTGGTTGTAGTACTGCGCCTGGGCGACGTAGCACGGGCTCCCACTGCCGAGCGCTGCCGGCGCGCCGCTGCACGCCGAGAGGCCAGGGATGTGCTCGTTGCCGTGGATGTCGGCGATGTAGCCGTAGGTCACGGGGACGCCCGATTCTTGCATGTCGGCCATGTACCCCAGCGTCTGGGAGGCGTTGATGGCGCTGAAGCCTGGGAAGCCCGGGTAGTTGGTGAGGTAGGCGCCGTTGAGCTGGTTGCCGCTCAAGTCGACGAGGTTGCCCGCCGAGTTGGTGACCTGGAAACCGTTGCGAGTGAGGTTCTTCGTGCCCGCTCCGAGCTGCGGCGCGATGTACCTGTGCCCGAAGAGCGCCTGGTAGCTCTTGTACCCGCCCGGCTCGGTCGGAAGGAGGTCAGGGACCGCCGTCGCCGAGGGCGTCGTCTGCCCGAACTTCACGGCCTTCGCGGTCGCGCAGACCGCGCTCTTCTTGGCGCAGTGGATCGCGAGGCCTGCGTAGTCGGCGGTCTCGGGGTCCTTGTAGGGGTCCGTGTCCGCGTTGAGCTGCATGACCTCTGGCGAGCTCGCACCGAAGACCTTCGCGAGGTCGACCGAGTTGTTCTCGAGCACCATGTTCGCGGTCGACACGTCACCGACGTTGCAGCCCGCCCGTGTGAAGGGAACCCACGGTGCAGGAGTGATGCGGTTCGCCGATGGCGCTGGCGAGGTCGTCGCAGGCGGCGTCGCCGAGTACACCATCGACGGGTTTGTGTCGTGGCCCGCGTTGGGCGTCGACGCCGTGTCGTAGACGGGGTCGGTCCAGTACGCGAAGGAGCCCGCCGGGTCCGTCGTCCCGTTGGCGTTGTACGACTGGTAGCTGTTGCTGATGCCCATTCCCTGGCGGTCGCCGTACAGGCCGGTGTAGGTCGTCAGCGAGTCGTCTGCGGTATGGGCGATCAGGGGCGTGTGGCTGTTGGACAGCAGCGTGCCGTTGCCCTCGATGAAGTGGAGGAGATTTGGCATCATCTCGAGGTCGGAGGGGACGTTCGGATTGTCCCGGTTGAAGTGCACGTTGTCGAAGGTGATCTCGACCACGTGCTTCACACCATTCCCCAGGTGACAGGTGGTGCTCGATGAAGACGCGGCCAGATTCGGCGACGACCTCGTCATGGATGCTGATGAGATGGCTGTCCCAACTGCAAAGGGTGCCAGCAAGCCGATGGCGAGCAGCGCCCCCGGCAAGCCTTTTATGCGCTTGAGAGCGGGCATCGGAGAGTCCTTCCTCTCTTAGTCGTCCTGAGCAGGACGATCGGTGGTGTCAACGGTTCTCACTACTGGCATGACCCGTGCGAGCCCGACCTGGTCGCACGTGGCGAGAGCAACGACGGCGAGGCGACGTGCACGCACTCGCTTCGACATTGCGGGTTTCTGCATACACCTCGTTCTTGGACCGGCGAACGATTGCTTAGGTGCCGCAGGTAAAGGAGCGACTTCTTCGAACCGCATCGTCCTCCTCTGTCGACATCCGAGAATCGTGGCCCGACACAGTGCAGCTCCGATGGGCGTTGCGCCGCCAGGCGCACCGTACCGCAAGGATCTGAATCGGGTGTGACCGCGATTGGGAGGCACTCGAAACTCTTGGTGACCGATTCCGGGCAGGTCGCATCCGGTCTCGCACGGTGCCGGCTTGATCTAAGGTGACCCGCCAGTAGGACTGATTCGTGTGAGGTCGACGACTCCCGACGATGGCTATTCGATGCGCCGATCACACCATCCCAAGCCATTCGGAGGCGTCCTCACGCGTCCTACGCACGCCCTGAGCAGGCACGTTCGTTCGCAGTCGTCCTGCGTGGGCTTATTTGCAAGCACCCATCTCTCAGGTTCAAAGGCTTCCCGCCAGCCACACGATCATCAATGACACGGCGTGCCAACTCTGAACCTGCTGTTCGCCGGAGCGAGTAGGGACACGCCACCTCACTGTCCCTACTTCTGTCCCTACAACTGAGTGCTACGTCGTGGACGACGGCGATCGCAACGGACGGAAGAGCCGATGGTTTTGGACTCGGTGGACGGCCTGGACGTGGTTGAGCGAACCCCCAGATCTACGAGGGCACGTATCAGATCCAGCGGGTCGCGATCTCGAAGCGCCTGCTGGGCTGACGGTTCTGGCCGCCGGATGCGGCGGCGTCGGGACGAAATCCTGCCCCACATCCGTACGGATCCCTACTCCGCCGATCGGGCGACCGTCTTGGTGTGATCGCCACCATTCGAGAACGCAGACCGCACGGATGTGATCAATAGAGATCCGTGGAACACCGCAATCCAAGACGATCCAACGAGACATTGTGCGCCGCGTGGCCCGGTGTTGCCCGGCATTTGTGACAAGCGTTTCCGGCGCGATCCGCTTCTGCCTCAAGACCAGCATTCGCAAACCAGAGCGCCTGGGTGCTGGACCCCATTTGCCGCAGTCACGGTCACGGCTTGCCACACGTGCTCGGCAAGGTGGTGGAATGCACGTCTGCGACCGAGGCGGCAGGTCGTTGCGGTGACGTTGTTGCCACGGAGTGCGGGCAACGCTTTCTCCTGCATACGGTCGATACCAGCTCGGATAGTGACATCTGCTCCAGCTGCCGCTCAATCTCCGTGCTCCAAAGGGAGCTCACGATGCATATTTCCAAGCGGTTGGTCGGAGTGCGCACAAAGACGAGTGTGTCGAGTCTCAGGAACGAGCGCTCTCGGACGTGGCGACCCCGTCACTCGAGGCGGTCAGTGGCGATCGCCGCCGCATCGGCGTTCTGCCTCGTCGCCGCTTCAATCCTTGGCGAATCTGCCATTGCGTCCGCAGCGCAGCCGACGGTGCAGCTCGGTACTGCCGCAGCGTTCGCAGTACTTGCGGGATCAACCGTGACCAACACGGGTCCGTCCTCCATCGAGGGGAGCCTTGGGCTCGCCCCCGGCACCGCTGTGACGGGCTTCCCTCCGGGGCATGTGTCGAATGGCAGCACCTATGCAGCAAACGCCAAGGCGCGTCAGGCGAAGGCAGATCTGACGACGGGCTATCTCGACGCGGCAGGCAGGACGCCATTCGTCGTTGTCGGGGCAGATCTCGGTGGAAGGACGCTGGCACCTGGCGTGTACCGAGCCAGCTCCAGCATGGGACTGACCGGCACGGTGACGCTCAACGGGCACGGCGACGCCGGGGCGATCTTCATCTTCCAGGCCGGGTCCACACTGATCACGGCATCCAACAGCACGGTCCAGCTCGAGAATGGCGCGCAAGCGTGCAACGTGTTCTGGCAAGTAGGGAGCTCGGCCACGATCGGGACCTACTCGAACTTCACGGGGACGATCATGGCCCTGACCTCGGCGACGCTGAACACCGGCGTGACAGTCCACGGCCGGGTGCTCGCCCGCAATGGCGCAGTCACCCTGCAGTCCGACACGATCGCCCCCTCCACCTGTGCTGCAACACCAGTTACGACGACGCCACCTCCAACAAAGAAGCCGCCGACCAAGAAGCCCACGCCGACGCCAACCACCAAGACCCCTGTCGGGAGCACGGGGACCAAGGGAAACAAGCCAGGATCCAGCTCGACGACACCGTCCGGCAAGATTCCGCTGGGATCGCCGGGCACCGGTGGCGGTGGAGCAACGCGTGACATGAGCGCGGACCAACTTGGTGCTGGCATCGCGATGCTCTTCGCCGCCCTCATGGTCGGCGGCGTGGCTGTCCGCCGCCGTCGGTCGCTCGCACAGGTATCAGAATCTGCGAGATCCATCGGAACGGGGTGACCCGCCTTCGGGCGCTCCGTCATGGAGGGCCCAGCACAAGGCTCTTGTGGGGCCTCGCCATCGGGCTGGCTCTGATCGGCGCACTTGCAATCTCGCTGGGCCTGGCGACTCCAGGCGTAGGCCCAGCAGCCGCGCCGCTCGTCGGCCGCACCGCGCCCGCCCGGACCGTCCATGAGGTTGGCCTGGTGCGTTCGAGGCCGACTCATCTGCTCATCCCTGCCCTGGGCATCTCGGTGCCGTTGTCTTCGCTCGGTCTCAACGCCGATGGGACCGTCGCGGTACCCACAGACTTCAACCAGCCTGGCTGGTACCGATTCGGCGCGTCGCCCGGACAGCTGGGCACGGCCGTCATTCTCGGCCACGTCGACTCGTTCCGTGGACCGGCGGTGTTCTTCGAGCTCCGCAATCTGGTGGTAGGGGATCGCGTTGTCGTGAAGCTGGCCGATGGCGCAACTGCACGCTTCGCCGTCATCGGGATCGCCATCTACCTGAAGGCGCACTTCCCCGCGCGCCTGGTGTACGGACATCGCTCCTACGCGGCCCTGCAGCTGGTCACGTGCGGCGGCGTCTTCGACCATTCGACTGGAAGCTATCTCTCGAACGTTGTTGTCTACACTGCGGCGGTTGATCGATGAAGGCGATGCCGCGATTCGCGCACTTCGGATTCAAGTGGCACCCGCATCACTCCTCGGTCGCCAAGAGGTGGACTGTCGGTTCCAGGGCCTGGGGCACGCTTGCTGTCCTTATCACCATCCTCGGCGTGGCCGGCTCGCTGGCTGCGTCTGATGGGATCGCTCGCCAGCGGCGGATGACGTCCGAGAACGCATCCAAGGTCGCGGCAGTGCAGATCGCAGAGACATTGGGGCTCTCGCTGTTGCACGAGAGTGACCTCGTCGCTTCGGCCCAATTGTTCCAGGTCGACAACCCGGCTGCCACGCAAGCGCGATTTGCGAAGTGGGCAGAGAACTTCAATGTCATGGCGCGCTATCCCGAGCTTTTCGGGATTGGCTCGATCCAGGTCGTGCCGAGGGCCGACCTTGGCGCCTTCGCCGCCCGTTACCCGATTCCCTGGATGACGAACTCGGGGCCGTCGACGTCAATCGCTCCCTTCCCGCCGGGCAACCGGCCGTTCTACTGCCTTCCCACGATGCTGCTGTTGCGCGACCGTGGCCTGCAGTTGCCTCGAGGCCTCGACATCTGCAGGGCGATCACTGGCGTGAACCTGCAGAGCGTGAAGTTCTCAGGAGTGCCGACCCTCGTCCCCACCCAGTTCTTGGGCTTGAAGCTGCTCACGATCAGCGTGCCGCTTTACAGGGGAGGCGACGTGCCATCGTCGATCGCTGCGCGGAAGTCTGCGTTCATCGGCTTCATGGGGGTGCTCTTCAACACCTCCAGCGACGTCAACTCAGCGCTGGTGGGGCATCCCAACACCGGGGTCGCACTTCAATACCGGGCGCCGGGTGCGTCGCTGGTGCAATTCCGGGGTGGCGAGCAGCTCGTCCATGCCTTCGTGAGCACAGTCAACCTCCACAACGGCTGGATGGTCAAGATCTCGACGCCCACGGTCGGTGGCAGGATCATCGACGACAAGGGGGCGCTTGCGCTGCTCTTCGGTGGTATCGCGGTGAGCCTCTTGCTGGCCGGCATGCTCTTCATCCTGGGCACGGGGCGGGCGCGAGCGGTGAAGCTCGTGCACGAGCGGACCGCCGAGCTTCGATTCCTTGCCTTGCACGACCCGCTGACCGGGCAGCCGAACCGGACGCTGCTACTTGACCGGGCGACGCTGATGCTCGCGCGTGCTCGCAGGAACCACGTGCCCGCTGCGCTGATGTTCCTGGATATCGACGACTTCAAGGTCATCAATGACACCTACGGGCACGCGGCGGGTGACGAGGTCCTCGTCGCCGTCGCATCGAGGCTCGCTGCCGAGGTGCGAGAGGAGGACACCGTTGGTCGACTCGGTGGGGACGAGTTCGTCCTCCTCGTCGAGGGCGACGCGCTGCGCGGCGGCGCCCAACAGGTCGCAGAGCGGATCTTGGCCGCGCTGCGGGTACCGTTGCACATAGCCGACCACGACCAGCCATTGACGGTGTCTGCAAGCATCGGCATCGCTGAAGGGGATCGCTCGACGGCCGAGGAGTTGCTCCGAGATGCTGATACGGCTCTCTATCGCGCGAAGGCACACGGGAAGCGGTGCGCGGTCGCGTTCAACCAGAAGATGCAGGAAGCCGCCGAGGGCCAGCGATCACTCGCGGCTGATCTGCGCCAAGCGCTGGGGGCCGACCAGTTCTTCCTCGTTTATCAGCCGACCATCGATCTCCAGTCGAATGCCCTGACTGGCGTCGAAGCGCTGCTGCGCTGGCGGCACCCTGAGCGCGGCATCGTCATGCCCGACGACTTCATTCCCGAGCTCGAATCAAGCGGCTTGATCATCTCAGTCGGGACATGGGTCCTCAACACCGCGTGTCGCCAGGGCGCCGTGTGGCAAGGACAGGGCCATCGGTTCACCATCTCGGTCAACGTGTCCATCCTGCAGCTGGGCCGTCCCGAATTCGTCGTTGAGGTCGAAGAGGCGTTGTCGTTGAGCGGGCTCGAGCCCTCGATGCTTACCCTGGAGTTCACCGAGACGACGCTCATGCAGAACGGGGCCGAGACGATCTCGCGGCTCAAGGCTCTCAAGTCTCGAGGCGTCCGGCTCGCGGTCGATGACTTCGGAACCGGCTACTCATCGCTGGCTTATCTCCGCCAGTTCCCAATGGACGTGGTCAAGATCGATCGGGCATTCGTGTCGGGGCTCTCCAATTCAACGGAGGCTCCTGCGCTCGTCCATGCGCTTGTGCAACTGGGCAAGGCACTCAACCTCCAGACTGTTGCCGAGGGCATCGAGGACGACGATCAGCGTCTCCGACTGCAGATCGAAGATGTCGACATCGGTCAGGGCTACCTGTTCTCAAGGCCGCTTGACCTCGTCGACGTGGGAGCGTTCCTCGATCGATACTCACGGGTGTCCGGTCTTCCGCACTGACCGGTCATGACGCCAGGCTGTGCCTCGGTTGCCGAGACTGCCTGTCAGAGAGATGACGCCTGATCTATGTTCGGCGATGCTCGCGTTCGACCGTGCCATGCCGCGTCTAGATCCCTTAGCCGGTCTTCGGAGATGAGCCAAGTCTTCCAATCGCGAGGGCAAACCGACAGTACGGGCGCTTCGGAAGTGAGCGGGAGCAAATGTCCACGAATTGAAAACGGGGGTTCGCGAAGCTCGGCACCGACTCGCCCAGGGATGAATAGGAGCGAGCCCTTAGTCTCTACGCGTCGCGCGTCACCATGCGCCAGCCGCCGATGACGGTCCAGAACACCAGCCACGCGACGATCACGATGATCGCAACCTCGGTCGACTCTGGCACGAGCTGGAGGCCCCTTGGCCTTCCGCCGTTCATGTCCCCACCGAACACGAGCGGCAGCGCCGGCGGTTCGATGTGTGCCATCGCGAGGCCCACAAAGCCCCGCTGGAAGTTGATCAGGTGCGGTATCCGGCTCCGCGAGAAGATCGGGGTCAGGATGATCTCGAGGACGATCATGAGCACGACGGCGATCGTTCGCTGCCCGAGAAGCGAGCTCAAGCCGAGCCCCACGACGAACCCGATCGTCGCCTCGAGCAGGAGCCACAGTCCCGTCGCGATCATGAGCGAGTTCGCTGGCTTGAGGAACGTGTTCGAGTAGGACTGGTAGTCCTGCTGGGCGAACACGATTGCGGATGCCCGCAGGGCCGCGGCAGTTGGCGGACTCGAGCCCTTGATCTGCACGGAGCCGCCAGGGCCAGTGCAGTTCGACGGCATCGAGATGGCGGCGTTGCCTGAGTAGCCGAAGTTGCAGAGGACCTCGTCGGGGTGCGCCGCGGCCCACTGCTCGAAGCCGCTGAGGGTGAGTCCGGCAGGGAGCGTGACGCCGCTGTAGCTGTCTTTCGTCGGGGCGGCGAAGACGCACACCGCGCAGACGAGGATGAAGCCAGCTGCCACGATTGGCAGGACGACCGCGAGACCCGCCGGGATCCTTGCGAGGTACAGCGCGACTCGCGACCTGCCGGTGACGACCAGGTGTCGGAACATGCCGTCGGTGAGGTCGGTCGAGCCGGCCGAGCATCCCACGACGGCCGCGACGATGAACCCGAACACGTACAGGATGACTGCCACGAGACCCGTGAAGACCGAGTAGCCCCCAGCGGGGCCGTAGGACCTCGGCGCGACGGCGTGGGCCACGAGTCGCACGATGAGGAATGTCGCCGGGATACCGATGTTGACGACGAGGAGGGCGATCATGAGTCCCCGGCGCCTTCGCAGCTCCATCATCCGTGTCGTGATGAGCGACAGCGTGGGCAACCAAGAGCCCCTGTGGTCCGTCGGCGCAGCGGTCACCACGGACGTGCCGTCAGGCGGAGCGATGGGTGTCGTCGTCACTCCGAACCTCCCAGCCGGCTGGTGACCTGCAGGAACCACGACTCGAGGGATGCCTGGACCTCCTGGAGCCGGTAGACCGAGATCCCTGCCTCGACGAGCTGTCGGTTGACTTCTGCGATCGCCTCTCGCCCCGTCCCGAGCGGCAGCTTCGCCTCGAGCCCATTCGGGCCGACGGCAACTTCGGCCCCGAGCCTCGTTGCATCGAGGATGCCCCGGGCCCGGTCAGGTTCGGAGCACTCGATCTGCAGCTCGACGGACGCTCCGGCGAGGAGCTCGGCGATGGAGCCCTGGCGAATGACGTTGCCACGATCGACGATGGCAACTGCATCGCACGTCCGCTCGACTTCGTCAAGCAGGTGCGAGGACAGGACGACTGTCCTTCCCTCTGCGACCAAGGAGAGGATCATGTCGCGCATCTCGCGCATGCCGGCCGGGTCAAGGCCGTTCATCGGCTCGTCCAGGATCAGCAGCTGCGGATCACCGAGCAGGCATGCGGCGACGCCGAGTCGCTGGCGCATGCCCATTGAGTACTTCGACACCTTGTCATTCGCTCGATGCTGCAGTCCAACCCGTTCGAGCGCTGGAGCAATCCGATCGCGGGCTGCACGCTCGCGCGCTGCTGCGAGGATCTGGAGGTTCTGGCGGCCGGTGAGGTGGCCGTGGAAGCGAGGTTCATCGACAATCGCGCCGACCCGTGCCAGTGCATCGTCCCGCTGCTTCGGGACCGGATAGCCGAGCAGCGACATCGTGCCGGCGTCCGCCCTCGTCAGCCCGAGCAGGACGCGGATGAGCGTCGTCTTCCCAGCGCCGTTCGGGCCGAGGTAGCCGAACGCACACCCTCGTGGCACGAGGAGCTCGACGCCATTGACGGCCACGTTGTCGCCGAATCGCTTGACGAGTCCATGTGTCTCGACGGCCCACTGCTGGTCTACGCCGGGTCCGTCGGTCCCTGGCGAGGTCGCGGTGATCGTCAAGGTCGCATCGCTCCGCGATTGCCGCACGTCATAGGCGAAGTATCACAGCCGCCGACCCCGACGCAGTGCATCGAGATCCCTCAGATGACCCTGATGAAACCCTGACGCTTGACCAAGCACGTGATCACGGTCAGCGAGTACGCCGGCTCGATCGGCCTCTCGGTACGCTGAGCCGCGATGCCTGGGACCGAGGAAGCCGACGTCTGCGTCATCGGTGCGGGCTATGCAGGGCTCACCGCAGCCCGACGCCTCTCGATGGCTGGCAAGTCCGTGGTCGTGCTCGAGGCGCGGGACCGGGTCGGCGGTCGAATCTGGACGCACCGGCTCAGCGATGGGACTGCAGTCGACCGGGGCGGTGCATGGCTGGCACCGCAGCACGACGCCATCTTCTCGCTGGCCCACGAGCTCGGTGCGACCACGTACAAGACCTGGGTGAAGGGCGCGCACCTCCTCGTCGGCGAGGGACGTACTCGCCGATACACGGGGCTCATCCCGAAGATCAGCCCGATGGCGGTCGCAACGATCGCGCTCGCCCAGTTCCGGCTTGACCGATTGGCTCGAACCGTGCCGATCGAAGCGCCGTGGACCGCCGCGCGCGCGGCGCAATGGGACGCCGAGACCATTGGATCGTACCTCCGACGGACGCGCATCTCGTCGGGCATCGGCCACGACCTCTACGAAATGGCAGTGCGCGGCCTCTTTGCGGCCGAGCTCGATGACGTCTCGTTCCTCCACCTCCTGTACCTCGTCCGCGCACACGGGAGCATCAACACGCTGTTCTCAATCGAGGGCGGATCCCAGGAGAACATGGTCGACGGCGGCGCGGGATCCATCGCCGAGCGCGTCGCAGACGAGCTGGGCGACGCAGTTCACCTCAACGAGGCCGTCTTCTTCATCTCTCAACGAGGCGACCGGGTCGTGGTCCGCTCGGCTGGTCGAGTCGTCAGCGCGCGGCACGCGGTCGTGGCGGTCCCGCCGTCGACGGCGGTCGAGATCGAGTTCGACCCCGTGCTGCCCGACGACCGAGCTGGACTCCTCCGCTCTGCGGTCGGCGGGATGGAGACGAAGACCTTGGTCGTGTACGACGAGCCATTCTGGCGGGCCGATGGGCTGAGCGGACAGACCGCGCAGCCCAACTCCCCCGCTGAGGTGACCATTGACGGGTCTCCCTCGCCCGGCGCCCCCGGGGTGCTCGCGTCCTTCACATTCGGTCGGGTCGCAAAGCGCCTCGACGCGATCGATGCGGGCGAGCGACGACGCGCGGTGCTCGATGCCCTCATCGCGAGATTCGGTCCTCGCGCCGCGTCGCCATCGGCGTTCATCGAGACCTCGTGGTGGAACGAGCCGTGGTCGCGAGGCTGCAGCACGGCGCACCTCCCGCCGGGTGCCATCACGCGCTACGGAGCACTGATTCGCCAGCCGCTGGGCCTGATCCACTGGGCCGGCACCGAGACGTCGACGACGTCGCACGGCGCGATCGACGGCGCGGTCCGCTCGGGAGAGCGAGCGGCGGCCGAGATCCTCGATCAGTCCTGACCAAGCTTCGCCACGCCATCTGTGGGTGCACCGCCTAGGTGCCCAGTCTCATCGGCCACCCGCAGGTTTCTCTAGGGTCACTCGGGTGATCGAGCGTTGCGATGTCGCGGTCGTCGGGCTCGGGGCCATGGGCAGCGCGGCGGCGCTGCACCTTGTGCGGGCCGGCGCGAGCGTGATCGGGATCGACGGATCATCGCCACCAAGTCCGAACGGGTCCTCGCATGGCGACACCCGGATCACGCGCCTCGCCGTCGGCGAGGGCTCCGCGTACGTGCCGCTCGTCCGCCGATCCCATGAGCTGTGGCGAGAGCTCGAAGAGGAGCAGCCAAACTCGCTGCTCGTCCAGTGCGGTGGCCTGATCCTCGGTGCCCTCCAGTCTTCCGGTCAGCATGGCATCGAGAACTTCGTCGCGGCGACGATCGACGTCGCGAGATCTCACGGCATCGCACACGAGATCCTGTCGGCACGCGAGATTGCGGACAGATATGGCGTGTTCGACGTCACCGACGAGATCGGCTACTTCGAGCCGACTGCCGGCTAACCTGCGAGCACCCGCCTGCATCCGCGCGCAACTGGCCAGTGCCAGGCGATCCGGGGCGGTGCTGCGCCTCAACGAGCGCGTCTTGGGCTGGACGAGCACCCGCTCGGGCGTCCAGATCGAGACCAGCGGTGGGCAGATCAGCGCCGGCTCGATGGTGCTCTCCGCCGGACCGTGGCTGCCCGAGCTCGCACCCGAGCTGGCCCACCTGCTGTCGGTGCAACGCCAGGTGCAGTACTGGTTCGACATCGCTCACGACGCGCCGCGGTTCGCGGACCTGCCGGTCTTCATCTGGATGCACGGCGTCGAGGAGGGCCACTACCTCTACGGCTTTCCAGCGACCGAGGGTGCCGACGGCGGTGTGAAGGTCGCGACGGAGGTGTTTGGTGCTCCCACGGATCCCCAGATCGTGGATCGCGCCGTGGCCGACCATGAGATCACGGGCATGTTCGACGCGCATGTCAAGTCGCGACTACCCGGCCTCTCGGCACGATGCCTCCGCTCTGCGGTGTGCCTGTACACCGTAACGCCAGACTTCGGCTTCATCATCGACCTGCATCCGCAGCATGACAACGTCGTCATCGCCTCGCCCTGCTCAGGTCATGGCTTCAAGCACTCCGCTGCGGTCGGCGAGTGCGTCGCCGAGCTGGTGCTCAGCGGCACGACCTCCATCGACCGCTCGGCATTCCGACTGGGGCGATTCGCGCCTCCCGCACCGCTGCCAGGCGGACCGCACTAGACACCGCGAGCGTGGCTGGCCGAAGCGGACGGCCGACGACGAGGCATCGGGCGCAGGTCAAGGCACGTCGCCCCGTGCGTGCACGGTTGATCCGGCGTTGTGAACCCGTAGGTCCGGGTGTGTCGGCACTTTGGGACGCTGGCGCGCTGCGCCGCTCGGGTGTCATGCCACAGGACTACAGGTGTCGACCGGAAGGCAGGAGAAGATGCCAATTGATCACAGCGAGGACAAAGGAGATGCCACGACGCACGACGCCCTCCGCGTCGAGTGGCACGCCCCGGATCTTCACTGCAGCTGGACGTCGGACTCGGAGGCTTCACTCGAAGCTGCTTCCTCCAGCACCTCTGGGCGATGACGCCGGTGCATCGATCACGCGTGCGGCATCACGAGCCCTGTCGCAAAACGTCGAATGGGTAGGCCGATGGCCCACGCGCTTGGGTCTTCTCGCGCACTTGGTCACGGACTCATCCCTGCAAGTGGCTCGACGTCGTCGTGGGGCCACGTCTCTGGACCGACGTGGCTGGCGCTCCTCGGGGTTGTTGCGCTCGGCTTGCTCATCTCGCTGGTGTGCAGCCTGCTGATTGCGCGACGACGGGCAGACCGCACGATCGCGCAAGCGACCTCGTTGCTGAAGGCCAGCGAGGAGCGCTTTCGGTCCCTCTCGGGCGCCGCTCCCATCGGAATCATCGAGGTAACACCGACCGAGGGCGTCGTGTACGCGAATCCGAAGATGGCGGAGATCTCCGGCAAGGAGCTTGACGCCCTGATGGGTGCGGGGTGGCTCGACTCGGTGCACCCCGAAGACCTGGGCGGGCTCTTGGACGTGATCGACGGCGTGCGAGAGAGCCAGTCACAGTTCTCGATGAGCTTCAGGGTCGTGCATCACCCAGATGGCGAGGTCCGCCACGTCCGGGTCATGGCAGCGCCGAGGTCGGCAGAAGCATCAGGCGCCTACGTCGTCTCTATCGAGGACATCACCGACGAGGTGTCCTCTCGCCAGGCGCTGACCTATCGGGCGTTCCACGACGCCCTCACCGGACTGCCCAACCGCGCGCTGTTCCTCGATCGGCTGAACGTCGAGATCGCTCGCCACGGCCGCGGCGGCTCGCGATTCGCCGTCCTCTTCCTCGACCTCGACGAGTTCAAGGTCGTCAACGACAGCCTCGGGCATGAGAGCGGCGACGAGGTGCTCAAGGAGCTCGGCATCCGATTCCAGTGCGCGCTCCGCAAGGGCGAGACCGCGGCGAGATTCAGCGGCGACGAATTCGCCTTCATCTTGAGCGATGTCGGGAGCGTTGACGACGCCATCGCGGCGGCAGGACGACTGCTGGCGCTCCTCGAGCCGCAGATCTCGGTCGCCGACCACGAGCTCTCTGTCACCGGGAGCATCGGCATCGTCGTCCCGGCACCTGGGGCCGACGCAACAGCCATCCTCAGAGACGCTGATGCAGCGATGTACCGGGCCAAGGAAGCGGGCCGCAATCGATTCGCCGTCTTCGACGACGATCTGCGCCGCCGCACCGTTGCTCGCTTTGCGATCGAGCTCGAGCTTCGCAAGGCGATCGAAGACGGTGAGTTCGAGCTGTACTTCCAGCCAGCCGTGGAACCATCGAGCGGACGACCATTCGCTGCCGAGTCGCTGATCCGATGGAACCACCCCGAGCGTGGCCTCGTTCCACCGCTCGAGTTCATCCCTGTCGCAGAGACATGCGGGCTCATCCGCCCGATCGGCCGCTGGGTCATTGAACGGGCCGTCTCGCAGCTGGCGTTGTGGGACGCGATGCCGGGCGGTCCCAGCCTCGAGGTGCTCTCGGTCAACCTGTCGGCGGCCCAGCTCGAAGATGGCGAGACACTCGAGGTCGTCCAAGGTGCCCTTCAGCGCCACGGCATCGATCCCGGCCGCCTGTGCCTCGAGGTCACCGAGTCGGTCGCGATGTCGCCCAACCCGCAGTCTCGGATCGCGCTCGAGGGATTCCGGCGCCTGGGCCTTCGCGTCGCGATCGACGACTTCGGGACGGGCTACTCGTCGTTGGCGTATCTCCACGAGCTGCCGGTGACGACCGTCAAGATCGACCAGACCTTCGTCGCTCGACTTGGCGGTCCCGACGACTCGACGCCGGTCGTGCGGGCGGTCGTCGACATGTGCCACGCCATGGGACTCCCGGTCGTCGCCGAGGGCGTGAGCACAGAGAAGCTGGGCGTTGCCGTCGCGCGGCTCGGATGCGACTTCGCGCAGGGCTTCGTCTGGGCCCGACCAATGCCGAACAGCGAGTTCGTGACGTGGTGGCTGGACGCCTCGTCGCGCACAGCGTCATCGTGCGAGGCGGGTGCTGCTGGCGAGCAGATCACCGCATCGGTCTGACGGCATCGCCACGAGCCGCGCGGATCGCTACAGTCGTCAAGGCACCTCGAGCACGCCTCTGGCGAAGGGACGCAACATGGCAGCTACGAGCATCCACCACGACGTCACGTTCCGCGCCGCACCACCCGCCGTCTATGACATGTTGCTCGACGCGGACCGATTCGCCACGTTCACCGGCGCACCTGCGAGCATCGACCCCGTCGAAGGCGGGGCGTTCTCGTTGTTCGACGGCCAGATCCTGGGCCGCAACGTCGAGCTGATTCGAGGCGAGCGAGTCGTTCAGGCATGGCGGGTCGCGGGCTGGGCGCCGGGGGCGTACTCGGTCATCCGATTCGAGCTGGGACCGAGCGGCACGGGCACTGTGCTCGGCTTCGACCACACGGGCTACCCGACGGAGGCACACGACGACCTCGACGCGGGCTGGCACGCCATGTACTGGGAGCCGATGCGAAGTCATCTGGACGGGGATTGAGCGCCCATCGGCGACTGCCGCGCGGCGCCACCCTCGCGCTGAGGCATCGTGTCGGCGATCTCGGGTACGACGAGGGCAATGTCGTGGAAGCCTGGATCGTCTGACGAAGGGACACAGAACCATGGGACCGACTGACGAGGAGAACGGCGTCCACGAAGAGCTGGCCGTTGACGTCACCTTCGAAGACGACCTCCGCCAGGTCGAAGAGGCCGTCGCCGCCTACCTCGAGCGACCCGACGACGACCGGCGCACCGAGCTGCTCGCGTTCCTCGAGCGGCTCGACGACCAGATCGCGCGAAGCGAGGCGTTCGACACCAACAGCGCCTTTGCATTCGGATTCGGTGCGGCGCCGCGGGTCGCCGTCGTCGGCGAGACGACCGACAGCCCGGTCGTCGAAGAGGTCCTGCCCGCCGAGTTCCAGGCGCAGACCACGCTCGTGCGGGCTGCGAAGGCCGAGGTGCGCGAGCCCTCGCCGGCCGCGCTCGAGGCGCTGCGGTCCGCGAGCGCGGACCTGGAGGCGGTGCGCTCCGGGCCTAGCCACTGACGCGCTCCGGCGCAGCGGCGATCGCGTGACGTGGGTTCGTCGCTCACCACGATCGAGAGACCGACGCTGCTCGCTGCCGCGCCGAGGTGGCCGACCACGTTGCACCTCGCGCCACGCAGTTTCACGGCACCATCATCGAGAGGTCGGCAGCGAGCCGTGCTCGTTGCTTGCTAGGAGGGCGTGGACTGGCGCAACGCACCCTCGGCGTCCGCTGGCATGTCCGCGGTCTTGGCCTCGAGGCGCGTCCCAACGGGACTGGTCGTCGCGTCGCGTCCGCGGATGCCGATCGACTGGCCAATCGACACCTGGTCGGCGTCGAACTCGGCACGGCTCTGTTGTATCCACGCGGTCTCGCCGGACTGCAACGTGATCGCGATGCGGATCTCGAAGCCAAGCGTCGAGATCTCCGTCACCGTCGCGGGCGTCCCCTCGCCCGCGGGCACGATGACGACGTCGTGAGGCCGCACCGCGACGCCGTCGATCGTGGTCGATGGCCCGAGGAACTGGAGGACGAAGTCCGACACAGGGTGGTCGTACAGCTCCGTCGGCGTGCCTTCCTGCTCCACACGCCCGTGGTTGAGGACGATCAGGCTGTCGGCGATCTCCATCGCCTCGTTCTGGTCATGGGTGACGAGGACCGTGGTCACGTGGATCCTGTCGTGGAGCTCTTTGATCCAGGTCCGCAGCTCGGCGCGGACCTGGGCATCGAGGGCTCCGAAGGGCTCGTCGAGCAAGAGCACGCGCGGGGCGATTGCAAGGGCGCGCGCGAGGGCCATGCGCTGCAGCTCGCCGCCGCTGAGCTGTGCGGGATAGCGGTTCGCGAGGTCGCTCAGGCGCACGAGTTCGAGCATCTCGCCCACTCGCGCCGCGATCTCCGCGCGAGGGCGACGGCGGACCTTGAGGCCGTAGGCGACGTTCTTCGCCACCGTCATGTGGCGGAACGGGGCGTAGTTCTGGAAGCAGAAGCCGATGTTGCGGTGGCGCGGATCGACGTCGGTCACGTCGTCGTCGTCGATGAAGATGCGGCCGGCGTCTGGGGTGACGAGACCGCCGATCAGCTTCAGCATTGTCGACTTGCCGGCGCCGGACGGCCCGAGGATGGCCGTGAGCGCGCCGGAGGGGATCGCCGCGGTCACGTCCTCGACGCCGAACGTCACGCCGAAGCGCTTCGTCACCTTCTCAAGCGATATCGACACGAAGCCTCCGCTCCCTCGCGCGCAGGATAGACAAGATGACGAGCACGGTGATCGAGATTGCCGCGAGGACGATCGCGCCCGCGAACGCGCCGGCGTCGTTGAAGTCCTGGTCCCACGCCGAGTAGATGTAGACCGGGAGCGTCTGAGTCTTCTGAGTGATGTTCCCCGACACGATGACCACCGCGCCGAACTCGCCCAGCGTCCGTGCGAGCGTTAGCGCGATGCCGTAGAGGAGTGCCCAGCGAATTGCCGGGAGCGTGATGGTGAAGAGGCGGCGCCACATGCCAGCGCCGAGCGTTCGTGCCGCCTGCTCCTGGGTCTCGCCGATCTCGACGAGCACCGGCACGATCGATCGAAGGACGTAGGGGAGTGAGACCGCCATCGTCGCGATCACCACGCCGGGGATGGAGAAGACGATCATGATGCCGTGCGAGAGCAGCCAGGGCCCGAGCCAGCCAATCCTCGAGTACGCCAAGAAGAGGGAGAGGCCGATGATGATCGGGGAGATCGCGATCGGCACGTCGAAGATGAGGTCCAAGATCCTCTTGCCGAAGAATCGTCGGCGCGCGAGCAACATTCCCGCACCGATGCCAACGACGGTATTCACCGGCACGGCGATCGCAGCGACCTTGGCGGACAGCTCGAGGGCGCTGATCGCGCCCGGCTCGGTGATCTGGTGCCAGAACGTTCCCAGACCGTTGCTGAATGCCTTGCCGAACAAAAAGCCCACCGGGATGCCGACGAGGAGCGCGACGTAGAGGAGCGCAACGACTCGAAGCGGCAGTCGGCGACGCCGCTGGACGTCGCGTGGCGCACCGCCCGTTCGCTCCGCGACTGGAGCAATCACTGCGGTCACTGGCTCAGCCGCCGTTGGAATTGTGACGAAACGACCCCTGTGCTGGCAAGCAGAGTGAGGCTGAAGACGAGCAGCGCCACGGACACGGCGGCTGCCTGCGTGTAGTTGCCATCCCCGAAGAGGTTGAAGATGAGGCTCGCCGCGGTCGTCGTACGCCCGAGTCCGCCTCCCGCGATGAGGGAGATCGATCCGAACTCGCCGACGGCACGTGCGAACGCGAGGCCGAATCCCGTGAGGATCGCAGGCAGCATCGAGGGCAACAGGATGGACGTGAACGTCCGGAAGGTGCCCGCCCCGAGCGATCTCGAGGCGTCCTCGGCATGGCCGTCGAAAGACTCCAGCACAGGCTGCACCGCTCGGACCGAGAACGGGAGGGTAACGAAGAGCAGGGCCACGAAGAGCCCCGTCCACGTCTCGTAGAGGTTCACGTGCACCGGGCTCGCGGTTCCGTAGAGATAGACGAACACGACCCCAGCGACGATCGTGGGCAGCGCGAAGGGCAGGTCGATAACGCCCTCAAGGACTCGCTTCCCGACGAAGGTGTCACGGACGAGGACCATCGCGATCACGACGCCGAACACCGCATTGATCGCCGCCACGGAGATCGACAGCCACAGTGACAGCCATATCGCGTGCACAGAATTCGATTGCGTCACGTTGCTCCAGAACCCCGAGAAGTCCGAGTTGAACGTCCAGTGCCAGAAGGCCCAGCCACGGCTGTGCGTATGGAGCGAGAGACCAAGCCCGTGTGCGGCAACGGCGGCGATCGGGATGAGGACGATGAGCGACAGGTAGCCGACGAGCAGCGTGGAACCGCCGGCGATCCCCATCGAGCCGCTCCCTCTGCGGAACGTGCCACGAATTGTCGATGGCCGGAGAGGGTTGCGGATCAGGCCGATTATTGCCGATACGCGAAAGCGCCGCCGGCTCCTGGGAGCCGGCGGCGCTTTCGACGCGTCTGGGTTGTCGCTAGCTGGTCCAGCCATGCGCCCGTTCGATCTTGGTGATGATCCCGTTCGTTGAGAAGAATTTGGCCGTCACCGCGGGCCATCCGCCGAGCGACGCGATCGTCGTTAGCTGGCCGAGTGTGTAGGGGTGGAACAGGGACTTCGTCGCGGTCGCGACGGACTTGAGCGTCGGACGGAATGCATTGTGCGCCCAGATCGACTGGCCTGCAGGAGAGAACAGGTACGTGAAGAACGCTTTGGCACCCTTGTTCGCCGTCGTCGTGAGGGCAGCCGGCGTCTGGATCACGATGTTCTGCGCCGGGTACACGATCTTGACAGCCTTGCCTGCAGCGACCGCGGCCTGCGCGTCGCTCTCATAGGCCAGCAGGACGTTGCCCGTCCCCGCCAGGAAAGCAGTCAGCGCCTTGCTCCCGCTCGACGGTTCTGCGACGACGTTTTTCACGACCGCGTTGGTGTACTTGGCCGCGGCCGCGGCAGTCTTCTTGAGCTTGATCTGGGACTCGTAGGTCTCAAGGAGGTTCCAGCGCGCACTACCTGAGCTAATCGGGTCAGGGGTCACGATCTGCACACCTGCCTTCACGAGGCTCGGCCACCCTTTGATGCCCAGCGGGTTGCCAGGCTTGACCACAATCACGACGACTGAGTCCGACACGAAGCCTCCCTCTGCCGCGCCCGCACCAGTGGAGTTCCACTTTGTCCCCACGATCCCGTTGTCGACGAGGAGCTGCATGTCAGGCACTGAGGAGAAATTCACGACGTCGGCGGGTTGGCCGGCGACGACGTCGTCTGCCTGGGTCGTGGACGCACCGAATGAGTTGTTGAACGAGACGTTCTTGCCCGCCAGGGTCTTCTGGAACGAGGCCTCGAGCTTCGCGTAGACGCCTGCGACTACCGAGTAGCCGACCACGTTGACCGTGTAGGAGGTCCGTGGAGTGGGGACAGACGCTGAGGCATCGGTGGTGCCGACGAGCGCGAGTGCGAGTGGGAGAGCAATTGCCCCAAGGACAGAACTTCTGCGGAGGTTGTGCCGGCGCATAATCAAGGGTCCTTTAATTCGTTGTACACCTAGCAACTTACTAGGCGGTCACCGACTCTAATCGCTGAAATCCACGTGGTCAAGTAGGAATACTCTACTCAGCAATTGCTTGGGATTCCGGCCGATTTGGCGTGCTGCTGAGGAAGTGTTCGCCGAAGATCGCCCGGATCGGCGGGATAGGCAGGTTCGCCTGTCGAGGCGCACGGAAGGCCGAATGCGGCGCCTCTGGCTCTCAGCAACCAAGAACCCTGCTTCTGACGGAGCCATCACCGTTGGGATCACGGGTCCGTGCCGCCAGCCAGGCCGCGCCGTCAGCGTCGTCGGCGCCGCGGCCTGGTTCACCGCGATGGAGGATGGAGGCAGCGCGCCTTACGATGCGCGGCGAAATGCGACTTGACCGCCAGCTGGCTAGCAAGGTCCCGGAGGTCACCCTCGCGTTCTGGGCGGCCAAGGTCCTGACAACGGCGATGGGAGAGTCGGTCTCGGACTACAGCGTGTACCGCTTCGACCCTGTCATCGCCGTGATGGTCGGCTTCGTCGCGTTCATGATCGCCCTCGCCTGGCAGCTGGCGCTCCCGCGCTACCAGGCGGCTGTCTACTGGCTGGCCGTGTCGATGGTCGCGGTCTTCGGCACCATGGCGGCCGACGTCACTCACGTGAAGTTCCACGTCCCCTACGCCGTCTCGTCGATCGTCTTCGCCGTCGTCCTCGCCGTGGTTTTCGCGGCCTGGCATCGTCTCGAGCGCACACTTTCGATCCACTCGATCACGACGACGCGACGTGAGCTCTTCTACTGGGCAGCCGTGCTTGTCACCTTCGCCTTTGGCACCGCAGCGGGCGACCTCCTGGCCATCGCCCTCCACCTCGGCTACTTCTGGGCGGGCATCGTGTTCATCGCCGTCATCTGCGTGCCGCTGCTCGGTTGGCGACTCCTGCGATGGAACTCGATCACGTCGTTCTGGCTCGCCTACGTCGTGACGCGCCCGATCGGCGCGTCCTACGCCGACTGGTTCGGCAAGCCCATGCGCGCAGGTGGCCTCGGCCTCGGTGACGGCGTGGTGGGGGGCACGCTTGCGGCACTCGTCGTCGCCTTCGTCGTGTACTTCGTGGTCAAGGACCGTGGCCGGCGCATCGAGAGTGCCGCTGAATAGCGGCTCTCAGCAGTGCCCAGGGCTGCTGCGTGGCGCCCCCGCGGGAACGAGCTCCCAGTAGCGGTAGCCGTCGACGACCTTCGCCGGCCCGGTCGCGAGTCGTCCTTCGTGCACGAGGGAATCCAGTAGTCCCATGGGCATCGTCGGCCAGTCGTCGGACTCGACGTACAGGACCGCCGGGCAGTGCCCTGCGGTCCGGGCGGTGACCCGAGCCACCGTGGCGGCATAGCCCCCCTCTATCGGCGTCCCAGGCACGACGAGGACCTTCGGGTCGTCGCTCAAGGTCGTATAGCCGTTGTTGTAGAGATCCGAGAACTGGATTCGGACGTGACTGACGTCGTAGTAGCTCCATGGCCAGCGCGCGGTTCCCCCGATGACGACGAGCTCGCCCTTCGCGAGGTCGCGGTGCACGACTGCTTGCACCGCGGCGAAGTTGCCGCCGGGGTAGCTGGGTCGGTGCAGCACCCGGTCGGCGCCCAAGAAGCCCGCGAAGGCGAGTGACGCGGCGAGCACCGCGACCGCAACCTTGTCGGGTGCGCGGCGAACGGCGCGCCACAAGAGAGTCGCGCCCTCGGCGATCAGCAGTGCGATTGCCGGGTACAGGTACGCGTCGGTTCGCCCCGTTCCGAGCGGGACCACTGAGGGGACCGAGAGGGCCGCCGCACCCACGAGCGCGGCGATGCAGAGCAGCTGGCGGTGCCACGCGACGAGCCCGGTCAGCACAAGGACGATGATCGCCACGCGATCGATCGTGCCGAGTCCGTGAGGTCCAATCGCCGGGGTCGTGACGCCGATGCCAGCTATGAGGCCGTCGGTGATGGTTCGGACCGAGTGGGCGAGCCCGTGCAGCGAGTTCAACCTCAGGTAGTTGCCGTTCCAGCTCGACCGCAGCCTCGGAGAGACGCCGCCTCGCACAGCCAGCCAAAGCGCCCCCAGCCCGACGGCGGTGGCAGCGCCGGAGGCCGCGAGCCGGGCGCCGAGCCGGTGCCGGACCGCCGCGTCGATCCCGAGCGCCACCCAGACCGCGAGGACCAGCGGCACCGGCGTGAGCGAGAACGAGCAGACGACGAGTGACGCAGCGGCGAGCCAGGGCGCCGCGCGGGCGCCCTGGCTGCGAACCTTCTCTGCGAGCCACAGGACGAGGATCGCGCCCAGAAGATCGAAGGCATACGGCTTGACGCGCGTCGCGTAGGTGACGTCTGCGTTGGCGACGGCGATCACGCCCGCTGCAAGCAGCGACGCGGGTGAGGCGAGGCCCCACCACTTGGCGAGCCGTCCGACCGCGACGATGCCGGCCACCGACGCGATGTAGGTGGGCAGCTGGTTCATCGCCACGCTGTGGGAGAACCAGCCGATCCAGACGCGCTCGGCGAGCACGAATCCCGGTGTCGTCACGACCATCCTTGCGGCCGTGCCGAGCGGGACCCTGGTCGTGAGGGCGACCCACGCGTCGTCGCGGAAGAGGGTGCCCTGGGAGAATCCGAGGCGTGCAATCGCGCCGACGGCGGCAATCGCGAAGAGGAGCGCCCACTCGTGCCGTCGCGCGAAATTCGATCCTGCCTCGAGGCCACGCGCAGCGAGGGTCTGCGGCGCGTCGCCCTCGACGGCGCCCTCGGTGGGCGCCCCGATCGTCACGGCTCGGCGAGCTGCGTCGGGCCTGGGACGGCCGGGTGGGGGGACTCGCCCAGGTACGACCGCCAGTTTCGATAGGCGACAATGCCAATCACGAGCCCGCCGACGGCGAGCGCCACGCCTGCCGCCTGGACGAGCAGCGAGCCGAGGTGGCCGTCCTCGCCCAGCCAGAGGCGCTCATCGAGCGATCGGGCGATCCCCCAGATGACCATCGCGATCGCCGTCAGTGCACCGGTCGGGGGTCGTGGCCCGGCGGGACGCGACGCGCTGGCGCGCTGGAGCCGACGCTCGACCAGGATCAAAAGGACGAACAGCGCCCCGTCCTCCAGGGCCTGGATGATCGGGACGGGGATGCGCTTGCCGATCTGGCCCGCGTAGTACATCCCGATCCACGAGGTCGTGGGGTGCCCCCCGCCGGCGACCATCAACTGGGGACCGAGGAGCCGTCCGATCGCCCATCCGAGCGCCAGCGCCGGCACGGCGATGTCGAGCCCCTCGAGGACCCCGATCTCGGGGTAGCGCCGGTGCTTCACCCACAGCGCGATGGGCACCGCAAGGAGCAGCCCGCCGAAAGACGCGAGCCCGCCCTGCCAGACCTCGAAGACCTTGAGCGGGTGGGCCGAGTAGGTGGACCAGTTGGTGAGCACGTGCAGCAGGCGAGCCCCGAGAAGGGCCGAGACAACGACCCAGATGCCGAGCTCGACAAGGTGGTCGGTGTGGATCTCGCGGGCACGGACGCGTGCGACGAGGTAGCGCCAAGCGACGTAGAACGCAATGGCGAGGCCGAGACCGTAGGTGTGGAACTCGAGCGGCCCGATGTGGAACGCCGTGGGAATGGGGCGCACGCCCCGAGACTACGGCCGGCCTGCCCCTGCGAACCCGTATCCGAAGCGCACCGGCGTGAGCCACACCCAGGCCCCCGTATAGGGCGCTTCGATCATCGTGCCGTGTCCCACGTACATCGCGACGTGCTCGCTGCCGCCGGGCCCGTAGAAGAGGAGGTCGCCCGGCATGAGGTCGCTGAGCGGGACGGGCGTCGAGTCGGCCATCTGTGCGCCCGAGTAGTGCGGGAGGTTCACACCCGCCGACTCCCACGAGACCATCGTCAGCCCGGAGCAGTCGTAGCAGCTGGGCCCGGTCCCGCCCCAGCAGTAGGGCTTGCCCAGCAACGACAGCGCCGTGTCGACGGCGATGTTGGCGCTCGAGTTGGGGGGAGGCGCCGGGAAGTTCTGACTCGGCACGCTCGGAGCGCTCTGGGTGAAGCTGCTCTGGGCGGCGGCCAGCTGCTGCTGGTGGAGGATGTTCAGCTGGGTCTTGACGTTCTGGTTCGCGGCATTGAGCGCGTTCTGCGTCTGGGCTGAGAGCGAGTTGAGGTACTTCTTCTCCCTCGTGTTCGCGCCAGCCTGCTGGAGCGCCACGAGCCTCTCCTGTACCAGCTTGGTCTGCAGCGCGGCGAGCGTCTGCTGGGCGTTGGTGAAGGTCGCGACGTCGCCGGAGAGGTTGCCCTCGGCGACCTGGCCGTAGACCGAGGCGGGTCCCAGCTCGTTGGCGTTCTGCGCGAACAGCGGGTTGCTCGTCGCCACGGAGCCGCCCGTGATGTAGGCGTTCACCGCAGCGTTCTGGAGCGCCGTGCTGTCGGCGACGACCGCCAGGCGGTCGCGGCCGATCGCAGACGTGGTGCCAATGATCTGGCCCTTCAGGGTCGTGATCTGGCTCTGCAAGTTGTCCCACTGCTGGCTGGCGGCCGACAGCTGGTTGCCAATCGTCTGGAGCTTGGTCTGGAGAGCAGCGGCTTGAGCCCGTGCGGTGGCGACGCCGTCCGCCGCGGCGGGACGTGACGAACCGACCACAGTGCATGCACACACTGCGACAAGGGCCAGTGTGGGTGCTACCACCCACCGGAGCTGCCGAACGCTCCTGAGAAGCCGCGGCGTCGAGGTGCGCCTGGGGCGCCCGACGTCGGTCACAACTCCGACAGTCTGGCCGAACCGGGCCACCGCCGCAAAGCAGCCGCCTCCGTACGGCCATCGCTGCAGGTCATCACGGGTTTCTGCGCGCGATTGCACAAGATAGGTTGGTCCCATGGGCTCCAGCATCGAGTTTCAGACTGCCGACGGCACCGGGTCGGGGTATCTCGCTGACAGCGGGCATGGCGGACCCGGGGTGATCGTCATCCAGGAGTGGTGGGGCGTCGTCCCCCAGATCCAAGCCACGTGCGATCGGTTCGCTCGGGCCGGCTTCACCGCGCTTGCGCCCGACCTCTATGGCGGTCGCACCGTCCCGCTCGACGAGCCTGACGAGGCAGCCAAAGAGATGATGAACCTCGAGGTCGCCGCGGCGGCGCTCGAGCTCGCGGGCGCAGTCGATGAGCTCGTCACGCGAACCGGGCGCGATTCGGTCGGGACCGTTGGGTACTGCATGGGGGGCGGGCTCGCGCTTCTCCTCGGCAGCGAGCGGCCCGACGTGGTGCGCGCCGTCGTCCCTTGCTACGGCGTGCACCCGTGGGCCGAGGGCCAGCCCGACTACGCCACCCTCACCGCCGCGGTTCAGATCCACTGTGCCGCGCTCGACGACTACTTCACCCCACAAGCCGCTGAGGCGCTCGCGACAACGCTGCGCGGCCGAGGACGCGAGGTCGAGCTCTACGTCTATGACGGCGCCCACCACGCGTTCGCGAACGAGGACCGGCCCGAGGTCTACGACGCCACGTCGGCGTCGCTCATGTTCGAGCGCACGGTCGCGTTCTTCACGTCGCATCTCGGCTGACCAACGGTCGCCCGAAATCGGCTTTGGTAGCCTGCCGCCATGTCTGAGCGCTCGAGGGACCTGCCGCGTCGATCGTGCCTGTCGACGCCGGGGTCGTCGGAGAAGTTCCTGGCCAAGGCCCCGACCGTCGCGGCGGACATGACGTTCCTCGACCTTGAAGACGCCGTGGCGCCCAATGAGAAGGTGGCCGCGCGCGCCAAGGTCGTCGAGGCGATCGTCAAGCACGACTGGGACGACCGGGTGCTGTGCGTCCGGGTCAACGCCTGGGACACCGCCTGGACCTACGAGGACGTGATCGAGGTCGTGAGCGGGGCGGGACCCCGGCTGGACGAGATCATGCTGCCCAAGGTCCAGTCTGCCGCCGAGGTGGTCGCCCTCGACCTGCTGCTGACCCAGATCGAGCGCAACTGCGGGCTGCCGGTCGGCCACGTCGGAATCGAGGCCCAGATCGAGACGGCCCGCGGGCTCATCAACGTGGAGGAGATCTGCGCGGCATCGCCCCGGCTCGAGGCGATCATCTTCGGGCCGGCGGACTTCGCGGCGTCGATCGAGATGCCGGTGTTGACCGGCGGGGTGGCGATCCCCGAGTACCCCGGCGACCACTTTCACTACGTGTTCTCCAAGATCCTCATGGCGGGACGCGCGAACGGGCTCCAGGTCATCGACGGGCCGTTCTTGAAGGTCCGCGACCAAGACGCGCTCCGGGAGTTCTCGATGCGGGCGCGCATGCTGGGCTACGACGGCAAGTGGGCGCTCACCCCCGACCAGGCCGTGGTGCTCAACGAGGTCTTCTCGCCGACCCAGGAGCAGTACGACCGCGCATGGGACATCCTGGAGGCGTACCGCATCGCCACCGAGGAGGACCACAAGGGTTCGGTCATGTTCGGCGACGAGATGATCGACGAGGCGTCGCGGAAGATGGCGACCAAGTTCCTCACCCGCGGCGAGCGCGCCGGGCTCCGCCGCAGCGCCGGCTAGCTCAGCGCTGCTCGGCGAGGCGCCGGGCGATCACCTTCAAGCACAGCGTCTCGTCGGCGCCCTCGAAGATCGAGAGCACCCGCGCGTCCACGAAGTAGCGGCTGACGGGGTACTCCTCGGCGTAGCCCATGCCGCCGTGCAGCTGCATTGCCTCGCGCGTCACCCACTCGGCGGCTCGGCAGACGTAGGCCTTGGCCATCGAGGCCTCCAGGGAGCCATTCCCGGTCGCCATCGTGCGGGCCACCTCGTAGGCGAACTGCCTCGCGCACTGGATGACCGCCGCCATCCGCCCAAGCTTGACCCGGGAGAGCTCGTAGTCGAGCAGCGAGGCACCGAAGACGCGGCGGTCGCGTGCGTAGGCGACCGCCGCGTCGTAGGCGGCTTGCATCACGCCGAGCGCCCGCGCGGCCGTCTGGATGCGCCCGTTCTCAAAGCCGCCCATCTGCAGGTAGAACCCGCGGCCGAGCCCGCCATCGCCGCCGACGAGGCAGTCGTCGGGGACGAACCAGTCCTCGAGGCTGAGCTCATAGGAGTGCATGCCGCGATAGCCGATCGTGTCGATCGGCCTGCCCTCGAGCCGGCCGAGCCCGCGTCCGGTGCCGCCTGGCTGGTCGAATCTGAAGCCGTGCGCGTCGCCGACGGGCTTTTGGACCAAGAAGAGCGACAGCCCGCGGTGCCCGGCCGCGCGATCCTGGTCGGTGCGCGCGAGCAGCATGAGCACCGTCGCCCGGGCGGCGAACGTGCACCAGGTCTTGGTGCCGCTTATGACCCAGCCACCCTCGGTGCGCGTCGCCATCGTCGTGATCCCCGCGACGTCGCTGCCGAAGTCGGGCTCGGTGACGGCCACCGCGGCGAGCTCCTCGCCGGTCGCGAGCTTCGGGAGCCAGTGCGAGCGCTGGTCATCGGTGCCCCCGTTCACGAGCGCCCTCGTCAGGATCTCGGGCCTCGTGATCAGCGAGCCGCCGATGCCGAGGGACCCCCAGGTCAGCTCCTCGGTCGCGACCACCATGCCGAGGTAGTCGTGCTCGCCGCCGGTCGCGAAGCCCCCGTATTCCTCGGGCACGCTGAGCCCCAGTCCACCGAGCTCTGCGAGGCCGCTGATGAGCGCTTCGGGGATGTCGCCGTTCGACCGGTGGACGTGCTCGGCGTGAGGGCGGACCTGCTCGGCCGCGAACCGGTGGAAGGTCTCCGCTACGAGCGTGAAGTCCTCGTCGAGGTGGTTGGGACCGGGGGTCTCGGCGAGCGCGCCCACGAACTCGGGGTCGAGGCAAGCCGCGACGAAGGCGAGGACCGGATCGAGCCAGTGCGCGTCGACGCCGAACAACGCCTCGCGCCCGGTCGTCGTGGCCGCGAGGTTCGCTGCGGCGTCAGCGATGAACGCGCAGGCGAGTCGTGCTTCGAGCTCGCCATGGGTCGCGTAGCGGAGCGCGGCGCGCGCGACCGCGGTCGCCGACGCGGCGTGCGCGAGCTCATAGGCGAGCGTCTGGTGCTTGTCGACCCCGCCGAGCTCGACGAGCCGGCTCGTCGCCGACGCGACTGTTCGCTCCATCGCCGCGATCGCGCCGGCGGCGCCTTCGAGATCGACCGCGTGGTCCGTCACGCGCGCAAACCCTAAGCGATCGCCGTCACCCGGCCCGCGTGGCCGCGGCCCGTAGGCTCGCGGCGTGCAGGTCACCATGCTCTTGTGCGACAGCGCCCAGGTCGCCGACGGCAAGCTCTACATCTTGGGGGGCGGCTGGTCGATCACCGGACCCATGCCCGTGCCCTCCGCGGTCGCGGTCAAGCTCTTGGTCGACTGGCACGAGCTCACCCGCCCGCACCACTGGGAGCTGTTCTTGGAGGACGCCGACGGCGGCCCGGTCATGATCGAGACCCCCGAGGGCGCCCAGCCCATCGAGATGCGTGGCGACTTCGCCGTCGCCCAGCCCGAGGGCGTGCCCGAGGGCTCCCCGGTCGATGTCCCGATGGCGGTCAACCTGGGACCGCTGCAACTTGTGCCTGCGAGCCGCTACACCTGGCGCTTCCTCGTTGACGGCGACAGCCTGCCGGGCGCGTCGGTCTCGTTCACGACGCGGGCCGCCGAAGAAGAGACGCCGGACGAGTCCTGAGCCACCGGATCGCCTGGCGCCCGAGCCCAGAGCGGTCGAAGAGCCACGCAACCGCGACCGTCGCGCCGACGATCGGGAGCCCGCCGAGCTCGAAGCGGAACCGGTTGTTCTCCGCTGCCTCGAGCAGCGTCGTCGACACGAAGACCGACGCGATGATGATCCAGATCCACAGCGCCCCAGCGGCCCGTGCCCGGTCGACCTTGCGGCGACGCCACGCAACGAGGGGAAGGACGACCAACGCGAGCAGCGTCTCGAGCGCGACGGTGATCGACACGTTCGAGAGCGCCGGGCCGCCATGGGTCTGGATGACGGTGAGCACTGCGCCGGGGTCCGGGGAGCCCTGCAGCAGCACCGCCTCGTCATAGACGGTCGTGTAGCCGTCGAGGTGCCACGTCTGGCCCCCGCCGAGGGCCTCCGTCGCGAAGTACTGCTCGCTCGGCAAGAGCCACAGCCGCGCGCCGATCGTCAGGTTCTTGAGGTAGTGCTGGGGTCGGTGCTCGATCCAGTGGAGGTCGTTCGTGAAGTACGACCTCGCGACCCCGATGTAGGCGATGTTGTTGTAGTTCGGGTTGGGGAACTCCTTCGAGCCTGCCTTCAGTCGCTGGTCGAGCGCCTGCTGGCCCGTCAGGGCGTGCTCGCCGAGCGAGCCGTAGGCGCTGAGTGCGGAGAAGGGACGGATCGCCGCGGTCGGCGTGAGCACGCCCTGCTTGATGAGCGAGGCGATGTCGGCGGGCGAGTCGAGCTGCACGGTCGAGCGCGCGAGGTTCATCCCGAGCCAGCTCGACGTCGTCGCCGAGCCGAACTGGACGATGCCGACTGCGTACCAGGTGACGACGACCGCCAGCGGCACGAGGAGCGCGACGACCGTCTCGCGCCACCGACGGCGCAGGACCCACACGACAGGGACCGTTGCGAGTGCGACGGTGTACAGCTGGTACGAGCTGTTCGTGAGGATCAGCACGGCCGCGAGCACGCCGTAGGCGAGGCCGGGCTGCAGGCGCTCGGTGCGCACCCACCTGATCGCCGCAAAGCCTGTGAGCGTGACCAGCGCCGCAGTCGGCAGCGCGTAGAAGTAGTAGGTCGTGTAGAGGAACTGAGCGGGGTCTGCCACGACGAGCAGCACGGTCACGACGATGACCGTGACGCGGTTGACGCCGAGCTCGAGCAGCATGCCGGCGGTCCCCACCGCCACGGCGACCGCGCAGGCGAACATGCCCGCGTCCGCCGCCCAGGGCTGCGACGCGTCAGGGAGCTGCAAGAACGCGCCGGTCACCAGGTTGAACAGTGGGGGCTGGCTGTGCAGGTGCACGATGCTCTGGAGCAGCTGGTGGCGGAGCAGCCCCACGGGGAGCAGCTGCCAGAGCTGCGAGAGCGTCGCACCGTTGAGCTGGCCCGAGTCGAAGCGCAGGCCGAGCGCGATCGCCGCGGCGTGGACGCCCGCGGTGAGCACGCCGATGCACACGAGCACGAGGCGGTCGGTGAGCCGCGGCAAGCGGTAGACACCTGCCCGAGGCGCGGCTGGCACCGCTCGAACCTACCAAGCGAGTTGCACTCAGCCGAGCCGTGGCGGGCAGACTGTCGCGGTGACCATCCACGAGCGTCCCTTTGGCCGCGCCTACGAGGACTTCGAGCCGGGCGACGTGCTGCGGCACTGGCCAGGCAAGACCATCACCGAGGCCGACGACCACCTGTTCTGCATGATCACGATGAACCACCACCCGCTGCACACCGACGCGTGGTTCGCCGGGCACTCAACGGTCCACGGCCGCAACGTCGTGGTCGGCAACCTCGTGTACTCGCTCGTGCTCGGCATGAGCGTGCCGGACGTCTCTGGCTCGTGCATCGCCAACCTCGAGGTGGAGTCGCTGCGCCACCTGCACCCGACGTTCCACGGCGACACGATCTACGCCGAGACGAGGGTGCTCGAGAAGGTACCGAGCTCGTCCAAGCCAGACCGAGGGATCGTGACCGTCGAGACCAAGGGGTTCAACCAGGACGGCAACGAGGTCTGCTACTTCCGGCGCAAGCTGATGGTGTGGAAGGCGGCGTCACTGCCCCAACGACAGCGTCCGTACGGTGACGACGCCTGGAGCTGACGCCAGCTCGCTCGTGACCACCGCGCTGCGTCGTCGCCTGCGTGCCCTGCCGGTCCTCCGCGAGTTTCCCTGGCGCGAGACCAGGGATCCGTGGCGGATCTTGGTGGCGGAGTTCTGCTGCCAGCAGACCCAGGCCCCGAGGGCGGTCGTCGCGTACGAGCGGGTCTGTGCGCGGTTCGAGAGCCCCGCGGCATGCGCCGCAGCCCCGCTCGCCGACGTCCTCGACGCCTGGCGGGGCCTCGGGTACTACCGCCGCGCGAAGGCGCTGCACGCAGCCGCGCAACGGATCGTCGACGTCCACGCTGGCCGCGTCCCCGACGACCTCGACTCGCTGCTCGCCCTGCCGGGCGTCGGCCCGTACACCGCGAGGGCGGTCCTCGCGTTCGCGTTCGAGCGCGACGTCGGCATCGTCGACACCAACGTCGGTCGGGTGCTGTCGCGGGCGATCGCGAACCGATCGCTCGGTCGAGCTGACGCGCAACACCTCGCCGACGCCCTCGTCGAGACGGGGCGAAGCTGGCACCACAACCAGTCCCTGCTGGATCTCGCCGCCGCGCACTGCACCTCGGTCCCGAGGTGCAGTGGCTGTGCGCTCCGACCGAGCTGCAAGTGGCGACGTAGCGCAGATCCCGTGGACCCCGCGATCGGCAGCGCGGGTGTCTCGAGGCGTCAGGCCACCTTCCGCGGGTCGGACCGCGAGGCGCGCGGCAGGCTGCTCGCCGCGGTGCTCGGCGGACCGATCGCGCTGTGCGATGTAGCGATGGTCACCGGCTGGACCGACGACCCGGCCCGCGCCGCGAGGATCGCGTCGAAGCTCTGCGACGAGGGCTTCCTGCAGCACCGCAAGGGAGTGATCACCGTCGCGGGCACGACGCTCGGGAAGCGGCGTCCGGCAAGCACCACCTAATACCCTGACAGCCGTGTCACCCGTCCGTGCGAGCTCGAGCCAACGTCGCCTGACGCGCTCCACCGTGGCGGCGAGCCAGTGAGCGAGCTCACCGCGGAGCGGTTCCGTGAGGTTGCAGGGCGATTCCCATCGGGCGTCACGGTCATCACCGGGGCTGATGAGGACGGACCGGCTGGCTTCACGTGCCAGTCGTTTCACGCGCTGTCGCTCGACCCCCCGATGGTGGTGTTCGCCGTCGCGCACACCTCGACGTCGTGGCCGCGGATCCGCCGCTCGGGCCGCTGCTGTGTGAACGTGCTCGCCGAGGGCCAAGAGGACCTCGCGCGGACCTTCGCCATGTCGGGGGTCGACAAGTTCGCCTCGCTCTCGTGGTCGCGCAACGAGGATGGCTGCCCCGTGCTCGACGGCGTCCTCGCCTGGTTCTGCTGCACGATCTCAGGCATCCATCCCGGCGGCGACCACGAGGTCGTCACGGCCGAGGTGCGCTCGCTGGACGCCACGGACAGCGCGCCGCTCGTCTTTCATCGCGGGCGCTTCGGTTCCGTCACCGGCATCGAGATCGCCTAGGTTCGCTGCGGTCATGGCACCCGCACCCACCGCGCATCCGGTCTCCATCGACGGCGTCCTTCTGCTCGAGCCGAGGTCCTTCGGCGACGATCGGGGGCGATTCGTCGAGACCTACCGCCGCGAGTGGCTCCCACTCGGTCGCGAGATGATCCAGGGCAATCGCTCCGAGAAGGCCGCCGGCGCGGTCGTCGGCCTGCACTACCACCTGCACCAGGCCGACTACTGGTACGTGCTGCGCGGGACCGCTCGAGTCGTGCTGCACGACCTGCGCGAGGGCTCGCCCACGCTGTCGACGACGTTCGTTGTCGACCTCGACGGCAACGACGATCGCGGGCTGTTCATCCCGCCCGGCGTCGCGCACGGGTTTGCGTCGCTCACCGACGTGCTGTTGTGGTACCTGGTCGACGGCTACTACAACCCCGCCGACGAGCTTGGGCTCGCATGGGACGATCCGGCGGTCGGCGCTGACTGGGGCATCAGCGAACCCGTTCTCTCACCGCGCGACCAGGCGAACCCACGCGTCGCTTCGATCGCCGATGCGGTGCGTCCCCACTTCAAGCTCCGCTCGTAACGGCTCGCTCGCGGGCGCGGCGTCCGATTGAATACGACGATGGACAACGTCGTTGCCGCTGTCGCGGCCATCGTCGTCGTCCTCGTGGGCGCGAAGCTCGTGCATCGGCGCCGGCGCGACGAGATTCGATCGGTCCATCACTACCACGATCGGCTCGACACCCTGCACGTGGAGCCGCACGATCGCGGCGGCTCGGTTCGCCTGGTCGAGGGTCAGCCGGTCGAGGACGTGCCGCCGACGCCCGGGCGCCCGAGGCTGGATCCTGCGTCCGCGCACCTCGACACGTCGCCCAAGGCCCTCCCCGCCGAGCCGCCCGTGCGGCGCGGTCGCTCTTGGGCACTCGGGCGCATGCAGCCGCGCGCCCGAGTCGACACCGCCACGATCCTCATCATCGCCACGGTCGTCATCGTGCTGCTCGGGATCGCCCTCGTGGGCTACGCGATCCAGCACGGCCGTGGCACGACCACCACGACGACCACCACGCGACCCACCGCGCCCGGCACGCACTCGACAGCGTCGGTCACGCGCTCGTCATCCGCGCGGGCCCCCGAGGTGCCGACCGTGCGGCTCGCCGCCTGGACGCCAGGCCTGGGTCATTGGCGACCGGCGGCCCGGTCAGCGACCGGTGCCTCGTTCCGGGCAAGCTTGTCGAGCACGAACGCGAACACGAGCGCCCGCTCTCGCCATGAGTCGTATCGTCCCGACGGGCCGCCGTGCCCCGCTCCGAGGTCCGTCTTCAGCACCACGTTGGTGCGAGGCGAGGTCGCACGGATCCGGGCGACCCACTTCGCAGGCTCCCAGTACGACACGCGGGTGTCGTTGAGGCTCCCGAGCACGAGGAGGTCCGGGTACGCCGATGGGGTGCCGTCGAGCGCGACCGGCACGTTGTCGTACGGCGACCACGACTTGATGCGGAAGTAGGCAGCCTCGTCGTGGATCGGGTCGCCCCACTCCTCCCACTCGCCGACGGTGAGGGGGAGGGTCTCGTCGAGCATCGTGTTGAGCACGTCGACGAAGGGCACCTCGGCCACGACCGCGCGGAACGACGACGGCTCGAGGTTGATCGACGCGCCCATGAGCAGCCCGCCAGCAGAGCCGCCAATCGCCACAAGGCTCGAGGCGTTGGTGTAGCCGTGCGCAACGAGGCCGTGGGCCACGTCCACGAAGTCGTGGAATGTCGTCGCCTTGTGCTCCAGGCGTCCCCTCTCGTACCAGGCGCGCCCGAGCTCACCGCCGCCGCGCACGTGCGCGATCGCGTAGGCCACGCCGCGGTCGAGCAGCGACAGTCGAGCGGACGCGAACGTCGGCTCGATGCAGACCTCATAGGCGCCGTAGCCGTAGAGCACCATCGGCATCGGTGAAGCCGGACCAGATCCCGGCTCGTCCATCGACGCGAGCAGATCGCGGCGATGCACAAGTGACACGGGGATCTCGACGCCGTCGCGCGCCGTCACCCAGAGCCGCGACGACACGTACGCGGCTTGGTCGTACCCGCCACGGACCACGCGTCGCTTGCGCACGACTCGTTCGCCGCTCTCGAGATCGACGTCGACCGAGCTTGCTGGGGTGATCAGTGTCGTCTGGGTCACCCGAACCGAGCTCGTGACGAACTCGGGGTTCTGGTCGATCACCGTGGTCGCGGGAGCCTCGTCGCTCTCGACGATGAACCCGCGAGCCTCGAGGTCGCTGCCGAAGGGGTCTTCGCCTTCGAGGAGCGGGAGCACCCGGACCGCCGCGCACCCGTCGAGGCGCTCTGCGACGACGAGATGCCGCGCAAAGGCGTCGACCCCGTCGATGCGGCAGCCCGTGCGCTCTGGGACGATCTCTTTGAAGTCAAGGAGGTCTGACTCCCTTGACGCCATGACCCGGAAGTCAACGGCCTCGTCGTTGGTGACGGCGATCCACCAGGGATCCCCATTGGGTGCGACCAGGTGCTCCATCGAGCACTCGACCCCGTCTCGACGCGGCCACACGGTTCGAAGGGATTGCCCCGACGCCGCGTCGAGCGAGAGGACCTCGGTCGTCATCGACGAGCCAACGTGGACGAGGAGCGTAGAGCCGTCGCGGCTGCGGCCGACCGACACCCGGAACCGCTCGTCGTCCTCGCGGTACACGAGCTCGTCGGCGGCAGGGTCGGTGCCGAGCTGGTGTCGCCACAGCTCGAAGGGCCTCCACGCGTCGTCCACCCGGACGTAGAGGAGCGCCGTCTCGTCGGCCGTCCAGGCAGCCGAGTAGCCGACGTCGGCGATGGTCTCGTCCGGCACCTCGCGGCCGTCGAGCGACCGGAAGCTGACCGAGTGGCGCTCGTCGCCGTCGAAGTCGACGCCAATGGCGGCGAGTCCGTGGCTTGGTGCCACCTCGAGCACGCCGACCGAGCAGAACGCGTGCCCTTCGGCGAGCGCGTTCTCGTCGAGGAGCACCTGCTCGCCGGGCTCGTGCAGCGACTCGGGGAAGGTGCCATCACCGAGCGGCCGACGGCAGTGCACGGGGTAGCTGCGGCCTTCGAAGGTGCGTGCGTAGTACCACCAGTCGCCCCACCGGACCGGGGCGGTGACGTCGGTCTCTTCGATCCGAGCCACAATCTCGTCGTAGACGCGCTCGCGCAGCGCCTCAGTCCCTTTGAGGGCGGACGCTGCAAACTCATTCTCCGCCTCCAGGTACGCGAGCACGGCCGGGTCGTCGCGATCTCGCAGCCAGAAGTAGTCGTCCACCCTCGTATCGCCGAAGTGGGTGAGGGTGGCCGGCCGACGTGGGGCATGGGGGGCTTCGGGGTAGGTCACCGAGAGAGCCTGCCAGTGCCGCGCACCGCCGCAGGTCCTCGTAGACGGGTTGTTACTATGGCCGTAGGAGAAATTCCGACTGGAAGAGGGCGCATGGCGATTCAGGACCTGGATCTCAGTCGGTACAAGCTCGGGTGGAGCGACGCCGAGGACTACGTCTTCAAGCCGAAGAAGGGCCTGAGCGAGGCCATCGTCAAGGAGATGTCCGAGATGAAGGGCGAGCCCGAGTGGATGCGGACCTTCCGGCTCAACGCCCTCAAGCGCTTCGATCGAAAGCCGATGGCCGCATGGTTCGCGAACCGGATGCCCGATCTGGACTTCGACGACATCTACTACTACGTGAAGCCCACAGAGGGCCAGGTCCGTGAGTGGGACGACCTCCCTGACGCGATCAAGAACACCTACGAGAAGCTCGGTATCCCAGAAGCGGAGCGCCGCTACCTGGCAGGGGTCACCGCCCAGTACGAGTCAGAGGTCGTCTTTCACCGCAACCGTGAGGACCTGGAAGCCCAGGGGATCTTGTTCTGCGACATGGACACTGCCCTCCGCGAGCACGAGGACCTCGTCCGGCGCTGGTTCGGGACCATCATCCCTCCGAACGACAACAAGTTCGCCGCCCTCAACTCTGCAGTCTGGTCGGGCGGCTCGTTCATCTACGTCCCGCCGGGTGTCAAGGTCGACATGCCGCTCCAGGCCTACTTCCGCATCAACACGGAGAACATGGGCCAGTTCGAGCGCACGCTGATCATCGCGGACGAGGGCTCACAGGTCCACTACGTCGAGGGCTGCTCGGCGCCTGTGTACACGACGGACTCGCTGCACTCGGCCGTGGTCGAGCTCGTGGCGCTGCCGGGGAGCCGGATCACCTACACGACGATCCAGAACTGGTCGAACAACGTCTACAACCTCGTCACCAAGCGGGCGAGGGCCGAGGCCGAGGCGCACGTCGAGTGGATCGATGGCAACATCGGCTCGAGGCTGACCATGAAGTACCCGAGCGTGTACCTCATGGGACCCAAGGCCTCGGGCGAGGTGCTCTCCGTTGCCTACGCGGGCCCAGGCCAGCACCAGGACGCCGGCGCCAAGATGATCCACGCAGCGCCCGAGACCACCTCGACGATCGTGTCGAAGTCGATCTCCAAGGATGGCGGAAAGACCACGTACCGGGGCCTCGTCAAGGTGGAGGACGGCGCGAAGGGCGCGAAGTCCTTCGTGCGCTGTGACGCGCTCATCCTCGATGAGCAGTCCGAGTCCGAGACCAAGCCCTCGATGGAGGTCGGCGAGAGCGACGCGTCGATCGGCCACGAGGCCACGGTGTCCAAGATCGGCGACGACCAGCTCTTCTACCTGCGCAGCAGGGGACTCACCGAGGCCCAGGCGATGGGCATGATCGTGAACGGCTTCATCGAGCCGATCACCCGGACCCTGCCGATGGAGTACGCGGTCGAGTGGAGCCGCCTGATCGAGCTGCAGATGGAGGGCTCGGTCGGCTGATCAGGCCGCGGGCTCGCGGCCGAGCGACCACATGGCAGGAGCGTCGGGCACCGGACGGTGCTCGGCGACCACCTCGAACCCGAAGCGGCGGTAGTACGGGAGGTTCTCCTCTTTTTGGGTCTCGACCCACGCGAAGATGCCCTCGGTGTCGCACGTGGCGAGCGTGGGCGCCTGGAGCATCCCGCCGATGCCGTGGCGTTGGAACGGCGGGTCGACCATGAGCAGCTGCAGGTACCACTGGGTGCGCTTCGGGTGAGCTTGGACGACGGCGTGCATGATCGGGCGGGCGCGGTTGAGCGAGCCCAGGTTCGGTGCGAACGCCGCGACCGAGCTGAAGAGCTGGCGGAGCTGCAGCATCGGCGAGTACGGCCACTTGCCGGGCGGCACCCACAACGCGACACCCGCGATCTTGCCGTCGATGAACGCCGTGCGAGTGGTCCCGACGGATGCCACGTGCCGCAGCACTGTCCGGTGCAGTATCGCGACGGACCGGTGGCGCTGGGCCTCGCCCGGGAACAGATACCCGAAGAACGCGTCGTCGTCGAACGCTCGGACGGCGACCTGGACTGCCTCTTCGAGCTGGTCGCCCTTGAGCGAGCCCTCGGACACCACGGTCGCGGTCGTCATCGTCTCGGTCCCTCTAGTTGGCGCGCGGTTCGCGACGCATCGTCCAGATCGGAGGCCCGTCGCGAAGCGGCCGGAGCGTGTCTGCAAGCTTCCAGCCGAACCTGCCGTAGTAGGCGAGGTTGTCCTCGTTCTGGGTCTCGAGGTACGCGCCGATGCCCTCGGCGTCGCAGCGCCTGAGCACCTCTTCTTGGAGCGCGCCGCCGACGCCCGAGCGCTGGTGTTCGGGATCGCAGCAGAGCAGCTGGAGGTACCAGAGAGGCTCCTTGGGATGAGCCTTCTCGACGGCACGGAGGTACCGGAAGCCCTTCACGAGCGAAGCGGGCCTCGAGTACAGGGCCCGAACGGCGCCAAGGGTCTGGAGCAGCTGTTCTTTCACCGCGAACGGGTAGCCGCCGGGCGCGACCCACCCGCCGACCCCGACGATCTTGCCGTTGAGCCTGGCGGTGAGCAGGAGTCCCTTCGGACCCAGGTGCTGCACCGTCGTCATGCCGAAGCGATTGAGCCCGCGCGAGCGCACCAGCGCGCTCGGCGAGAGGAACTCAAAGAACGGGTCCGTGTGGAACGCGCGGGCCGACACAAGGGCCACGTCCCGCATCTCTCGGCTCGACAGCGCCGCGCTGCTGATCTCCACGTCCTCGCGCGCCACGGGCCGAATCGTACTGTCGCGCGCTCGCGGCTCCGGATGGGTGATCGGGCCTCGACGCTCCCTGTCAGAATGGGACATGCCCATGCGCGAGGAGTGCAAGAACTTCCAGAGCCGGACGTACGCGTCCGGCGAGGTCGCCCGGTTCTGCGTCCTCGACCTCGCCCCCGAAGCCCCCTGGCGCTGCCCGGAGAACTGCCCCAAGTACGCCCCGAGACTGGCTGATGTCGGCTGGGTGCACGGCACGCTCGTCGAGCCAGCGATCGAGGCCGAGCCCGATGTCCCGGTCGACAGGATGCAAGAGGTGCTGGGCGAGGCCGAAAAGATCGTCAATGAGATCGCGCCCGATGCCCTGGCCGCCGAGCGAAAGCGCCAGAAGTCCAAGCGCCGCAGGTGGCCCAAGCCGCGCTGATCAGCGGCCGGTGAACCTCGGCGGACGCTTCTCGAAGAACGCGGTCATCGCCTCGGTGAGGTCGTCGCTTCGCAGGTACAGGCTGTTCCACCACGCCACGAACTCGAGCCCCTCAGCGATGGTCCGCCCGTCGTTCGCCGCGAGTACGGCTTTGGTGCCCTGCACGGCGAGCGGTGAGTTCGAGGCGATCTCGACCGCGAGCTCGCGTGCGGCCTTGCCGACGCCGTCAGCCCCCCCGGGGAACACATCGTTCACGAGGCCGATCGACCTCGCGCGCTCGGCATCGATGTCCTTGCCCGTGAGGGCGAGCTCGGCGACGTGACCTGACCCGATCAGCCTCGGCAGTCGCTGGAGCGTGCCCAGATCAGCCACGATCGCGATCTTCGCCTCGCGAACCGAGAACACCGCGTCCTCGCTCGCGAGTCGGATGTCGCATGCCGCGATGAGGTCGACGCCGCCGCCGATGCAGTAGCCGTGCACCGCGGCGATCACGGGCTTGCGGCACGCCGCCACTGAGGTCACCGACGCCTGCATCCTGCCGATGTTCTCGAAGAGATCCCGATTGGCGTCGACGGCGCCCTTCGACGTGGTCGAGTCGAGGCCCTGGGCACCGAATGACGTCAGGTCGAGCCCGACCGTGAAGTGTGGCCCGGACGCGGTGATGACGACGACCCTGACGCCGTCATCGCGATCGATGGCCTCCATGAAGAGGGGAAGGTCCTTCCAGAACGCGGGGCCGAGCGCGTTGCGCTTTGCTGGGCGATCGAGGGTGAGCACCGCGATGCCCTCGTCGATCGAGCAGGTGAGCACTTCTGAGGTCGGTCGGTCGGTCGTCATGGCATCCTCTCGTCGCGCGTCGATCCTACGGCGCTCCGCGGGGAGCCCTAAGAGCCGCCAGTACACTGCTTCGCCGGCACCACGCCGCGATGACCCTGATCCCGTGACTCCACTGACCACCGCAACGCTCGAGTTCGACGAGCCCACGTGGCGTCGCGAGCAGCGAGCGGCAGCGCTCGAGGTGCTCAGGGTTCGTGGGATGCCCGATCCTAAAGACGACGTGTGGAAGTACGCGCCGCTGGACGAGCTGGCGCTCGACGACCTCGAGCTCGCTACGCCGTCAGACGCCGCGCGCGCCACCACCATCGGCGGCCCTGCGCCCGCGGCTGTCGTGTACGTGAGCGGTGGACAGGTGCTCGCCATCGACTCGGACGAGCCGATCGAGGGCCTCTCGGTCTCGATGTCAGCGCCGGCGGGCGAGCTCGGTCGGCTGGTCGGCCCCGACGACGCGTTCGCCGCGATGAATCTCGCGTACTCGCCCGGAGCGCTCTTCGTCGACGTCGCGCCGAACGCCCGGATCACCCAGCCGGTGGTCCTGCTCGTGGACTGCCCAGCGGGCGCGTCGTTCCCACGGGTGCTGGTGCGGGTAGGCCCGCGCGGCTCGATCCGAGTGCTCGAGCACGTCACCGGTCCCGCCGCGAGCTTCGTGTCCGGGGTCGCCGAGTACGAGGTGGCTGACGGCGCGACGCTCGAGGTGTCGTCGGTCCAGTCGCTCGGGGATGCCTGCTGGTCGGTCGCTCGCACCCGGGCCTCCATCGGCGCGGGTGCGACCTTCCGCCAGGTCGCGGTCGGCCTCGGCGCCCGCTACGACCGTGTCCGGGCCGACGCGATCCTGGAAGGCGAGGGCGCCACGAGCGAGCTGCAGACCGCACACGTGGGCACGGGCGACCAGGTGCACGACCTGCGCACGATGCAGGTGCACGTGGGGCGCAGGACGATCTCGAGGCTGCACTCGAAGGCGGCGGTGACTGACCGTGCCGGCTCGATCTACAGCGGGCTCATCACGATGCGCCATGGCGCGAAGAAGGCGGACGCGCGCCAGGTGAATAACAGCCTCGTGCTGTCCGAGGAAGCTCGGGCGGACGCCGTGCCCAACCTCGACATCGAGGAGAACGACGTCCAGTGCGCGCACGCCTCGACCGTCGGTCCGCTCGATCCCGAGCAGCGCTGGTACCTCGAGTCGCGTGGGATCGACCCGTTCGACGCCGTCCAGCTGATCATCACGGGCTTCTTCCACGAGATCGAAGGGCTGCTCCACGACGACGCGCTCGCGAACCGGCTGCACGACGCGATCATCGTCCTGGCGGCTCGGCGCGCCGCCACGCGCGGCGTTGCCGCGGCAGGAGCGTGATGACGACCCACGTGGTCTGCGAGCTTTCCTCGCTCGACGAAGCAGTCCCACTGCGTGCGTCGGTCGACGGCGTCGAGGTGGTCGTCGTGCGGTGCGGGTCCGAGCTGTTCTGCCTCGAGAACGTCTGCAGCCACGAGCACTTCGCCCTGAGCGACGGAGAGGTGGACCCCTCCACCTGCGAGATCGAATGCGCGAGGCATGGCGCGATGTTCGACCTGGTGACTGGCGAGCCGAGGTCGCTGCCCGCAACCAGGGCGGTCCGGACGTTCCCCGTCTCGGTGCACGACGGGAAGGTCACGGTGCAGACGCCGTGACGAGCCTCCTCCAGATCGAGGGGCTCTGCGCGCGCGTGGGTGCCAAAGAGATCCTCCGGGGCGTCGACTTGGTGGTCGAGCGCGGCGAGATCCACGCGGTGATGGGCCCCAACGGGTCGGGGAAGTCCACGCTCGCCCATGTGCTGGCTGGTCGACCAGGCCCAGAGGTCACGGCCGGTCGCGCGCTACTCGACGGCGCTGACCTGCTGGCCCTGCCACCACATGAGCGTGCCAGGGCCGGCCTGTTCCTCGGGCTGCAGCACCCGATCGAGGTGCCGGGCGTGACCACGCAGGCTGCCCTCGCGCGCGCGGGCGTGCCGCAAGACCAGCTCGACTCGGCACTGCGCGAGAGTGCCGAGCATGTCGGTCTTCGTGTCGACCTGCTTGACCGCCCGCTCAACGTGGGGCTGTCGGGGGGGGAGGCCAAGCGCAACGAGATCGTCCAGCTCGAGGTGCTCCGGCCGAAGGTTGCGGTGCTCGACGAGATCGACTCAGGCCTCGATGTCGACGCCCTTGACGACGTTGGAGCGACGCTCCTTCGCGCCGTCGCGACGTGGCACCTCAGCGTCGTCGCGATCACTCACTTCAGCCGATTGCTGGACGTGCTGCCTGCGACCAAGGTGCACGTCTTCGTCGACGGACGCATCGTGGAGAGCGGCGACCAGTCGCTCGCGACGCGCCTCGAGCGTGACGGGTATATGAGTTTCTTATAAAGCCCTCCGAACGCTTCGTCGCTCGCGGCGCATTGGTATCGTGGCCGAAATGAAGCGTCGTCGAGGGTCACGCGACCTTCCAGACCGACACATTCCGAATGGCGGTTCGCTCGAGCGACTCGGCGATCGGATCGCCGCGGGTGCGCCGGCTGCCGTCAGCACCGGCGCGGCGGCCACGGTGGGGCTCGACGAGCTCGGCCGCCAGATCGACGCCACCAGCGGACGGCACACTCGTCGTCGCAGGCGGTGGCGCCCCCGCCGAGTCGTGATCGGCTCGGTGGTCGCGTTCAGCGTCCTGATCGCCGCGGCCGCCGGCGGCTCGTGGTACTACGGCTATCTCAAGTACAAGGCGCTGCAGAACCCGAAGCTGTGCGGGACCACGAAGAAGGTCTGCGACGCCGAGATCCCCGGCAAGCCGTTCAACGTCCTTGTCATCGGGTCAGACTCGCGCGCGGGTCTCTCGGGAACGGTCGCTGCCCAGACGGGCGCCGGAAGCGTCTCGGGACAGCGCTCCGACGTCGTTCGCATCTTCCACGTCGACCCCAAGGCCGGGACCATCAGCGTCGTGTCGATCCCTCGCGACACCATGGTCACGCTGCTTGCGAACCAAGGCCTCTACGGGAGCTTCAACCGCATCAACGTGAACTATTTGGCCGGACCGGCCCTGCTGGTGCGCACCATCAAGGCGAACTTCGGGATCCCGATCAACCACGTCGTCCAGGTGGGATTCGGCGGGCTCATCGGGGCGGTCAACGCGCTCGGTGGGATCTACATGAACTTCCCGTTCCCGGCTCTCGACCACTACTCGTCGCTGAACATCCCCCACACGGGCTGTCAGCTGATCAGCGGGATCCAGGCGCTGGCGGTCGCGAGGAGCCGGCACTTCGAGTACTTCCAGAACGGCTACTGGCAGTACGACGGAACGAGCGATTTCGGTCGCATCGACCGCCAGGACCAGTTCATGCGGGCGCTCATCTTGCGCTCCGAGTCGCTTGGCTTCGACCCGGTGAGCATCGCCAACTTCTTGTCGGCGATCCCGCAGGGCATCCAGATCGACGACACCTTCGGCTACGAGGAGCTCGTCGGCCTCGCGCTCAAGTTCCGCCATTTCAACCCCACGACGCTGTCGGCGTACACGCTGCCGACCTACGGCGCCGTGAACGCCTCGATTGGCGACGTCCTCTACGTCGACCAGCCAGCTGCACAGCAGCTGCTGGTCAAGGTCTTCGGGCAGGTGGGCACACTCGGCGGACTGTCCGTGCCGACCAAGCCGCCTCCCACGCAGTACCTCACGACGCCCGAGCCGCCGGTGGTCGCAACGCCGACGACCGTGCCGACCACGACGTCGAGCGGGCCAAGGGTCGTGCACGTGACGACGACGACCGCGCCGCTGCACACCGAGCCCTGGTACACCTTCAACCCCACGGCCTGCAAGCCGAAGTGACCTCTTAGGCGTCCATCTCCACGAGCGCCTGGGCGAGCGTGTTCCACGCGAGCGTGGCGCACTTGATCCGCACAGGGAACTTCACGACGCCCTGGAGGGCGGCCAGCTCACCGAGCTTTCGGACGTCGACCGGCTCGTCAGCGTCGGGATCGTCCTCCTCGGCGACCGTCATCATCCGCTTGAACGACCGCATCGCGATCTTGGCGTCATCGACCGACTTGCCCTTGACCACGCCGGTCATGAGCGACGCGGAGGACTGCGAGATCGAGCAGCCGTGGCCGGCGACCTTCACGTCCTCGATGACGTCGTCGTCGAGGACGATCGTGAGGACGATCTCGTCGCCGCAGAGCGGGTTGAAGCCCTCGGTCCGGTGCGCGGGCGGGGCAGGCAGCTCGCCGCGGTTCCTCGGCGAGCGGTAGTGGTCGAGGATGATCTCGCGATAGAGGCCTTCGAGGTCGTCCATCGCGTCAGCCGAACATGCCGAGGGCGTGCTCGATGCCGCCCAGGAGTGCGTCCACTTCGCGCTCCACGGAGTACGGCCCGAAGCTGACGCGCGCCGTGGCCGGCACACCGAGGCGCCGCATCAGCGGCTTCGCGCAGTGGTGGCCAGGACGGACGCAGACACCGAAACTGTCGAGCACCTGGGCGAGGTCGTGGGCGTGGACCCCCTCGAGCTCCAAGGACAGCACGCCGCCGCGGTCGACGAGGTCCTGGGGGCTGTAGACGCGCACCTTGTCGCCGAACTGGGACCCCAGCCGCTCGAGGGCGTAGCCGGTGAGCTCGAGATCGTGCTGGGCGACGGAGTCCATGCCGAGCGATCGGAGGTACCGCACGGCCGCGGCGAGCCCGACGGCCTCGGCGATCGGCGGGGTGCCCGCCTCGAAGCGGTGCGGCGCGTCGGCGGGCTTGAAGCCATCGAGCCTGACGTCGAGGATCATCCCGCCACCACCAAGGAATGGCGGCATCGAAGCGAGCAGCTCCGCGCGCGCCCACAGCACGCCGATGCCGGTCGGGCCGAGCATCTTGTGAGCGCTGAAGCAGGCGACGTCGACGCCCAGGTCCACGACGTCCATCGGCGCGTGCCCGACGAGCTGGGCCGCGTCGATGGCGACGATCGCGCCCGCGGCGTGGGCCGCATCGGCGATCTTGCGGATCGGAGGGATCGTGCCGAGCACGTTGGACATCGCCGTGAACGAGACCAGTCGAGCGCCTGCGAACGTCTCGTCGAGCCGCGTGAGGTCGAGCCGGAACGAGTCGGTCACGCCCAGGTAGCGCAGCTCGATGCCACGCTCCTCTTTGAGCTGGAGCCACGGGACGATGTTCGCGTGGTGCTCCATCTCGGTGAGCACGACCACGTCGCCCTCCTCGAGCTGGGAGCCCCCCCAGGCGCGCGCGAAGAGGTTGAAGGACTCAGTCGCGTTCTTCGTGAAGACGATCTCTTTCATCGGACGGGGCGCGCCGATGAACGAGCCAACCGACTTGCGTGCCAGCTCATAGGCCTCAGTCGCCTCCTCGGCGATCTCGTAGACCCCGCGGTGGACGTTCGTATGGGTCCGTTCGTAGTAGCGGGACATCGCCTCGATCACCGATCGAGGTGCGAGCGACGACGCCGCGGAGTCGAGGTAGGACATCTCGAGGCCGTGGACGGTCCTGCGCAGCTCGGGGACGTCGCGACGGACCTGCTCGGGGTCGAACCTCGTCATCTTGCGGCAGCACGCACGGCGTCGTAGCCGTGCGCATCGATGTCGGCAGCCAACGAGGCGTCGCCGGACGCGACGATCCGGCCGTCGACGAGGACGTGGACGAAGTCAGGGACGAGCTCTTCGAGGAGGCGCACGTAGTGCGTGACGACCAGGACGCCCATCGCCGGTCGCAGGGCATGCACGGAGCGCACCCCGCTGGCGACGATTCGCAGCGCATCGATGTCGAGACCGGAGTCGGTCTCGTCCAGGATTGCGACATCGGGCTCGAGGAGCGCCATCTGGAGGATCTCGTTTCGCTTGCGCTCGCCGCCCGAGAACCCCTCATTCAGGTACCGCTCGGCGAAGGCGCGGTCCATGCCGAGCTTGTTCAGCCACTCGTCGAGGGTCAGCCGCACCTCGAGGACCGACAGGTCCTCGACGCCGGTCCTCGCTGCGATCGCCTGGCGAAGGAACTGGATGACCGAGATGCCCGGGATCGCCTCAGGGTGCTGGAACGCCAGGAACACGCCCAGGCGTGCACGGACCTCTGGCGCCAGTGCCGTGATGTCGTCGCCGCGCAGCAGGATCTGGCCGCCGGTGAGCTGGTACTCGGGGCTGCCCATCACAAGGGACGCGAGGGTCGACTTCCCGGCGCCGTTTGGGCCCATGAGCGCATGGATCTCGCCCTCGCCCACGACCAGGTCGATCCCGCGGAGGATCTCGACGCCGTCGGCGGCGCAGCTGACGTCGCGCAGCTCGAGAAGGGATGCCGTCACACACAGAGACTACCGGTGGGCTCCGAAATGCTTCCCAGCGAGGTCCGCCAGCGGGCGGTCGGGGCGGAGCGGCGGTGCGCTTGCTCATCGCGGCCGATCGTGGGCGGCTCGAGCACGTAGCTGTTGTGGGCCATGGCTCGATGCGCCAGAATCCCCCGCGGGAGGGGGCCCCGGTGTCCAGCACGCTCGAGCGCTACGACGTTGCCGTGGCGGGTTTCCGGCGTCGGCTCGAGCAGCTGGCACCGTCAGACTTCTCGCGGCCGTCGCCGTGTGAGGGGTGGACGGCCGGCGATCTCGTCGATCACACGATCGGCGCGGTGACCTTGGTCGGCGGCCTTGTCGGCGATCGACTCGATGCTGAGGCGGCGGCGGGCTACGTGGAGCGCTTCGACCGCGCGACGGGCGACTTGCGAGCCAAGGTCGCCGACCCGGTCCTCGGCGCGACCGTGGTCGAGAGCCCCTTCGGCACGCTCGCGGTCAAGCAGCTCGTGAGCAGCATCGTCGTGCACGACCTGCTGGTGCACACCTGGGACCTCGCGCGAGCCACCGACGGTGACGAGCGCCTCGACGAGGACCTGGTCGCGCACACGTATGCATCCATGTCGCCGCTCGACGACGTGCTTCGAGAGCACGGCTTCGCAAAGAAAGTCGACGTGCCGTCCGGCGCGGACGCCCAGACCAGGCTGCTCTGCTTCCTCGGTCGCGAGCCGTAGCGACCGAGGACCGCTACCAGCCTCGCTCGACCCACTCGTCGATGGACGGTCGCTCGGTGCCGATGGTCGTCATCGCGCCGTGGCCCGGGAGCACGATCGTGTCGTCGGGGTAGGGCGCGTAGAGGCGGTCGGTGATCGAGCGGATGATCGTCGAGAAGTCGCCAAGGTCGGTCTTGGTGTTCCCCGGACCACCGGGGAAGAGCGTGTCGCCGGTGAACAGCAGCGGGGTGCCCTCGACGGCGAAGCAGATCGACCCGGGCGTGTGGCCGGGCGTGTGCACGGTGCGGATGCGCAGCCGGCCCACCTCCAAGACGTCGTCGTCCTCCAACAGCAAGTCGTAGCTGTCGAGCATGGCGGCGTCCTCCTTGCGCACGGCCACCTCGTAGCCCGCCTTGCGCACCGCGCTGACGGCCTGGACGTGGTCCCAGTGGCCGTGGGTCTCGACGACCGAGCGCACGCCGAGGGCTTGGCACATCTCCAAGAGGCGCTCGTGCTCGTTTGCCGCGTCAATGAGCAGCGCCTCGCCGCTGCGCCGGCACCGGACGACGAAGACGTTGTTCTCGACGGGCCCCACGACGACGCGGTGCACCTCGACGGCGGCGTCCTCCCAGATCCGCTCCACACCCTGCATGTCCCCAGTGTCGCAGGAGCCGCGGTTGTCCGTGCAGGCGACGTTCTGGTAAGAACCGAGCCACAAGCGGGTCTTCTCGCGCGCCAAGAATCGAGGACAGCTATGAATTTCGGCTTCAGCGAGGAGCAAGAGGAGCTGCGACGGCTCGTACGGCGGTTCCTCGAGGAGAAATCCCCCGAGACCGAGGTGCGCCGACTCATGGCGACGCCAGAGGGCTACGACGAGGCGGTCTGGCGCCAGATGGCCGACCAGCTCGGCCTCCAGGCGATGATCATCCCCGAGGCCCACGGCGGTGCTGGCTTCGGCTACGTCGAGCTCGAAGTGGTCCTCGAAGAGATGGGAGCGGCTCTTTTGTGCGCCCCGTACTTCTCTACGGTGGCCCTCGCTACGAATGCCCTGCTGGCGGCGAACGACGAGGTGGCGATGAAGCAGTGGCTGCCGTCGATCGCCTCGGGTGACACGATCGCGACGCTCGCGCTGACCGAGGACTCGGGACGCTGGGAGCTCGACGCGGTGACGACGTCGGCCAAGAAGCACAACGACGCCTGGACGCTGTCGGGCCACAAGAGCTTCGTGCTCGACGGGCACACCGCCGGGCTGATCCTGGTCGCGGCGCGATCGGATGCCGGGCTGAGCCTCTTTGCCGTCGAGGCCGACGCGAAGGGCCTCACGAGGACGCCGCTCGCGACCATGGACCAGACGCGCAAGCAGGCGCGGCTCGAGTTCTCAGACACGCCGGCCACGCTGGTCGGGCGAGACGGAGACGCCGGCCCCGGCCTCGAAAAGACGCTCCAGCTCGCTGCGGTTGCCCTCGCTGCCGAACAGGTTGGTGGGGCACAGCGCGTGCTCGACAACGCTGTCGACTACGCGAAGAACCGCATGCAGTTCGGCCGTCCAATCGGCAGCTTCCAGGCGATCAAGCACAAGTGCGCCGACATGCTGCTGCAGGTCGAGTCCGCAAAGTCTGCCGCGTACTACGGCGCGTGGGCCGCGGCGACCGACGACGAGGAGCTCGCGCTCGCCGCGAGCCTCGCCAAGTCCTACTGCTCGGAGGCCTACTTCCATTGCGCGGCCGAGAACATCCAGATCCATGGCGGGATCGGCTTCACCTGGGAGCACCACGCGCACCTCTACTTCAAGCGTGCCAAGAGCTCCGAGCTGCTCTTGGGGGACCCCGCGTACCACCGCGAGCTGCTCGCCCAGCGCCTGGGCATCTAGCGCTTCGTGCCGATCGCCGAAGAGGTCCCAGGCCAGTCCGGGGCCCTCTCGGTCGTCGTCGCGACCCCGCCCTCGCGACCAGCTGAGGGGCGGTGCCTACTCGTCTGCCACGGGCTGCCCCTCACGAGGGGAGGCGGTCGCACCGCGGCGGGAACGCTGCCCGAGCTCGCCGACCACCTCGCCGCTGAGTCGGGGTGGGTCGTCGCCTCGTGCGCGCTGTCCGGCGTCGGCGACAGCCCCGGCACGTTCTCAGGGCCACGGTGGCGTGAGGACCTCACCGCGATCGTCGACCACCTCGTTGTCGAGCACCCGAGGCTGTGGCTGGGCGGGTTCGGGTTCGGCGGCGCGCTCGCGCTCGACCACGCGGCCGACGACGATCGCATCCGCGGCGTCGCGACGTTCGCGACTCCCGTCGACGTCAAGGCCTGGGCGGGCACGCCCGAGCGGTTCCACTCGGCGGTCATGGCGTCGGGCGCGGTCGACCGCGCCGTGGCGCTCGAGGACCCCGAGACGCTCGCACAGGGCGTCTACTCGATCGAGCCGCTCATTGCAGTTGCGAGGATCCCGCCACGACGCGTGCTCGTGGTGCACGGCGCCGACGACCCGATTATCCCGGTCGAGGCCGCTCGCCAGCTCGTCGCCGCAGCGCTCGGGCACGCTGAGCTGCGAGTCATCCAAGGAGCGGGGCACTGGCTCCGCTCGGACCCGAGGATGGTCGCCACGCTCATCGGATGGCTGGACAGGAACCGCTAAGGCGATGAAGCGGCGGGGACCGAGTCGCTGATCGCCAAGGCGAGCGCCTGGGCGGCGCGCCTCGGGTCGCCAGCCTCGGTGAGCGCGCGAACCACGACGAAGTGCCGCACCCCGACCGCGGCGAGCCCCGGGATCGTCGCGGTCGTCACCCCGCCTGTCACGAAGACCGGGACCAGCGAGCGCCGGCTCGCGAGCGCGGCATAGTCCGCCCCGGTGCCCTCGCGACCGGGCTTGGTTGGCGTCGCCTCGACCGGTCCCGCCGACAGGTAGCTGACGGGGGCCACGAGGGCCGCACCCAGCTGGTCGGGCGAGTGCGTCGAGAGCCCCACGATCGCCTCATCGCCGAGCACCGAGCGACAGTGCGCGACCGACATGTCGTCCTGACCGACATGCACGCCGTCGGCCCCGACCTCGAGCGCGATGTCGGGGCGGTCGTTCACGATGAAGGGGACGCCGAGGTCCGCGCACCTGGAGACCAGCAGTGCCGCCGCCTCGAGGATCGCGCTGTCGTCGTGGCCCTTGTCGCGCAGCTGGACGACGTCGACGCCGCCCTCGACGCACTCAGCGACGAAGCCCTCAAGATCCGCGCGAATTGGCGTGCACAGGTACAGCGACCGGTCGCGGAGCGACCACGTCACTCCTTGGCGGCCTTGTGGGCTGCCTTCATGGCCCTTTTGTGCTCGCGGACCTTCGTGAACGTCGCGGCGTCCTTGATGTCAGCGATCGAGAAGTGCGTGCCCGCATCGCCGTAGGGCGAGGTCGCCTGGCGCCAGCCCTTCGGGGCGCAGCCGAGCTGCTTGCCGAGGAGGGCAGCGAAGATCTTGGCCTTCTGCTCGCCGAAGCCGGGCAGCGCCTTGAGCCGCTTCAGGAGCTCCTCGCCGCTCGCGGCGGTCTTCCAGATCGACGACGCGTCGCCGCCCCACTCCGAGGTCACGATCGTCGCGAACTGGTGCACCCTCGCTGCCATCGCCGAGGGGAACCGGTGCAAGGCCCTCGTCCGCGTGAAGAACTCCTCGAGCACCGCAGGCTCGAGTGCGGCAACCGACTTCGCGGTCAGCTTCTTGCCGAGCCGCTGCTGCAGCTCGAAGGGCGCGGCGAAGGCACGCTCCATCGGTACCTGCTGGTCCAGGATCATCCCGACCGCGAGGGCGAACGCGTTCTCCGAGAGCAGCCCGTCCGCCTTCGGATCTCCCGCGAGGTGCAACGTCGCGCTCTTCCCGACCATCGAGTGGACTTTAGTGGGCAGTGGGTCAGTTTCACCCTGCGCGGGCCGAGGCCCGCTGGGCCCTGCCGGCCCACAGCACGTTGCAGGCGGCGTTGATGTCGGCGTGGGCCCCGAAGCCGCACGCCGTGCATCTGAACACCGCCTGTGATCGCCGGCTCGCCTCGTCGGTGTGCTCGCATCTCGAGCATCGCTGGGAGGTGAACTGGGGAGGCACGACACGAAGCTCGCGACCGGCCCCTTCAGCCTTGTACGCGAGCATCCGTGCGAGCTGACCCCAGCCGGCATCCTGTATCGATCGATTGAGTCCGGACTTCGCCTTCGCCCCATTGGGCTCGAAGCTCCCGTCGGGACCGGGGCGAGGCACCGGACGGCGAACCATGTTGGCGACCTTGAGGTCCTCGAGCACGATCAGGTCGTAGTCGCTGACGAGCTGGTGGGACACCTTGTGGGCGAGGTCCCGCCGTTGGGTGCGGACCTTTCGGTGGTGCTCGGCGACCCGCTCGACGGCACGGCGCCGACGGTTGGAGCCCCTTTGCTTGCTCCCGAGATCCCGTTGGGCTTTGGCGAGCGCCGCCCCCGCGTTGAGTCCGAAGCGACCCTCTGTGACCAGGTGTCCGTCAGAGGTCGCCACGAGGTTGACGACGCCGAGGTCGATGCCCACCTCGCGGCCCGTCGGAGCCAAGGGGGTTGGCTCGACGCCGACCCAGCGGATCGAGACGAACCAGCGCCGTCCCTCGCGCTTGACGGTGATCGCCTTGGGCGTCCCGTTGACCTCGCGGTGCAGGTGGACCTTGATCTCGCCGATGCCGAGGAGGTAGAGCCGGCGCGCCTCGGCCTTGAGCATCCAGCCGCACGTGTCCTCCCACTGCAGCGAGTCGAACCGCGACCGCGACTTGAACCTCGGGAACCCCGGCTTCTCGCCGCGCTTGCAGCGCCGATAGAAGGCGCAGAAGGCCCGATCGAGTCGCCTGAGCGTCCCCCGCGACATGGTCACACCGAAGTCGAGGACCTCCGGTCGGACTTCTCGCAGCTCGGTCAGGGTCCGGCACTGATCGAAGAAGCTCACCGAGCGCCGCTCCCAGCGCCACGCTCCCCGGCGCTCCTCCAGAGCGGAGTTGTAGAGCTCGCGCTGCAGCCACAGGGCGCGATCGAGCGCGATCGCCAGCTTGACGGTCGGGTAGACCCGGAACTGGAACGTCCGACACTGGCCCACCCGTCCAGTGTGAAGATCGGGTGCGACATGGTCAAAGTGACCACTACCAACCTTGGCGGCGGAGGGTAGGTTCGTCTCGAGTGAGCAGGCCCTGCATCCGGCATCCTTCGGCGCCGAGGTGAGCGGCACGGTTGAGATCGCCGGTGCGATCTCGCTCGCAGGCGTCGCGAGCACGGTCGGTGCGCTCGCGTACCTCCACGCCGCGCCGACAGGGCTGTCCGCGGTACGCAACGCGGTGAGCGAGTACGGGATCTCGTCGTACCGGTGGGGTTACCGGCTCCTGACCATCTCGATGAGGATCTCGGCCGCGGCCCTCGTGCTCGGGCTCCGAATCGCGCTGCAAGGCGCTGGCGTGGGAGCCGTCCTTGCGCTCATCGGCGCCTTCTCCGTCGCAAGGCTCGCCATCAGCTTCTTCCCGATGGACGCGCCCGGTGAGCCGCGCACGTCCACGGGCGGCGCGCACGGCGTGCTCGCGGCCGCCACGTTCGTCTCTGTCTCGGTGGCGGCCATCCGGCTCTGCAGGGTGCTCGAGCGTGATGCCCCGTGGACGACGCTCGCGAGCGTCTCGAGGGGGCTCGGCTGGGCGATGGCAGCATGCACGGGGATCCTCATGCTCTCGCGCATCGGGCCGGACCTGCGGCGGGCATTCGGCGCGATCGAGCGGGTGCTGTACGTCACGATCATCGCGTGGCTCGTGGTCATCGGCGTCGCGTGCGCAACGGGCCAGCTGTGAGGCTCCCGGCGCTCTCTGCGCGCTGGATCGCGACGCGGCGTTGCTCATGGCGTCCGTCGACGGGAACGTCGGGCAGAATCAAGAGGTGCAGATCCCCGCAAAGGCCGACTACGGCATCCGAGCGATGCTGACGCTCGCCAACTCGCCGACCTCGCTCAGCGCCGAGCACCTGGCCGAAGAGCAGGCCCTCCCGCCCCGCTTCCTCGGCGCGATCCTGTCCGACCTGCGACGCGCGGGTCTGCTCGTGAGCCAGCGAGGCTCCGAGGGCGGCTACCAGCTCGCGCGGCCCGCGAGCGAGATCTCGATCGCCGACGCGCTCCGGGCGATCAGCGGACCGATGGCCGGGGTGCGCGGGCTTCGCCCTGAGACGCTCTCCTATGACGGGGCTGCGACGAGCCTCGTCGACGTCTGGGTCGCGGTGCGCGCGGTGCTTCGAAACCTGCTCGAGCACGTCACGTTGGAGCAAGTGGCCGCTGGCGCCCTCCCGTCGATCGTCACGAAGCTCACCAAGGACCCGGACGCCTGGCAGCCACGCTGAGCGCGCGACGGGTGCACACCGACGGCGCGTGCCGCGGCAATCCGGGACCCGGGGGATGGGCGTGGGCGGACGACCGCGGCGCCTACGCCTCAGGGCACGACCCGAGGACCACCAATCAGCGCATGGAGATCACCGCCGCGCTCGAGGCGCTGCGCGACCATGGCGGCGCGGGGCCGATCGAGATCGTGAGCGACTCCACCTACGTCGTCAACTGCTTCCGGGATCGCTGGTACGAGGGCTGGCGGCGCCGATCGTGGAAGAACACCCAGGGCAAGCCGGTCGCGAACCGCGACCTGTGGGAGCCGCTCATCGCACTCGCAACCGCCCAGGGCGCTGACATCGCGTTCACGTGGGTGAAGGGGCACTCGGGCGACACGATGAACGACTTCGTCGACGAGCTCGCGACGAGGGCGGCGGACACCGGGACGGGCGTCGCGGCCCCCTGACGGAGCCGAGAGGGCAAATCGAGGTCGTTAGGCTCCATGCCGGATCGGACGCGCCGACCGGAAGGGAACCCGCATGCCCGCGCAGCACTCCAACCACGACGTCGTCGTCATCGGCGGAGGACCGGGCGGCTACGCGGCGGCGCTCTACGGCGCCTCGGCGGGGCTCAACGTCGCGATCGTCGAGCGTGACAAGGTAGGCGGCACGTGCCTGCACCGGGGCTGCGTCCCGGCCAAGGAGTTCCTCGAGACCGCCCACGTCAACCGGACGCTGCACCACGCCGGGGACTTCGGCTTCACGACCGGCGAGGTCACGACTGACTTCGCTGTCAGCCAGCAGCGCAAGCAGGCCGTGGTCGACGGGCTCTTCAAGGGCCTGAGCGGGCTTTTGTCGGGGAGGAAGGTGACCGTCGTGACCGGCACCGGGCGCCTGCGCGCGGACCGCACCGTCGAGATCGTCGACGGCGACGACGCGGGGTCGATCCTGACCGCGCCCTCGGTGATCCTCGCCGCAGGCTCGGTGCCGCGCACGCTCCCGGGCTTCGAGGTCGACGGCAAGCTCGTGTACACGTCCGACGAGTTCCTGGAGCTCTCGGCACTGCCCGCCAGCGCCGCTGTCATAGGCGGCGGCGCGATCGGCTGTGAGTTCGCCTCCTTTCTCGCGGACATGGGCGTCGCGGTGACCGTCCTCGAGGCGTTGCCCTCGATCCTCGTCGGCTGCGACACCGACGTCGCCGCGGTCGCGCAGCGTGCGTTCAAGAAGAAGGGCATCGACATCAGGACCAACGCCAAGGTCACCGGCCACGTCCCGTCGAAGACAGGGACCTCGATCACGCTCGAGGGCGCCGAGCCAGTCGTCGTCGACTGCGTCGTCGTGTCGGTGGGCCGCCGGCCGTGCACCGAGGGGCTCCTCGAGGACGGGACGGGCGTCGTGCTCGACGATCGCGGCTTCGTCGTGGCGGACCCGCTCATGCGCACCGGGGCTCCAGGCGTCTACGCGGTGGGCGACCTCGTCGCGAGCACCCCGCAGCTCGCGCACGTCGGGTTCGCCGAGGCCATCGTTGCGATCAAGGACATCTTGAAGGAGCCGGCGGTCCCTGTCGACTACGACCGTGTGCCCTGGGCGATCTACTCGGACCCAGAGGTCGCGTTCTGCGGGCTGACCGAGGAGGTCGCACGAGAGCGTGGCTACGACGTGGTCGTGAAGAAGGACCCCTTCGCGGGCAACAGCCGCGCGAGGATCATTGGTGACACCGACGGCGTCGTGAAGGTCATCGCCGAGCGCAGGCCCGACGGGACCGCGGGCCAGCTGCTCGGCGTGCACATGGCCGGGCCCTGGGTCACCGAGCAGCTCGGGGCGGGCTACTACGCGGTGAACTGGGAGGCGACCGCCGAGGAGGCGGCAGCGCTCATCCAGCCGCATCCGTCGCTCTCTGAGACCTTCGGCGAGACGCTGCTCGCGCTCGCCGGCCGCGGCCTGCACGTTGCCTGACGTCGTCCTTCCGTCGCTCGGCGAGTCGGTCACCGAGGGCATGGTCACGCGGTGGTTCAAGTCCGTCGGCGATCGTGTCGCGCGCGATGAGCCGCTCTATGAGATCTCGACGGACAAGGTCGACTCCGAGATGCCCTCACCCGCCACCGGTGTGCTGACCGAGATCCTCGTCGAGGAGGGCGACACGGTCGCTGTGGGGGAGCGACTCGCAGTCATCGGCGACGGCACAGGCGCCCCGACAGCCCCGAGCGCGGCACCGACCAAGGAGCCCGACTCGCCGGGCGCCGCGCCCGAGGTGGTCGTGACCACCGCGGAGCCCGCAGCGGTCACACCGGCTCGGGCCAGCAGCGGCGAGCCGACCGTGACGTCGCCTGTCGTGCGGCGGATCCTCGAGGACGCCGGGCTCGACGCGGCACGGGTGCCCGGGACTGGCCCGCGCGGCACGATCACGCGGCGCGACGCAGAGCAGGCAGTCCTCCAGCAGCCGGTCGAGAACGTCGTCGTGCCGGTGTCGAACGCGCGGCGTCGCATGGCGGAGCACATGTCCGCGTCCGTCGCGACATCGCCGCAGGCATTCGTTGCTGTCGTGGCCGATGCCACCGCCCTTCGCCGGCTCCGCGAGCTCGGGGGCACCACCCTCGAAGGGGTCGCCGTGGAGCCCTCCACGGTTGTGGCACTCGCCGTCGTTCGCGCACTCGGCGAGTTCGAGCTTCTCAACGCGACGCTCACCGATGATGGCATGGTGCTGCACCCAGGCGTGAACCTGGGTGTCGTGCTCGGGCTTGATGACGGCATGGTGGTCCCGGTGGTGCACGCGGCCGGGGGGCTCACCTTGCGGTCGCTGTCGCGCCGCGTGGCGGACCTGGAGGAACGCACCCACACCCGGCAGCTCACGACCGACGACCTGATGGACGCGACCATCACGATCGCCGGCGCCCCGTCGCAACGCGTGCTCTTCAGCGTCCCGATCCTCATCCAGCCCCAGGTCGCGATCATCTCGGTGGGTGCCCCCTCGACTCACCTCGTGCTCTCAGGCGAGACGGTCGTGTCCACCGAGCGGGTGGTCATCGGCTGCTCGTTCGACCACCGCGTCGTCGACGCGACCTACGTCGCGCGCTTCCTCGACCGGGTCGCCGGGCTCCTGTCCGGCCTGGACATCGACACCGAGCGCTGATGCTGCGCGTACGGCTCCTCGGTCGCGTCGCCTACCTAGAGGCACTCGACCTGCAGCGCGCCCTGCAGCGCGCCCCCGACGACTACGTGCTGGTCGTCGAGCACCCGGCGGTCTTCACCGCGGGCGTGCGCGCGGACGCGGCGAACATCCTCGTGCCGATCGATGAGCTGGGCGCCGACCTCATAGGGGTGGACCGCGGCGGCGACGTCACCTTCCATGGCCCTGGCCAGGTCGTCTGCTACCCGATCGTCACGATCGGCGAGCACCCTGGCGCCGGTCGGGACCACGTCGGCCGCCTGGAGGACGCCGTGTGCGAGGTCGTCGCTGCTGCGCTCGCCGGCCTGGACGCGACGGTCGGTCGGCTCGAGGACCATCCAGGAGTCTGGGTCACACGCCGCGGCCAGCGTCCCGCCAAGGTCGCGGCAGTCGGCGTGCGCTCCACCCGACTCAGCGACGGCAGGCGGCGGACCCTGCACGGGATCGCTCTCAACGTGGACGTCGATCTGTCGTGGTTCTCCAAGATCGTGCCGTGCGGCATCGACGAGTTCCCCGTGACGTCGCTTCGCGAGCTGGGCAGCAGCGCCGAGTTCGACGAGGTCGCCGATCGGCTGGCCGAGTCGGTTGCACGCCGGCTGGCGAATGGCTCGGAGCTCGACGTCGCCGGCGTCGACCAGGGTGCGGTGTTCGCGGGCAACGAGCGCGTGGGCGTGCGACGGCTCCAGCACGCCGGCGTGGACACCGACAGCGCCGTCGCGATCTCGGAGCGCAAGCCGCCCTGGCTCCGGATCCCCACGACGATGGGCGACGACTTCCTCTCGCTCAAGCGGCTCACGAAGGACCTCAAGCTCGTGACCGTCTGTGAGGAGGCGGGCTGCCCCAACATCTTCGAGTGCTGGTCCGAGGGCACTGCGACGTTCATGGTGAACGGCGACCGATGCACAAGGGCGTGCGGCTTCTGCCTCGTCGACACCCGCAAGCCGTTTGCACTCGACCCCACCGAGCCCGAGCGCGTCGCCTCGGCGGTCGAGCAGCTCGGCCTCACCCACGCGGTGATCACCTGCGTCGCGCGCGACGACCTGGCTGACGGTGGCGCTGGCGCGATCGCCCACTGCGTGACGGCGATCCACGAGCGCAGCCCGGACTGCGCGGTCGAGGTGCTCACTTCTGACCTCAAGGGCGACCGGGGGTCGCTCGCGACGCTGCTTGCGGCGCGTCCCGACGTGCTTAACCACAACGTCGAGACGGTCCCGCGGCTCCAGCGCGCGGTGCGGCCGTCGGCGGGCTATGCGAGGAGCCTCACGGTCCTTGCCCGCGCCGCCGAGCAGGGCTTCGCAGTCAAGTCGGGGCTCATGGTGGGACTGGGGGAGACCTTCGACGAGGTCCTGGCGACGCTCGCGGACCTCGCGGCCGTAGGCGTGCGCACCGCGACCATCGGCCAGTATCTCCGCCCAACCGCCTCGCACCTCCCGGTCTCGCGCTACTGGGCGCCCGAGGAGTTCGACGCGCTCGCGGCGGCGGGGAGCGGGCTCGGCCTCGCGCACGTCCAGGCGTCACCGCTCACGAGGTCGAGCTACCACGCGCGCGACGCGCACGCGGCCTCCGTGCCCGTCGCGCTGCGCTCAGGCAGGTAGTCCTGCGAGCCCGACACGCCGCTGTGGCCGTCGCCGTCGGGCTTGCGGCCTGCCTCGGCGTCGCCGTGCCGGTCGCGCTCGCCGCCGGACCGACCGGGGACAAAGCGACGATCGCGCTCGTCAGGGCTGTCGCGTCCAACACCAACCTGCAGCCCGCGATCGAGATCGTCCAGACCGGCTACATGACCGAGTCGAGCCACGTCGGCACCCGCTCGTTCTCCTACCGGTGGGGCTTCGGGGGCGTGCCGGCCGGCTCGGTTCGCGCCACCGAGACCATCACCTACGTGCAGCTGCACGGACGGGTGGTGTGGCTGACCGACGTGCTGCGGGCCGCGTCGTGCACCTCGGGCTCGACCTGCCCACCCAGGCCCGCGCCGATCGAGCTGTTCGTGACGAAGGCGGCGGCGTTCGCAGGCGTCGTGAGCGAGCCGCACGGGGTCGTCGGGTGCTTCGAGCACGAGCCGTTCACGAACGTGCCGTATCGAGCGGGCCATCCCTGGTGGAGCGCCGTCGGCGACTATCGCCCCAAGGTGACCCGCGGCAACCAGACGCTCGTCACCGACACCTACACGTGGGCTGACGGCCAGCACGTGATCGAGATCGACTCGATCAACGACAAGGCGAGGCTGTTCAGCGCGTCGGTGTTCCACGTCGCTCGGGGCGCGGCACCGGCGTTGGTCGCCTTCAGCTTCGCCCAGAGTGACAAGGCGCTGGCATACGCGCCGCACGCCCCGCGCGTCACGCGCTGCGCATAGGCCAGCCCCTCAGGCCACGAAGTACTTCGCCTGGGGGTGGTGGCAGACGATCGCGTCGGTCGTCTGCTCGGGGTGCAGCTGGAAGCCCTCTGAGACGGTGACGCCGATGCGGTCGGCCTCGAGGAGGTGCGCGACCTTGTCGTTGTCCATGAGATCGGGGCACGCGGGGTAGCCCCAGGAGTAGCGCCCGCCGCGGTACTGCTGGCGGAACAGCCCCTGGACCGTCGGGCCGTCCTCGGCCACGTAGCCGAGCTCGGTGCGGATCCGGTGGTGCCAGAGCTCGGCGAGAGCCTCGGCCATCTCGACGCCGAGGCCGTGCAGCCGCACGTACTCGCTGTAGCGGTCCTCCTTGAAGAGTTCCTGGCATCGCGCTGACACCCGCGGGCCCATGGTCACGAGCATGAACGACGCGTAGTCGCGGTCGGGCGAGTCGCTGGGCCGGAAGAAGTCCGCGATGCACAGCCAGGGCTCCGCGTGCTGGCGGGGGAACGTGAAGCGGACGCGCTCTTCGGCCCGCTCGTCGTCGGTGAAGACGACGAGGTCGTTGCCGTCTGCGGCGACCGGCAGGTGGCCCCAGACGACCTGGGGCACCAGCAGCTCGCCCGCGATGGCGCCGTCGAGCTCCTGGCGCAGCACGGCTCGCACGCGGTCCTTGAACGCCGCGTCGTCCTCGCCCGCCTCGGGGCGGTATCCCCACTGGTTGCGGAACAGGGCGGTGAGGTTGAGGTACTTCGCGATCTGCTCGATCCCCATCCCCTTGGCAACGCGCGTGCCGACGAACGGCGGGGGGAACAGGGGGTTGTCCTCGGTGACGTCAGGGGAGCGGCGCGGCAGGCCGTCGGGCGCGGGCGGTGCAACGTCGCGGGACCGGCGGGGCACGCGGCGCTCGGAGATCACCCGGCCGAACGCCTGGTCCTCCTCGCCCGATGCGCGAAGCTCGGCCAGCCGGTTCATGACGCCCAGGCCCTCGAAGGCGTCCTTGCCGTAGAAGACGCGCCCATCGTGGTGCTCGCGCAGCTCGCGCTCCACGTAGGTGCGGGTGAGCGCGGCGCCGCCGAGGAGCACCGGCACCGCCGAGTACCCGAGGTCTCGCATGACGCCCAGGTTCTCGCGCATGATCAGGGTGGACTTGACCAGCAGGCCGCTCATGCCGAGCGCGTCGGCCTTGTGCTCTTCGACCGCGGCCAGCATCTCGTTGATGCCGACCTTGATGCCGAGGTTGATGACGTCGAAGCCGTTGTTGGAGAGGATGATGTCGACGAGGTTCTTGCCAATGTCGTGGACGTCGCCCTTCACGGTTGCGAGCACGATCGTGCCCTTGCCCCTCGCGTCGGTCCGCTCCATATGCGGCTCGAGGTGCGAGACGGCCTGCTTCATGGTCTCGGCGCTCTGGAGCACGAAGGGCAGCTGCATCTCGCCGGATGCGAACAGCTCGCCCACCTCGCGCATGCCCTCCAACAGATAGTCGTTCACGATCTCGAGGGGAGCGAGCCCCTCGTCCATCGCCGCGTCGAGGTCGTCGATGAGCCCTGTGCGGTTGCCGTCGACGATCCGCCGAGCGAGCCGCTCACGCACCGTGAGGTCGGCGAGGTCGTCGGCTGAGTCCTGATGGAGACTGACGCCGTCGAAGATGCGAAGCAGCTCGCTCAGCGGGTCGTAGCCGTCGCGACGTCGGTCGTAGACGAGGTCGAGGCTCACCTGCCTCGCCTCGGGGTCGATCCTTGCGAGCGGAAGGATCTTGCTCGCGTGGACGATGGCCGCGTCGAGCCCCGCGGTGGCGCACTCGTGCAGGAAGACCGAGTTGAGCGCCTGGCGCGCGGCGGGCGAGAGCCCGAACGAGACGTTCGAGAGCCCCACGATCGTGTGGACGCCCGGCAGCTCGGTCGGCATGCGGCGGATCGCCTCGATCGTCTCGATGCCGTCGCGCCGCGAGTCTTCGAGCCCTGTCGACAGCGGCAGCACGAGCGGGTCGATGAAGATGTCCTCAGGGGTCAGGCCGTAACGGTCGACGGCGAGGTCCACGATCTTGTGTGCCGCGGCCAGCTTCCAGTCGGCGGTCCTCGCCTGGCCGTCCTCGTCGATGCACGTCGCCACGACGGCGGCGCCGAACTCGCGCGCAAGCGACAAGAACGCGTCGAGGCGCGTGCCGGGGCCGTCGCCCTCCTCCAGGTTGACGCTGTTGAGCAGTGCGCGTCCGCCGATCCATGACAACGCCGTGCGCGCGACCGGCGCCTCGGTCGTGTCCACCATGAGCGGAGCGGACGACTGGGTCGCAAGGCGAGCCATGAGCGCGTCCATGTCGGCCACGCCGTCGGCGCCCGTGTAGTCCACGCAGACGTCGAGGATGTGCGCACCCTCTTTGATCTGGTCGCGGGCCATCGCGACGCAGGTGTCCCATTCCTCTCGGAGCATCGCCTCGCGGAACTTCTTGGAGCCGTTCGCGTTCGTCCGCTCGCCGACGAGGAGCACGCTCAGGTCCTGGCGGAACGGCACGGACGTGTAGATCGACGCCGCTGCGGGATCGAGGGTTGGCGTCCGCGCCGCGGGCGTCGCGCCCCGCACGGCGTCGACGACTGCCGCCAGGTGCGCGGGCGTCGTCCCGCAGCAGCCGCCGATCGCCCGCGTCCCGAACTCGGTCACAAACCTCGACAGGTGGTCTGCGAGCTCGTCGGGTGACAGGTCGTAGTGCATCTTGCCGTCGACCACCGACGGCAGGCCGGCGTTCGGCAGGCAGCTGAGCGGCAGCGGGCACGAGTCAGCGAGGTAGCGAAGCGGTTCGTACATCTCGACGGGCCCCGTCGCGCAGTTGAGGCCGAGCACGTCGATCCCGACGGGGACGAGCGACGTGATCGCCGCGGCGATCTCGGTACCGGGGAGCATCCTGCCGGTCAGCTCGATCGTCACCTGGGCCTGGACGGGCACGCGCCGGCCGTGGCGCTGCATCGCGCGGTGCGCCGCGTTGATTGCCGCCTTCGCGCCCAAGAGGTCGTACATGGTCTCGACGATGAGGAGGTCCACGCCGCCTTCGAGCAGCCCGAGCGCGAGCTCCTCGTAGGACGCGCTGAGCGCGTCGTAGCTGATCTGGCCGAGCGACGGGAACTTGGTCCCCGGTCCCATGGAGCCTGCGACCCACCTCGGCGATGTCGAGGTGGCGAACTCATCGGCGACGCGCCGCGCGATCCGTGCGCTTCGCTCCGCGAGCTCGTGCGCGCGGTCCGCGATGCCGTACTCGACGAGCACCACCGAGAAGGCCCCGAACGAGTTGGTCTCCACGACGTCGACGCCCACGTCGAGGAACGAGCGGTGCAGCTGCTCGACGACGTCAGGGCGCGTCGCACAGAGGACTTCGTTGCAGCCCTCGAGCGCCGACGAGCCGAAGTCGTCGACCGAGAGCTCGGCCAGCTGGAGGTTCGTGCCCGTCGCGCCGTCGAACACGACGACCCCGTGCTCGAGCGCGAGGAGGTACGACGCGTCATCAGCGCGCATCCGCAGCGACTCGTGCGCAGCAACTGTCATTTGACGCCTCAGGCTACTGGTGGGCCCACAAGTAGCATCTCGTCGTGCGCATCTACACCAGGGCTGGTGACGATGGCACCACCGGCCTCTACTTCGGGGGTCGGGTCCGAAAGGACGACCCTGCGATCGAGTTGAACGGCACCGTCGACGAGGCACAGGCCGTGATCGGGCTAGCGCGATCCGCGGCGGCGAAGGGCGGCGAACTTGACACGCTGCTGGTCGCCATCGAACGAGACCTGTGGGTGCTCATGGCCGAGGTCGCGACCGCGTCCGACAACCGGCGCAAGCTCGTGGCAGGCAAGTCCCTCGTGACCATTGACATGGTCACGCGCCTCGAGGCGGCGATCGACTCGCTCGCCGAGCGCACCGAGCTGCCCAAGGACTTCGTCGTGCCGGGCGAGGACGCCGTCGCCGCGACGCTCGACGTGGCACGCACCGTGGTCCGCCGGGCCGAGCGGCTCACGGTGGCCAGCCCCGTTGCGGGCTCGCTGGTCGCCACCTACCTCAACCGCCTGAGCGACCTGCTGTGGGCTGCGGCGAGGTTCCAGGAAGGCGACGTCCATCGAAGCGCGAAGAGCGTGGAGGTTGATCGATGACCATTCCAGTCCGAGTCGCCCAGGGCATCGAGCCCATCGAGGGCTGCACCGTCGTGCTGCCGGTGGCGCGGGACCCAGAGGGGCTCTTGATCCCGAGGGGGCTGCCGTCGGAGTTCTCGGGCGCGGTGGTGCCCGATCATGTCGACACGCAGTGGGCCGCTCGGCAGGGCTTCGAGGGCAAGGTCGGCGAGACACTCGTGCTGCGCACGGTCGACAACCCGGCGGTGGTCCTGTGCGGGATCGGCGACGCTGCCCGCGCGGACGCCGAGGTCTGGCGCCGGGTCGGTGCCGCCGCGATGCGCGCGTCGAGCAAAGCGACCGAGGTCGCGCTCTTGCTCCCGCTGCCATCGACGATCGAGACGAGGGCGGTCGCCCAGGCGGTCGTCGAGGGCGCGCTGCTCGCTTCGCCGAAGTCGAACGGGTCGAAGTCCGCGCCGCGCGACGGTGCGCCGGTGGGCTTCGCCGTCGTGCCGGTCGCCCTCGAGGGTGTCTCGGGCGAGGATCGAGAGCTCGTCGAGGAGGGCGCGGCGCGCGGGGCGACCGTCGCGGACGCTGTGTGCTGGGCGAGGGAGCTCATCGACCGACCTGCCGCGCAGCTGACGCCGCGGCGCTTCGCGCACGAGGCGGTTCGCCGGCTCGAGGGCGACCCGAACGTCACCGTGGACGTGTGGCGCGACACAGAGATCGAAGCCGAGCGACTCGGCGGCCTCCTCGGCGTCGCGGCCGGCTCGCTCGAGCCGCCGCGCCTCGTCAAGGCGACCTACAACCCGCCGGGGTCGGCGTCGGCGCCCCACGTGGTGCTCGTCGGCAAGGGCATCACGTTCGACTCGGGCGGGCTGAGCCTCAAGACGGCCGACGGCATGACGACGATGAAGACGGACATGACCGGGGCCGCGATCGTGCTTGGCGCCCTGAGTGTCGCGGCGCGGCTCGGCGCCACCGCGAGGGTCACTGCGATCGCGCCGATCACCGAGAACCTGCCCGGCCAACGCGCGATGAAGCCCGGCGACGTCCTCACCGCCAGGAATGGCACGACGATCGAGGTGCTCAACACGGACGCGGAGGGCCGACTTGTCCTCGCCGACGGGCTCAGCCTCGCCGTCGAGCTCGAGCCCGACGCCATCATCGACGTCGCGACGCTGACCGGTGCGGTCCGGGTCGCGCTCGGTCCCGACGTGGCAGCGATCCTCGGCTCCGATCCGACGCTCGTGGGCGCGCTCCGAGAGTGCGGGAAGGCCCAGGGCGAGGCCTTCTGGGAGCTGCCGCTCGTCGACAGCTACGAGAGCCACCTCGACTCGGACATCGCCGACCTGAAGAACATCGGCAAGCCCGGGCAGGCGGGCACCATCGTGGCGGGCCTGTTCCTGCAGCGCTTCGCTGGCGGGCGCTCCTGGGCGCACCTCGACATTGCGGCGACTGGTCGTGCCGAGGCAGACGACGGCTACCTGCTGAAGGGCGCCACGGGGTTCTCGCTGCGCACGCTGGTCGCGTACCTGCTCAGCCTCAGCTAGAAGCCGCCGCGGAGCACGCGGTCAGCCCGAGTGGGGCCATCGCGGCGAAGCGACGCCGAGGGAGCCTGCGTCGAGGCGCCATGCCCGAGGAGGACCGCGCCGAACAGCTCGACCTCGCTCGGGGCGTTGACGAGCGCGAGGACCTCGCGCTGCCGGCGGAACGCACCGAGGAAGCACGCCGCGAGCCCCGCCTCCTCAGCGAGCAGCAGGAGCGCCATGGTCGCGAAGGCGGCGTCGGTGTGCCAGTAGGGCAGCGGCCACTGCTTGACGTCCGCGAGCCCGCTCTGCGCCTTGTCTTCCTCGGCGTAGCGGGACAGGTAGGCGCCAGGCTCGCAGACCACCACGACGGCTCCGCCGGCCATCGCGAGGCCCGGTGCCCGAGGCGACGACGAGCGCCACGGCGCGTCAGTCGCTGCATCCAGGTAGTCGCGGGCGCCTGCTCGCCCGGGGAGCACCACGGTCGAGACGCCCCGGACGTGGCCCGCGGTCGGGGCGCGGAGCGCCTCTTCGCACAGCTCGACGAGGCAGGACTCATCGAGCTCGGTCCCATCGAACGCGCGGGTCATGCGGCGTCGTCGCAGCGCGTCGCGAACGTCCATTCGCGCGAGTCTGACGACTCCGGTAGGGAATGTCGAGGCAGGCCGCTGCGTTCCACTGGCTCGTAGGATGTCGCTTTCGAGGAGGCGCTGGTGTCGACGCCGAGGGAGCTGCTCGCCGCAGCGAAGTCACAGATCACCGAGGTCCAGCCGTCCGAGGCTGCCTCCGAACTGTCCTCGGCCATCTTCCTCGACGTCCGTGAGGGCGAGGAGCACGTCCAAGGCGCGGTCCCCCGGGCCGTGCATATCCCGCGCGGCCAGCTCGAGTTCACCGTCGAGGGCCGGATCCCCGATCGCGGTGCCAGGGTCGTCATCTACTGCGCGGCCGGCGTTCGATCGGCGTTCGCCGCACGGACGCTCAACGACCTGGGCTTCACCGACGTCGTGTCGATGGCCGGCGGCTTCAACCGCTGGAAGGACGAGGGGCTGCCCATCGAGGTGCCGCGGACGCTCGAGGCGGACCAGCGCGTGCGCTACCACCGGCATCTGCTGCTCCCTGAGGTCGGCGAGGCCGGCCAGCAGCGACTGCTCGACGCAAAGGTCCTGCTCCTGGGCGCTGGCGGCCTCGGGTCGCCGGCTGCGATGTACCTCGCAGCGGCCGGTGTCGGCACGATCGGCATCATCGACATGGACGTCGTGGACGCGTCGAACCTGCAGCGCCAGCTCCTGCACAACACCGACAGGATCGGCGAGCGAAAGGTCGACTCGGCCAAGAAGACCCTGACCGCGATGAACCCCGACGTTCGCGTCGCCACCTACGACGTGCGACTGGCAGCCGACAACATCCTCCAGATCATCGAGGGCTACGACCTGATCGTCGACGGCACCGACAACTTCCCGACGAGATACCTCGTGAACGACGCGTCCGTAAAGACCGGCATCCCGGTCGTGCACGGCTCGATCTTCCGCTTCGAAGGCGAGGTGACCGTGTTCGACCCCACGAGGGGACCGTGCTACCGGTGCTTGCTGCCCGAGCCGCCGCCAGCCGAGCTGGCCCCAAGCTGCGCGGAGGCAGGCGTGCTCGGCGTGCTGCCCGGCATCATCGGGTCGATCCAGGCGCTCGAGGCGATCAAGCTCGTGTTGGACCTCGGCGACCCGCTGATTGGCAGGCTGCTCACCTACGACGCGCTTGAAGAGTCCTTCCGGACGTTCTCAGTGCGCAAGGACCCCGAGTGCCCCGCGTGCGGCCCGAATGCCGGCGAGCTCGTGCTCGCCGACTACGACGAGCTCTGCATGCCGCACCCGCGGACGTGACCGAGCAGTTCGCACCGGGCCAGATCGTGACCGTGTTCCGGTCGCGGCTCCGCGACGACACGGACCCCGCCTACGAAGCGCTCGACGAGTCGCTTCGGGAGCGCGCGAGAGGTCTCGGCGGCCTCGTCGACGTCAAGAGCTTTGCCGCCGATGACGGCGAGCGGGTGACGCTCGTGACGTTCGCCGACCGCGCGACCCACGAGCGCTGGGCGCGCGACGACGTGCACCGCGACGCCCAGCGCCGCGGCCGCTCGTCGATCTACTCGGCGTTCTCGATCCAGGTGGCGGAGTGCACGAACGCGCAGGACTTCACCAGGCGCGACTAAGGCCAGTCGCCGGAGCGCAGCCTGCGGTACGCCGAGAGGTGCTGGCGGACCACCACGTCGAGGCGATGGTCCACCGCCTGGGCGCGGCCTCCATGAGCTAGGCGCGCGCGCAGCGTCTCGTCGCGCGCGCGATCGAGAGCTCCAGCGAGCGACCGGGGGTCCCGCGGCGTCGCGAGCAGCCCGGAGACCTCGTCCACGACCGTGTCGCTCGTGCCCGGGCACGCCGTGGCGACGACCGCGACCCCTGCTGCCATGGCCTCGAGCACCACGGTCGGCTGGCCCTCCCACACCGAGGCAAGGGCGAGCGCGTCGGCGCCCGCGAGTACCGCGCGCGCGTCGTCCAGCCAGTCGCTCACGACGACGCGTGCGGCGATCCCGAGGCGCTCGACCTCTGCCCGAACCTGGCCGACGAGCGGCCCGCCTCCGATGAGCACGCCCGAGACGCGAGGCGCCAGCCCGAGCGCGCGCACGAGGGTCAACGGATCCTTCTGCTCGGTGAGCCGCGCGGGCGATACGCACAGGAGCGTCGCGTGGTCCAGGCCGAATCGCGCGACGATCTCGTCTCGATCGAGCGGCACGGGCATCTCGGGCACAGCGTTGCTGAGCACCCTGCTCGCCAATCCGTGCGAAGCGAGCAGGCGTCGCGGGCCCTCGCCGCACGACGCGACAGCGACGCGAGACGCGCGCACCAGCCGCGCGGTGCGCGCGAGCCGATCGGGGTCGGCCCCGTGGCACGTGACGAGGGACCTGCGACGCAGCCCCAGGGCGAGGAACGGCGCGAGTCGGAGCCCGTGGGCGTGGACGATGTCAGGGGACAGGTCCGCCGCGACGGCGCGGAGCGCTCGAGCGAATCCAGGTGCGGTGCGGGCTCCGAGCCGGGGGAGCCGCCGCACCTCGGCGCCGCCCACGTCGAGGTGCCCTGGACCGGCCGCAACGACGACCTCGCAGCCCGCCGCCAACAGGCCACGCGCGAGCAGCCCCACTTGGACCTGCATGCCGCCCGAGCCGCCGTGCGCGACGACGAGGAGCACGCGTGACGGTGCCGGCACCCGGTCATCGTTGCACGTGTCTCGCAGCGCCCCTCGACCTGTCTCGTAACGTGGCGGTCGTGACGGCCGACGAGCAGCGACGAATCACGGACTCCGGGATCGAGGTCAAGGCGCTCTACGGGCCTGACGACGTGCGCGACGACCTCGTGTCCTCGCTCGGGGAGCCAGGGTCGTTCCCCTACACGCGAGGCGTCCACGCCCGGATGTACCGCGACCGGCTCTGGACGATGCGCCAGTACGCGGGGTTCGGGACGGCTGAGGCGACCAACGAGCGCTTCAAGTTCCTGCTCGCCGCGGGCCAGACCGGGCTGTCGTGTGCCTTCGACCTGCCCACCCAGATGGGCTTCGACGCTGACCACCTCCGCGCCGAGGGCGAGGTCGGGAAGGTCGGCGTCGCGATCTCATCGATCGAGGACATGCGGCTGCTCTTGGCCGGGCTGCCGCTCGACGAGGTCACGACGTCGATGACCATCAACGCGACGGCTTCGACACTGTTGCTGCTCTACGAGCTCGTCGCCGAGGAGCAGGGCGTCGACGGAGCCTTGATCCGCGGCACCATCCAGAACGACATCCTGAAGGAGTACGTCGCGCGGGGTACCTACATCTACCCGCCGCGCCCCTCGATGCGGCTCGTGACCGACACGTTCGCGTACTGCCGCGAGCGACTGCCGCAGTGGAACACGATCTCGATCTCGGGCTACCACATCAGGGAGGCCGGCTCGACCGCCGCCCAAGAGGTGGCCTTCACGCTCGCCGACGGCATCGCCTACGTGGAGGCCGCTCTCGCCGCCGGCCTCGAAGTCGACGAGTTCGCCCCGAGGCTGAGCTTCTTCTTCAACGCGCACAACAACCTGTTCCAAGAGGTTGCGAAGTTCCGGGCGGCGCGCCGGCTGTGGGCCCGGATCATGACCGAGCGCTTCCATGCCGCGGACCCTCGCTCATCCATGCTGCGCTTCCACACCCAGACCGGAGGCTCGACGCTGACGGCCCAGCAGCCCGAGAACAACATCGTGCGGGTCTCGCTCCAGGCGCTCGCCGCGGTCCTCGGCGGCACCCAGAGCCTGCACACGAACGGCTTCGACGAGGCGCTCAGCCTGCCCACCGAGCGCGCCGCCAAGCTCGCGCTTCGCACCCAGCAGGTCATCGGTTTCGAGTCCGGCGTCGTCGACACCGTCGACCCGCTCGGCGGCTCGTACTTCGTCGAGGCCCTCACCGACGAGCTCGAGGCGAGCGCGGTCGCCTACCTCGAAGAGATCGACCGGCGCGGCGGCGCCGTCGCGGCGATCGAGGCCGGCTACCTGCAGGCGGAGATCGAGGCCGCCGCCTACGCGGACGCCAAGTCGGTCGACGACGGGTCCCGCGTCGTTGTCGGGGTCAACCGGTTCGTCGACCAGGTCTCCGAGGCCCCCGAGCACTTCCCCGCAGACCCCAAGCTGCAGGCCGCACAGATCGAGCGGGTCCAGAAGCTGAAGGCGAACCGAGATGGTGACGCGGTGGCCGCGGCGCTCCGCGACGTGGAGGCTGCCGCGCGGGGCACCCAGAACCTCTTGTTCCCGATGCGAGCCGCACTCGCGGCGCGCGCGACGCTGGGCGAGGTGGCCGACGTGCTGCGCGAGGTCTTCGGGGTCTATCGGCCGGGCTGACCAGCGGCGAGGTCACGGCCGAGGCCGTCGCGAAGCCCCTCGTCGGTCGCCACGTCAACACCGGTGAGCGCGAGCGCGATGGCTCCGTCGAGGACCGCGCGGTCCGCCGACGCTGTCGCGCACGCCGCGGCAAACGACGGCTGGTGGTTGACCGAGCCCTGCGCGTCGATCCCGATCAGCGGATGGATGGAAGGTATCCGAAGCGACACGTTCGCCATGTCCGTCGAGATCGTCGGCAACGGCTCGTGCTCGTCCGAGCTGAAGTCGCGGCCGAGCGCTTCGGCGTGTCGCCGGTACGACGCGAGCAGGCCGCGGTCCGAGATCATGTGCGAGTACGCCGGGCCGACGTCGTTGATCGCGAGCGTGGCGCCCGAGGCCCTCGCACCCGCCTCGAAGCACGCCTCGACGCGCGCCCTAAGCGTCTTGAGCCGGTCGGCGTCGACGCTGCGGCACATGAAACGACCGACGACGTGCGCCGGGATGATGTTCGCGGCCACGCCGCCCGAGACGACCACGCCGTGGACTTGGTCGCCGGGAGGCAGCTGCTGGCGCAGCAGCCCGATCGCGACCTGGGCGATGGTCATGGCGTCCATCGCGTTCACGCCTCTCCAGGGCGCCGCCGAGGCATGCGCCTCGGTCCCCGTATAGGTCACGTCGAAGTGGTCGACCGCGAGGCACTGTGCCTCGAGGCGGTCCGACGGCCAGGGGTGCACCATCATCGCCACGTCGAGTCCGTCGAACGCGCCGGCGTCGAGCATGAGGACCTTGCCGCCACCGCCCTCCTCTGCGGGGGTGCCGAGCACCACCACCGTCGCGCCGATGTCGTCGGCGACCCTCGCGAGGCCGATCGCCGCGCCCACCGAGCTCGCCGCGATCACGTTGTGGCCGCAGGCGTGGCCGACGCCGGGCAGCGCGTCGTACTCCGCGCAGATTCCGATGCGCACCTCGCCTCGGCCCGCGGTTGCGACGAAGGCCGTGTCGAGCCCGCACGCGTGGCGCTCGACGTCGAAGCCCTCGGCCTCGAGCAGCGCGGTGACCGCGGTCACCGCACGGTGCTCGGCGAAGGCAGTCTCGGGGTGGGCGTGCAATTCGTGGCTGAGCGAGAGAAGCGCCTCGGTGCGGTCCCGCACGGCTTCGCTCGCGACCGAGCCCGCCGCCGTCACTGGATCACCGCGACGACGTCGCCGGCACCGACGCCGTCGCCCGCGGCGACGCGCAGCTCGACGACAGTGCCCGCCGTGTCCGTCACGACGGCGTTCTCCATCTTCATGGCCTCGAGGATGCACACGGTCTGTCCCTCCTCGACCTCGTCGCCCTGGGCGACGAGGACCTTCACGACAGTGCCCTGCATGGGGACGGTGACCTCGCCCGAGCCGCTGCCGGTCACGCCCGTGTGGCTCGCGCGTCGCGACGGCTTCGCCGCGGCGCGACCGCCAACGCCGCCCGCGGGGAGCCACACGTCTACCGCGAAGCGACGGCCGTCCACCTCGGTCGTCACCGACGAGCGCGTGCGGCCTTCAAGGGGCTCGCCGGCGGAGTGTGACGGCGACGCGAGCGAGCTCAGGTCGAGGCGCTCTTCGACCCACTTCGTCGAGTGTTGCCCGGCGATGAAGTCGGAGTGCGACAGGATCGCGACGTCAGCGGGGATCGTGGTGGCGACGCCTTCGATGCGCGTCTCGTCGAGCGCGCGGAGCATCCGCCGACGTGCCTGCTCTCGGTCCGCGCCCCACGTCACGAACTTCGCGATGAGGTTGTCGTAGAACTGGCTCACCGTGTCTCCGGCCGCGTAGCCAGCGTCAACGCGGATCCCTGGACCCGCGGGCGGGTCGAAGGCGCGCAGCGTCCCCGGCGAGGGCAGGAACCGTCCCCCGGCAGGGTCCTCGGCATTGACGCGCACCTCGATCGCGTGGCCCCTCGAGTTCGCGCGCACGTCGTCCTGGGTGAAGTCGAGTGCCTCGCCCGAGGCGATCCGCAGCTGCCACTCGACGAGGTCGAGGCCGGTCACGAGCTCGGTGACGGGGTGCTCCACCTGGAGCCGCGTGTTCATCTCCAAGAAGAAGAACTCGCCGTCCTGGAAGAGGAACTCGACGGTCCCTGCGTTCACGTAGCCGCAGGCGACTGCGGCCCGCACCGCAGCCTCGCCCATGGCGACTCGCTCGGTGTCTCCGAGCCCGGCTGCGGGGGACTCTTCGATCAGCTTCTGGTGCCTTCGCTGGCACGAGCAGTCGCGCTCGCCGAGCGACAGCGTCGTGCCGTGCGAGTCGGCGAGGATCTGGACCTCGAGATGGCGCGGCCACGGCAAGTAGCGCTCCACGTAGGACTCGGCACGGCCGAAGTACGCAAGCGCCTCGCGTGCCGCGGCGTCGAGCGCCTCGGCAGCCTCCTCCTTTGAGCGGACGACCTTCATCCCGCGGCCGCCCCCGCCGTAGGCGGCCTTGATCGCGACGGGCCAGCCGTACTGCTCACCGAAGGCGACCACCTCTTCGGGCGACTGCAGCGGCTGTGAACGACCCGGCACGGTCGCGACACCGGCGCGCTCAGCGGCGAGCCGCGAGGAGATCTTGTCGCCCATGACCTCGATCGACTCGGGGGTGGGCCCGATGAAGGTCACGCCCATGGAGGTCACGGCCCTCGCGAAGTCCGCGTTCTCCGAGAAGAACCCGTAGCCGGGGTGCACGCCGTCTGCGCCGCACGCCGCGAGCACCTCGGTGATCCGATCGACGTTGAGATAGCTGTCCTGGGCTGTCTGGCCGCCGAGCGAGTACGCCTCGTCGGCGAGTCGCACGTGCATCGCGTCGCGATCGAGCTCTGAGTAGACGGCGACCGTGCCGACGCCGAGCTCGCGGCACGTCCGTATGACGCGCACCGCGATCTCCCCGCGGTTCGCTATGAGCACCTTGTCGAGCACCGACGCCTCCTGCGTGCCCGCCCCAGATCGGCAGGCACGAGAACCCTATGGTGTCGAGCGTGAGGGCGTCCTCCTTCGCCGTACATCGCTTCGCCGACATCGACTCCACGAACGACTGGCTGCTTGCAGCCGCACGCGGCGGCGCCATGGACCGGACCGCCGCGGTCGCGGACTTCCAGCGGCGGGGCCGAGGCAGGCTCGACCGGCGCTGGGAGGCACCAACCGGCACGGCGCTGTTGTGCTCGGTGCTCCTGCGCGCGACCCTCGAGGTGAAGGACCGGCACCTGGCGAGCATCGCGGTCTCGTTGAGCGCGGTCCACGCCGTCAGGGCCGTCGCGCCGTGCGACGTTGGGCTCAAGTGGCCGAACGACCTCGTGGTCGGGCACCGCAAGCTAGGTGGCGTCCTCGCCGAGACCGACGGCATCGCAGACCCCGATGGCACGACCGCGCTCGTCGTCGGCCTCGGCGTCAACCTGACAACGGTGGGACCCGCCGACGCAGACGGGACGTCGCTGCTCGACGAGACCGGCACTCCGACGGATCGCGACCGCCTGCTCGACGTCTACCTCGACGAGCTTGCTGTCCGCGCGGACGACCTGGGCTCCAAGACGGGGCGCGCCGCACTGCTGCGCGCGTACCGCGAGCACCTCGTGACCCTCGGGCGCGCGGTCCGAGTGACGCTCAACGACGCCTCGTTCGACGGGGTCGCGACGTCCATCACCGACGAGGGCCACCTCGTGGTTGCAACCGGTGCGCGTGACGTGGTCGTCGCGGCTGGCGACGTCGTGCACGTGCGAGCGACACACAACAGGGCGAGCATCGTCCCCGAGTAGCATCGACGAGATGCGGCTGCTCGTCACCGGTGGCGCCGGTTTCATCGGCTCAAACTTCGTCCGCTACTGGGTCGAGCGGCATCCGGACGACCTGGTCGTCGCCTATGACGCGCTCACCTACGCGGGGAACCAGGCGAATCTTGACGACGTGAAGGATCGTGTGCCGTTCGTGCACGGCGACATCTGCGACCTCGACTTCGGCGAGCGGACCATGAAGGACTTCGCCATCGACACCGTGGTCAACTTCGCCGCCGAGTCGCATAACTCGCTCGCGATCCTGGATCCCGGGAAGTTCTTCATGACGAACGTCCTCGGCACCCAGTCAATCCTCGAGGCCGCACGGCGCAACGACGTGACGAGGTTCCACCACATCTCGACCTGCGAGGTCTACGGGGACATGGATCTCGAGGATCCGGGCGCGTTCACCGAGGAGAGCCCGTACCGCCCGCGCACGCCGTACAACGCGGCCAAGGCGGGCGGCGACCACGCGGTGCGCGCGTACTACGAGACGTTCGAGCTGCCGATCACTATCACCAACTGCTCGAACAACTACGGCCCGTACCAGTTCCCCGAAAAGGTGATCCCCGTCTTTACGACGAAGGCGATCGATGACCAGCCGATCCCGCTGTACGCGTCCACCCAGAACCGCCGTGAGTGGCTGCACGTCCTCGACCACTGCGCTGCGATCGAGATCGTGCTGCAGCGCGGGCGGATCGGCGAGACGTACCACGTGGGCTCTGGCGTCGAGAAGTCGATCGAGCAGATCGCCGACACTGTGCTCGCGGCGCTCGGCAAGCCCTCATCGCTCAAGACGATCGTCCCGGACCGACCGGGTCACGACCGCCGCTACCTGCTCGACATCACCAAGATCCGCACGGAGCTCGGGTGGACGCCGTCGATCAGCTTCGAAGACGGCATTGCGAGCACGGTCGCCTGGTACGCCGAGCACCGCTCGTGGTGGGAGCCGCTGAGAGACCGAGCGCCGGTCGTCGAAGAGGAGTGGGGCAAGGTTGGTTGATGCGGGTCCTCGTGACCGGTGCATCCGGACAGCTGGGCACTGACCTCGTCGACGCGCTCGAAGGCCGCATCCCTGTCGGCGGCGCGGCCACCGCGCTGCTCGGCGGCAGCCAAGTCGCGCCCGGGGAGTTCGAGGTCACCGCGCTCACCCATGCGGACCTCGAGATCGAGGACAAGGGTGCCGTCGCGCATGCAGTCGAGGCGGCCGAGCCCGACGTTGTGGTACACCTCGCGGCCTTCACGGCCGTCGATCGCGCCGAGACCGAGCCCGAGCTTGCCCACGCGGTCAACGCGACGGGCACGCTGAACATCGCGGCGGCCGCGAGCGCAGCGGGTGCGCACCTCGTCTACACGTCGACGGACTACGTCTTTGACGGAACCAAGCGCTCCGCGTACCTCGAGGACGACCGCACGAGCCCGCGCTCGGTGTACGGCGAGTCCAAGCTCGGCGGCGAGCTCGCGTGCCCGCCGGCCGCGACAATCGCGAGGGTGTCGTGGGTCGCAGGCTTCCATGGACGAAACATCGTGCGGCTCGCGGTCGACCGCGCCCGGCGCGGCGAGCCGATGCGGTTTGTCGACGACCAGCGCGGCTGTCCGTCGTTTGCCGCGGACCTGGCAGCAGGGATCGTCACGTTGGTGCGTGAGCGACCCGCGGGGATCGTGCACTTGACAAACGCGGGCTCGACGACGTGGTTCGAGCTCGTGCGTGCCGTCGTCGACGCTGCTGGGGGCGATCCCGAGTCGGTGTCGGCGATCTCGACCGCAGAGCTCGACCCTCAACCTCTCGCACCGCGGCCCGAGAACTCGGTGCTCCAGCCCGGTCGGCTCCTTGCGGACGGATACGATCTTCTGCCGGCGTGGGAAGACGCGATGCACCGACTCGTGGCCGCGTTCGTCGAAGGGAGCGCCCGTGACCCAGACTGACCACTCGCCGATGCCCAAAGCGGGCGTGCGGCGCGTCGCTGTCGTCGGCGCAGGGTACGTCGGGCTCCCCACCGCGGCGGTGCTGAGCCACCACGGGCACATGGTGACGCTGGCCGAGCGCGACGAGCGCCGACTCGAGATCCTCAGCGAGGGCCGATCGCCGATCGTCGAGCACGGCCTCGAAGAGATGCTGAAAGAGGGGATGTCGACGGGTCGGCTCCGAACGGTGCGAAGCGCCGCGGAGGCCGTCGTCGGCGCGGAGTTCGTCTTCCTGTGCGTTGAGACGCCCCAGTCGAGCGACGGCTCCGCAGACCTTTCCTACATCACTGCCGCCGCGTCTGAGATTGCTCCGCACCTCGCTGACGGGGCGATCATCGTGAACAAGTCGACGGTTCCCGTCGGGACCGTCGGCATCGTCGAGCGGGTGCTCGGGCGCGCCGACGTGGTCGTGGTGTCCAACCCCGAGTTCCTCCGCGAGGGCACGGCGGTCGCTGACTCGCTCAACCCTGATCGCATCGTGGTGGGCGCTGACGACCGAGAGGCGGCCGCGCGAGTCGCCGAGCTGTTCAGCGACTCGGGGGCGCCTGCGGTGATCACCGACGCGACGACGTCCGAGCTGATCAAGTACGCCTCGAACGCTTTCCTCGCGACGAAGCTCACCTTCATCAACACGATGGCGGGGCTGTGCGAGGCCGTCGGCGCCGATGTCCTCGACCTGGTCCTCGGCGTCGGCTACGACAAGCGGATCGGCTTCGAGTTCCTCCGGCCCGGGCCTGGCTGGGGAGGGTCGTGCCTCCCGAAGGACACCGCGGCGCTCGTCGCCATCTCCAACGCGGCGGGCTACGACGTGTCCATCGTGCGCGGAGCGATCTCGGGCAACGAAGAGCAGATGCGCCGAGTGGTGGGCAAGGTCGCCGCGGCGGCGGGCGGGACGGTCCGCGATCGCACGATCGGGGTCTTCGGCCTGTCGTTCAAGGCCAACACGGGCGACCGTCGCGACTCGCCAGCGCTCTCGATCACGCGGATGCTCGTCGACGCCGGTGCGACCATTCGGGCATTCGACCCGACGGTGACGACCTCGGATGCCGACGATGCTGACCTCGCGCACCTCACGGTGTTCGACAGTGCCTACGAGGCCGTCACCGGCACCCACGCGATCGCGCTGCTGACCGAGTGGCAGGAGTTCCGCTGGCTCGACTACTCCAAGATCCGCTCGCTGGTCGCCAACCCCGCGATCGTCGACGCGCGGAACCTCCTCGAGAGCGGGCTCGTGCACCGGCTCGGCTTCTCGTACTCGGGCATCGGCCGGTCGTGAGGGTCGTCGTCGCAGGTGGGGCCGGCTTCCTCGGCTCGCACCTGTGCGACGCGCTCCTCGCGAGAGGCGACGAGGTCGTCGCCCTCGACAACCTGTCCACGGGATCGACCGCCAACCTCGCAGACGCCGACGGCAATGAGCGGTACTGCTTCATCGAGTGCGACGTGTCGCGCGAGGTCCCCGTCTTGGGCGCGGTGGACGCGGTCATGCACCTCGCGTCGCCCGCGTCACCGCCGGCGTACCTCGCGATGCCGCTCGAGACGCTCGCGGTCGGGAGCGAGGGCACGAGGCGACTGCTCGAGCTCGCGGGCGCCCACGATGTGCGATTCGTGCTCGCCTCGACGAGCGAGGTCTACGGCGACCCCCTCGAGCATCCCCAGAGCGAGGAGTACTGGGGCAACGTCAACCCGATCGGACCGCGGAGCGTCTACGACGAGTCGAAGCGCTTCGCCGAGGCGCTCGCGTTCGCGCACCACCGTGCCCTCGGGGCGCGCATCGGCGTCGCGCGCATCTTCAACACCTATGGTCCCAGGCTCTCGCCAAGGGATGGTCGGGTGGTGTCGACGTTCATCGCCCAGGCGCTACGCGGCGACCCGCTCACGGTCTTCGGCGACGGCTCCCAGACGAGGAGCGTGTGCTACGTGAGCGACCTGGTCGCCGGGCTCCTCTCGCTCCTCGACGCGGCAGTCACGGGGCCGATCAACCTCGGCAACCCACTCGAGTTCACCGTGCTCGAGATCGCCGAGCGCGTGCTCGAGGCCACCGGCTCGTCCTCGTCGATCATCCACGCGGCCCTGCCGACCGACGATCCGACGCGGCGGCGACCGGACATCTCCAAGGCTGCCGAGCTGCTCGGCTGGGCGCCAGTCGTCTCCTTCGAGGTCGGGCTCGCGAGCACGATCGACCACTTCAAAGCCGTCGTGGCGTAGCGGCCCTTCGGGCGCCGCGCGCCCGTTCGCTAGCCTTGCCCGACCGCTTGAGGAGTCCGGAGCGAATGCGCACACTGCCGAAAATCGAGTACAAGACGCTGACCGTCTTGATGCCCGTCTTCAACGAACAGGCGACGGTCAAAGAGATCGTCGCTCGGTGCCTGCTCGTTGATCTCCCCTTGACGATCGACCTCGTGATCGTCGACGACGGCTCGAGCGACGAGACTGCCAAGGTGCTGGCCACGATCGACGACCCGAACGTGCGCGTGCTCACGCACATGGCCAACCAGGGCAAGGGTGCGGCGCTGCGCACGGGCCTCGCCGCGGCGACGGGCGACCTCGTCATCGTCCAGGACGCCGACCTGGAGTACAACCCCGAGGACTGGCGCGTGCTCTTGGACCCGGTCCTCAAGGGCACCGCCTTCGTCGTCTACGGCAACCGGTTCGCGGGCGGCGGTCGGAACATGTCGGGCCTCCATCGCTTCGGCAACCGGTTCTTGTCGCTGGTGACAAGCGTTCTCTACGCCAAGCGGCTGAGCGACATGGAGACCTGCTACAAGCTGTTCGACCGCCGAGTCTTCAAGCCCATCACCGTCGTCTCAGACCGGTTCGACTTCGAGCCGGAGATCACTGCCAAGGTGCTGCGCCAGGGCTACGACATCGTCGAGGTTCCCATCAGCTACGCCGGCCGGGAGTTCCACGAGGGCAAGAAGATCACGTGGCGCGACGGCTTCGGCGCCCTGCGGGCGCTGGTCAGGTTCCGGTTCTCCAAGAGCCTGTGAGCCCGGCTGGATCGCGGCGACCGACGGTCGGCTGCGTCATCGTCGACTTCAGCGCGGGCTCGCACCTGGTCAACGCCGTCAACTCTGTCCTCGCGGCGGGCGTTGTCGACGTCGTCGTCGTCGACAACGCCGGCGAGGGCGCGTCGGCGAGCGCGCTAGGCGAGCTCGCCCGCCACGTGCACCTCGTCGAGCCCGGCAGAAACCTCGGCTTCGGTGCAGGGGCGAACCGAGGTGTGGCCGCGCTCGGTGACGCAGAGCTCGTCTTGGTCGCCAACCCCGACATCGTGCTCCACAAAGGGGCCCTCGACGTCATGGCTGACACGCTCGAGGCCCATCGCCAGTGGGGGATCGCTGGCCCGACGATCCTCAACGAGGCGGGTGCGACGTATCCGTCGATGCGCCAGTTCCCGAACGTCTTTGACGCGGTCGGCCACGCGACGCTCGGGCGGGTGTGGCCGACCAACCCCTTCACGAGGCGCTACCGCGAGGCGGGCCCGGCGCCCGACGGGACGACCGACTGGGTCTCAGGGTCGTGCCTCATGGTGCGCCGGGCGCTGTTCGAAGAGCTGGGCGGCTTCGACGAGCGCTACTTCATGTTTGCCGAGGACATGGACCTGTGCTGGCGGGCGAAGGAGGCGGGCCACTTGGTGGGCACCGCGCCGCAAGCCGTGGTGACCCACGTCGAGGGCGTGTCACGCCGCGTGGCGCCCTACCGGATGCAGGTCGCGCACCACCGCAGCGCGCTTCGTTTCGCAGTCCGCACGACGAACGGGCCGGCCCGGCTCCTGCTTCCGCTCGCCGCGATCGTCCTCGCCGCGCGACTCGTCGCCGTGCTCGCCATCACGAGGCCGGCTGGCGCGGGCGGACGGTCCTGAGCGCCGCGGGTCCCGGCTGCGGACCGGCGGCCTAGCATTGTCATGGGCTGCGCGCGGGTCTGTGGTTGCAAGTCGAGGCCAGTCGCAGGCGAAACGACCCACGTAAGGCGACGCGAGTCGCTGATCATGGTGCGGCTTAGGAGTAAGTCCTGCCTGCCAGCCGGGAACTTCCCGGCCGGCAGCGACGGGGGAAAGCGCCACGCGAGCGATCGCTGGGCGTGTGCCCTGCTGCAGGCGAGTGTGGGGTCAAAGACCAGGTCAGCCGCGCGCAGCCCAACTTTTTGGAGTCGAGCTCACCGTTAGGCTGGATCGCCCATGGCCGTCTTCGAGAAGTTCCTGCGTGCTGGTGAGGGCCGTCGGGTCAAGCAGCTCTCTGAGCTCGTCACCCCGATCAACGCCATCGAGCCTGAGATCGAGCGGCTCTCCGACGCCGAGCTCGCTTCCAAGACCGTCGAGTTCCGAGCGCGCATTGCAGAGGGCGAGACGATCGACGACCTGCTGATCGAGGCGTTCGCGGTCGTGCGTGAGGCCAGCAAGCGGGTCCTCGGCCAGCGCCACTACGACGTGCAGCTGATGGGCGGCATGGCGCTGCACTTCGGGTGGATCGCCGAGATGAAGACCGGCGAAGGCAAGACCCTCGTGTCCACCCTGCCGGTCTACCTGAACGCGCTCGAGGAGCGCGGCGTGCACGTGGTCACGGTGAATGACTACCTGGCGACGCGGGACTCGGAATGGATGGGGCGCCTGCACCGCTTCCTCGGGGTCACGGTCGGTCGCGTCGGGCCGGACATCGACGACGCTGTCGAGAAGCGAGCCGCCTACGCGTGCGATGTCACGTATGGGACCAACACCGAGTTCGGCTTCGACTACCTGCGCGACAACATGGCCCGCTCGAAAGAGGAAATGGTCCAGCGCAGGCATGCCTACGCGATCGTCGACGAGGTCGACTCGATCCTGATCGACGAGGCGAGGACCCCGCTCATCATCTCTGGTCCGGCCGACGACGCGACGAAGCTCTACTACCAGTTCGCCTCCATCGTCCGGGGCCTGACGAGGGACGTTGACTACGAGGTCGACGAGGAGAAGCGCACCGTCGCGCCCACCGAGGACGGCATCGCGAAAGTCGAGTCGTCCCTCGGCGTCACCAACCTCTACGACGCTGTCTCGACCAACTACGTCCACCAGCTCACCCAGGCCCTCTTGGCCAAAGAGCTGTACCACCGAGACAAGGACTACATCGTCGATGGCGGCGAGGTGAAGATCATCGACGAGTTCACCGGCCGCACGCTTGAAGGCCGGCGGTGGGCGGACGGCACGCACCAGGCAGTCGAGGCCAAAGAGCGCGTCAAGATCAAAGAGGAGAACCACACCTGGGCCACGGTCACGCTCCAGAACTACTTCCGCCTCTACGAGAAGCTCGCAGGGATGACGGGCACCGCCGAGACCGAGGCAGCGGAGTTCTCCAACACCTACAAGCTCACGGTCATCCCGATCCCGACGAACCGGCCGAACCAGCGCCAAGACGAGGCCGACCTCATCTACAAGACCGAGGACGCGAAGTTCGACGCTGTCGTCGAGGACATCGTCGAGCGCCGCGAGCGCGGCCAGCCGATCCTCGTCGGCACCGCCTCGGTCGCGAAGTCTGAGCACCTCTCGAGGCTCCTCGACAAGCGCGGCGTCCCCCATGAGGTCTTGAACGCCAAGCAGCACTTCCGCGAGGCCGAGATCGTCGCCCAGGCGGGGCGCCCTGGCGCGGTCACTGTCGCGACGAACATGGCCGGCCGCGGCGTCGACATCGTGCTCGGCGGGAACCCCGAGAACCTGGCGCAGCGAGAGCTTCGCGGCCAGGGACTGGTCCCGGAGACTGACGAGTGGGACGCGGCGTGGCCCGAGGTGCTCGCGCGGCACACCACGGTGTGCGCGAGCGACGCCGAGCGTGTGAAGGAGGCGGGCGGGCTCTACGTGCTCGGCTCGGAGCGACACGAGTCCCGGCGCATCGACAACCAGCTTCGCGGACGATCAGGGCGCCAGGGCGATCCAGGTGAGTCGAGGTTCTTCTTGTCCCTCGAAGACGAGCTGATGCGACTGTTCGCGACAGGTGCGGTCAGCTGGGTCATGGACAAGGCGGTCCCCGAAGACGTGCCCATCGAGGCGAAGATGGTGACCAAGGCGATCGAGCGCGCGCAGAACACCGTCGAGGGCCGCAATGCCGAGCAGCGCAAGGACGTCTTGAAGTACGACGACGTCATGAACGAGCAGCGCAAGGTGATCTACGCGCGCAGGCTGCAGATCCTCGAAGACGAGGACCTGCACGCGCGCACGCTTGAGTTGATCGACGTGGCCGCCCAGACCCTCGTCGAGCGGTCGTGCCCCTCGGAGTACCCCGAGGACTGGGACCTGCACCGGCTCATCGTGGAGATCACGCAGTACTGGCCGACCATGCTCACCGCCGAGCAGCTCGCCGAGAGCGAGTCGCTCGACACGCTCACCGACACCGTCCGAAACGACGGCATCGAGTACTACGAGCGGCACTGCGAGGAGCTGCCGGGCGGCGAGGAGACCGCGCGATCGATCGAGCGCGACGTCATGCTCCAGATCCTCGACCAGCGCTGGCGCGAGCACCTGAGCGAGATGGACTACCTGCGAGACGGCATCCACCTTCGCGCCATCGCCCAGCTGGACCCGCTCGTCGCGTGGCAGCGCGAGGGCTTCACGATGTTCGAGAAGCTGCTCGACTCGATCGACGACGACTACCTGCGCTACATCACCCACATGGAGGCCATCCCCGCAGACCAGACCGACACCGGGGCCGACCTCTCGCGGGCGTCGTACGTCGCCCAGGAGGACCCGCAGCTGCCGACCCCGATAGCGGCGGTCGAGGGCGAGAACCAGGGCGAGCAGCAGTCCCTCGCCCCGGTGGTGAAGGCGCCCCACGAAAAGATCGGGCGAAACGAGCCGTGCTGGTGCGGATCGGGCAAGAAGTTCAAGTTCTGCCATGGCAGGGCCTGAGCGGCCGGGCGAGGTCGCGGCCGGAGACGCACTCGCGGGCCTGCGGCATCGCCTGACGGAGGCCGAGCAGTACCTCGGGATCGAAGCGCGCCGGTCCCGCAGCAAGGCGCTCGAGGCCGAAGCCGCCGAGCCCGGGCTCTGGGACGACCCGGACCACGCCCGCACCGTCACGACCGAGCTCGGCCGGGTCTCGGGCGACCTCGAGGCGTTCGACTCGCTCGACGCATCGCTGGGCGACGCCGAGGTGCTCGCCGAATTGGTGGACGAGTCGCAGCGCTCCGGTGAGCGCGACGCATCGCTCGAGTCCGAGCTGTCGGCGTCGATCGACTCGCTCACGAGTCGCGTCAACGCGCTCGAGCTGCAGAGCCTCTTCACCGGTGAGCATGACGAGCGCGACGCGATCGCCGAGATCCACGCGGGCGCGGGCGGGACCGACGCGCAGGACTGGGCCGAGATGCTGCTGCGCATGTACTCGCGCTGGGCGGAGCGCAGGGGTTTCGAGGTCGAGGTCGACGAGGTGACCGAGGGCCAAGAGGCGGGGCTCTTGTCCGCGACCTTCATCGTGAAGGGCCGCAATGCCTACGGCCTGCTCGGCGCGGAGCGGGGCGTGCACCGGCTGGTCCGGATGAGCCCCTTTGACTCGCAGCACCGACGACAGACGTCGTTTGCGTCCGTCGAGGTGACGCCCTTCCTCGACGACGTCTCCGACGACGTCGAGATCGACGAGAAGGAGCTGCGCGTCGACACCTACCGCTCGTCGGGCGCGGGGGGCCAGCACGTGAACAAGACCGACTCGGCCGTGCGCCTCACGCACCTGCCGACCGGCATCGTCGTCAGCTGCCAGAACGAGCGCAGCCAGCACCAGAACCGTGCGCGCGCGATGCAGATCCTCGCCAACAAGCTCGCCGAGCGCGCCCGAGAAGAGCGCAAGGCCGAGCTCGCCGAGCTGTCGGGCGAGCGCATCGACAACGCCTGGGGCAGCCAGATCCGCTCGTACGTGCTCGCGCCGTACCAGCTTGTGAAAGATTTACGAACGAACGAAGAGACCGGGAATGTCGCGCTCGTGCTGGACGGCGACATCGACCCGTTCATCGAGGCCGAGCTGCGGCGGCGACGCACGACCACTTGACACGGGCTTCGCGGCTCTCTTCGGTAGGCTTGCTCCGCCGCATCTGGGACTGCGACTCGCCGAGTTGTCCCGCGGCACCAACCACATGATCGAGCTGCAGAACGTCACCAAGACCTACCGCGCGGGGACCGTCGCGCTTCGTGACATCTCCTTGTCGATCGACAAGGGCGAGTTCGTGTTCGTCGTCGGCTCGTCGGGGTCCGGCAAGACGACGCTGCTCCGGCTGCTGCTGCGAGAAGAGCTGCCCGACCAGGGCAAGATCCTCGAGGCGGGCCGCGACATCGTGCACCTGCCCAAGTGGCGCGTCCCGTACCTGCGCCGCAACATCGGCTGCGTCTTCCAGGACTTCCGGCTGCTCCCCAACAAGACGGTCTTCGAGAACGTCGCGTTCGGCCTCGAGGTGATCGGCCGGCCCGCGACGGTCGTCAACCAGCAGGTGCCCCAGATCCTCGAGCTCGTAGGGCTGTCCCACAAGTCCAAGAGCCTCCCGAACGAGCTGTCCGGCGGCGAGCAACAGCGTGTTGCTGTCGCCCGTGCGTTCGTGAACCGCCCGCTGATCCTGCTCGCCGACGAGCCCACCGGCAACCTCGACCCGACGAACTCCGAGGGGATCATGGCGCTGCTCGACCGGATCAACCGCACCGGGACGACCGTCGTCGTCGCGACGCACGACAAGCTGCTCGTCGACCGGATGCGCCGACGCGTCATCGAGCTCGACGAGGGCGTCTTGATCCGCGACCAGGCGCGCGGCGTCTACGGCATCGAAGACTCCCAGGGCGTCGTCGGCTGATGGTCAACTTCCTGCGCTACGCGATCCGCGAGACCGCGACCAACCTCTGGCGCAACCGCCTGATGACGATGGCCGCGGTCCTCACCGTCACGGTCTCGCTCGGCCTCGTCGGCTCGGCGCTCTACCTCAAGCAGGGCGCCGCGCAGGCGTCGGCGAGCTGGGAGCTCCAGACCCAGGTGATTGTCTGGCTATATCCGACTGCAACGACGAGCGAGCACAACGCGGTGGCCTCAGAGCTCAAGCAGAGCCTCTACGTCAATCAGTCCTGCGCCTTTCGCACGAAGCGCTGGGACTACTACGAGGCCAAGCGCATCCTGACGTCCGGCGAGGTGGCCACGCTCACGCCCCAGACCACGCCGTCGTCGTTCCGATGCACGCCCGCACAGCCCGCTGACGCAGCCATCATCGTGGACCAGTTCACGGGGGCACCGGGCGTCAAGATCGTGACGTCGCCCGCAGCGGAGATCCATGCCATCCAGACGACTGTCAACTGGCTCCAGCTCGGCTTGCTGTTGATCGCGCTCGTGCTCTTGTTGTCCGCGAGCGTGCTCATCCTCAACAGCATCCGCATGGCGATCTTCGCGCGACGCAGAGAGGTCTCGGTCATGAAGCTCGTCGGCGCCACCAACTGGTTCATCCGGATCCCGTTCATCGCCGAGGGGATGATCCAGGGCCTCCTCGGCGCCCTCTTGGCCTCGGCATGGATCTACGGCATCCACGTCGTGGTCGACGGCATCAGCGATCCGAACAAGCCGCAGTCCCTGGGAGCCCTGATGCGCCTGACCGGGTGGCACGTGTTCATGACCGACCTCGTCGTCGTGATCATCGGGGCGCTGATCGGCTCGATCGGCTCGGCCTTCGCCGTTCGCCGCTTCCTCGACGTCTAGCCGGGCTGAGGCGCGTCCTTGGACGCCGGCACGTTCTCGAAGTCGATGGCGAGCGAGTTCACGCAGTAGCGCATCCCCGTCTCGGTGGGTCCGTCGTCGAACAAGTGCCCGAGGTGCCCGCCACAGCGCGAGCACACGATCTCGGTGCGGCGCATGAAGAGGCTCTTGTCGGCTCGCTCGACCACGGTGCCCGGGATCGCGCGGTCGAAGCTCGGCCACCCGCTGTTCGAGTCGAACTTCGCGCCCGACTCGAACAGGGCTTGCCCGCAGCCGCCGCAGGTGAACGACCCGTCCCCTTCGACGTGGAGGAGCGAGCCCGAGAACGGGGGCTCGGTCGCCGCCTTGCGGAGGACCTCGTAGCGATCCTCGGGCAGCTTCTCGCGCCACTTCTCGTTGCTCAGCTCCATCTCGAAACCCACCGTGCCTCCTCGATGCCGTCGCATGCACCTGTAGTCAATCGGCTCTCACCCAGCGTTACGCACGCCCTCGCGATCGTCCGGCGCGCCCTCATGGGGTCCATCCCGAGGCCATGAGCCGTGAAAAGTAGGCTCCATCGTCGTGAGGGGCGTCCTTCTGGCAGGCGGCACGGGCTCGAGGCTCCACCCCCTTACCGCCTCGACGAACAAGCACCTCTTGCCGATCGCGGGCCGTCCGATGATTGAGTTTGCAATCGAGGCGCTCGTCCGGGCGAACGTGACCCAGATGATCGTGGTCACCGGGCCCGAGCACATGGAGGCGTTCCACGAGCTCCTTGGCGACGGATCCCAGCTTGGCGTCGAGCGGCTCGAGTTCGCGGTCCAAGATCGCCCGGGCGGGATCGCCGAGGCCCTCGGGCTGACCGAGGAATTCGCCGACAATGGGCCGATCGTGCTGATGCTCGCCGACAACCTCCTCGAGCGGTCGCTCGCCGAGATGGTGGACGCGTTCGAGCGCGAGCCGTCGGGCGCACGGCTGCTCCTGTGCGAGATGGATGACGAGAACCACCTTCGCCACCTCGGCGTGCCGGTGCTGGACGAGGCCGGAAAGATCGTGTCGATCATCGAAAAGCCTGTGGACCCGCCGAGTCACTTCGCGGTCACAGGCGTCTACTGCTACGACCCCTCGGTGTACGACGTCGTGAAGACGCTCTTACCCTCGGGGCGCGGCGAGCTCGAGATCACCGACGTGAACAACCACTACCTCTCGAGGGACGGGGTGCAGTTCGACGTGCTCAAGGGGTTCTGGGGCGATGCCGGCGAGTCGCTGGAGGCCTACGAGCAGGTGGACGAGTTCGTCACGTTGAAAGGCGCGAACAACCCCGACTGAGTGTCTCAGCGGATGGGCGGGAGACCCATCTGGTGGGGTGCGAAGGGGATGGCCAGCACGGTCTCAGGCAGGCCCTCGAGGGCGCGTCGCACTGACTCGGCGATGCCCGCGCCGTCGAGCCCGAGCTCTGCGAGCAGGCCGTCGGGCTTGCCGTGCGCCACGAACACGCGCGGCACGCCGAGGACTCGCCCCGCAGGGGCCACGACGCCCGTCTCGCGGGCCGCGGTCCTGAGCGCCTCTAAGAGGAACTCGCCCGCCCCACCATGGCGGAAGCCGTCCTCGATCGTGACGACGACTCGGTGCCCGAGGGCCGTGGCGATCATCTCAGGGTCCGGCGGCGCCACCACGCGCACGTCGTAGACAGCGGGGTCGATGTTCTGGGCCATGAGCAGGTCGGCGGCGTCGAGGGCGGCGCCCACCAGCTTGCCAACGGCGAGCACGCACACCGAGCCGTCGCCCTCGCGGAGCCGACGGGCGCGAAGTCCCTCGCCGACACCGACACAGCGAGCCGGAGGCGCGGTCTTCGGGAAGCGGATCGACGAGGGTCCTGGCAGCGAGAGCGCCGTCTCGAGCATGACACCGACCTCGTCGGCGTTCGACGGCGCGAACACCGTCATGTGGGGGATCGAGAGGCACAGCGCGAGGTCGAGCACGCCGTGGTGGCTCGGGCCGTCGTCGCCGGTGATGCCCGCGCGGTCGAGGACCGTGACCACCGGGAGTCGGTGCAGCCCGACGTCGAGGTTCGCCTGGTCGAACGCACGGGTGAAGAACGTCGAGTACACCGCCACGACCGGCCGGAGGCCCCCCATCGCCATGCCCGCCGCGGCGGTCATCTCGTGCTGCTCTGCGATCCCCACGTCGAAGAATCGGTTCGGGAACCTGGACTGGAAGGGGAGCAGGCCCGTCGGGCCAGGCATGGCCGCGGTGAGCGCGACGACGCGGTCGTCCTCGGCGGCGAGCTCGACGAGCGACCGGGAGAACGCGTCGGTGTAGCTCTCGGGCACGACGCGCTGGTCCTCGTCACCGACTGGCGGCTTCACCCGGAAGTCATGGAGCCGCTGGACATCATCCTGCTCGGCGGGCGCGTAGCCGCGGCCCTTCTCGGTGAGCACGTGGACCACGATCGGCCCGTCCCACTCCGCGGCGTTGCGCAGCGACTGCTCGAGCACCGCGATGTCGTGGCCGTCGATCGGGCCCACGTAGCGCACGCCGAGGGCCTCGAAGAACGTGTGGGGCGTGACGATCTCTCGCAGGACCGACGTCACGCCATGGACGCCCACGTAGGCGAACTCGCCGACGCCAGGGATCTCGCGCAGCACGCGGCGGAGCCGGTCGCGCGCCTGGACGTAGGTTGGGTGGAGGCGCAGGTTGGTCAGCGACTCGCTCAGCCGCGAGATCGTTGGCGCGTAGCTGCGGCCGTTGTCGTTGAGGACGATCACGCAGCGGCGGCCCGAGTGGCCGAGGTTGTTGATCGCCTCGTAGGCCATGCCGCCCGTGAGCGACCCGTCGCCGACCACGGCCACGACTCGTCGGTTGCCGCCGTGGCCCTGGAGCTCGCCTCGCAGCTCGAAGGCGGTCGCGAGACCGTGGGCGTAGGACAGCGCGGTCGAGGCGTGCGAGCTCTCGATCCAGTCGTGCTCGCTCTCGGCCCTGCTGGGATAGCCCGAGAGCCCGCCCCGCTGCTTCAGATCCTTGAAGCCGTAGCGCCGGCCCGTGAGAAGCTTGTGGACGTAGGCCTGGTGCCCGGTGTCGAACAGCAGTGCATCACGAGGCGAGTCGAAGACGCGGTGCAGCGCGATCGTGAGCTCGACGACCCCGAGGTTGGAGCCGAGGTGGCCGCCGGTCTTGGTCACCGCGTCGACGATGAAGCTCCGGATCTCCGCTGCGAGCTCGACCAGCTGGTCCTCAGACAGGAGGCGCAGGTCCGACGGCGTCTCGATGGACTGCAGGAGCATTGGACGAAGAGCCTATCGGTGTCCGGATGCCGCGCGAGACGGCACCTCGCCTCTGTACTCTTCGCCAATGACAACCGCCGAGCTCATCGAGCGCGACACCATTGACCGGGTCCTTGCCGAGGCCCTCGCCCGGGGGGGCGAGTTCGCAGAGGTGTTCTGCGAGGACAAGTCCTCCAGCTTCGCTTCGATGGACCAGCGCAAGGTCGAGGAACTGGGAAACAGCCACGAGCGTGGGGCGGGCATCCGCGTCGTCGTCGGGGAGACGACGGGCTTCGCGCACACCTCCGACCTCAGCGTGCAGGGGCTCTTGGAGGCCGCACGCACCGCGTCTTCGGTCGCCCGTGGGGGCGCGACGACGACGCCGGTAGCCCTCGGACAACTCGCGGCGCACCCGGTTCGTGCCGACGTGCTCCCCGGCGACGTCGACAAGCAGCGGCGCGTCGAGCTCTTGGAGGCCGCCGACGATGCCGCGAGGTCCGCGGGCTCCTCCATTGCCCAGGTGATGGTCGGGATCGGCGACTCGCGCCGAAGGATCGTTGTCGCGAACTCCGATGGCACCTACGCGACCGACGACCTTGTTCGGACGCGGATGAACGTGATCTGCGTGGCGAGCGGCGACACCGGCATGCAGACCGGCTTCGAGCCGATCGCAAAGACGAGCGGCTTCGAGATCTTCGAGCGCGAGGACGTCGGCGCCAAGGCCCGCAAGGCCGCGCGGCAGGCGCTGTCGAAGCTCGAGGCGCGCCCTGCTCCCGTCGGGGAGATGCCCGTCGTGCTGGCGGGCGGGTCCGGAGGGATCCTCTTTCATGAGGCCTGCGGCCACGGCCTCGAGGCCGACGCGATCCTGAAAGAAGCCTCCGTGTACGCGGGGCGCGTGGGCGAGCTCGTCGCGAGCCCGCTCGTCACGCTCGTCGACGACGGCACGATGGACCTCGAGTGGGGTGCGCTCGCGATCGACGACGAGGGCCGTCCCGCAGCGCGCAACGTGCTGATCGAGAACGGCGTGCTCACCGACTACATGTGGGACTGGCTGCAGTCCCGCAAGGGCGCCCGGGCCTCGTCGGGGAATGGGCGCCGCGAGTCCTACCAGTGCCTCCCGCTCGTGCGGATGACCAACACGTTCCTCCTCGCGGGGACCGAGGATCCCGACGAGATCGTCGCCCAGACCCCCCGGGGCATCTATGTCGCGCAGCTGAGCGGAGGCCAGGTGAATACCGCGACGGGTGACTTCACCTTCGGGACCTCGGAGGCCTACCTCATCGAGGACGGCAAGCTCACGGCTCCGTTGCGCGACTGCCAGTTGATCGGCAACGGGCCCGAGATCCTGTCCAGGGTGGACGCCATCGCCACGGACTTCGCGATGTCGCCCGGCACGTGCGGCAAGGACGGTCAGTCGGTGCCGGTCGGCTGCGGGCAGGCAACCATGCGCATCTCGGCGATGACCGTCGGCGGAGCAGCGGCGTGACCGACCTGCTCACCCTCGCGACCTCGATCGTCGAGCGCGCCGCACCTGGCGAGCAGCTGGAGGTGTACGCCGCTAGCGGGACCGAGACCGAGGTGCGCTCGTATCAGGGCGATGTCGAGTCGCTCACGTCGGCGATGTCATCGGGAGTGGGCATCCGCGTACTCATCGATGATCCTGCGGGCGCACGCGTGGGGTTCGCCTCGGCGGGCTCGCTCTCCGCTGAGGTGATCGACGAGGTCCTCGCCGACGCGCGGGACAACGCCCGCTTCGCCACGCCCGACGACACGGTCGCGTTCGCTGCCCCCGACGGGGTGCGCTTCGCTGAGCTGGTCTTGGAGGATGGCTCGCTGTCGAGCGTGCCGACGGACAAGAAGATCGAGATGGCGATCGAGCTCGAGCGCATCGCGCGCGCGTCGGACCCACGGGTGCGCCAGATCGACGAGGCCTCCTACGGCGACGCGGTCGTCGAGTCCGCGATGGCTTCGACCACGGGGATCCGGGCCAGCACGAGGCGGTCGGTGTCCTGGCTCTCGCTCGCTGCGATCGCGACAGCAGGCGGACGGGACCAGACCGGCTACGCGAGCACTGCCCGGCGCGGGCCAGGCGGGCTCGACGTCGAGGCGACAGCGCTCGAGGCGGTGCACCGAGCGACGCGGATGCTCGGGGCGACCAAGCCAGGTTCCACACACTGCCCGGTCGTCTTCGATCCTCGCGTCACCGCGACGGTGCTCGCCGTGATCGCTTCGGCGCTCTCTGGCGAGACGGTGACCAAGGGCCGCTCGCTCTTCGCGGACCGGGTGGGCGAGGTCGTCGCCTCGCCGCTCGTCACACTCGTGGACGACCCGACTGACCAGCGGCACCTGTCGGCGAGCCACGTCGACGGTGAGGGCCTTGCGTGCCGCCGCAACGTGCTCATCGACGCCGGGGTGCTCAAGGGCTTCGTTTTCGACACGGTCTCGGCACGGCGCGCGGGCACGACGTCGACAGGCTCGGCGGTTCGCGGCGGCTACGGCGGCACCCCCTCGGCAGGGTGCCGGGCGCTGCTGCTCGAGCCGGGCGAGCTCGATGCCGAGGCGATCTTGGCCCAGATGGGCGACGGGGTCTACGTCCAGTCGGTGACGGGGGTGCACTCAGGGGTCAACCCGATCTCGGGCGACTTCTCAGTGGGCGCCGAAGGGCTGCGGATCACCGACGGCGTGCTCGGCGAGCCGCTACGCGAGATGACCGTCGCCTCCACGCTGCAGCGGCTCCTCCTCGACGTCGTCGCGGTCGGCAGCGACGTGGAGTGGCTGCCGGGCGTCGCTGCTGGCCAGACGCTCGCGATCAGCGACGCGGCGCTGTCGGGGAACTAGCTCGACGCGGTCTTGGGCGCGGCCGGCGTCGGTGCGCTGGCGCCCTTGGCGTCGCTGGACTTGGGCGCAGGGGCCGGTGTCGACGGCGAGCCCGAGTCCGAGGCGCCTGGCTTCGAGGGCGCCGGCTTCCCATCTGTGCGGTCGGTGCCGTTGGACGTCGCCGACTCCTTCGCGCTCGATCCGCCTGCGTCGTCCTTCGAGCTCCCCGCCGAGGAGCGCGAGGACGAAGCCCGGCTGTCGGTCTTGTAGAAGCCCGAGCCCTTGAAGACGATCCCGACGGGCGCGAACACCTTGCGCAGCGCCCCGCTGCACACCTCGCACGTGGTGAGCGGCGCATCGTGGAAGCCCTGGACGACGTCGAAGGAGCGCCCGCAGGACTCGCAGCGGTACTCGTAGGTCGGCATCGGTCTCCTCGCCAGACGATTGGCACTCAAAAGCGCCGAGTGCCAATCCTAGCGACCATCAGGGGTGGGACCTGCCTCGTCGTAGACTTCGCGGGTGCCGGACCGACACCAGCTGCACCTCGACCCCATCGGGGCGCCCTTCGCGCGCGAGGTCGGACCCTCTGAGGTTTCTCCCCGCAGGGCGATGGCGAGGTGCCGCGTCACGATGCTCCCCGAGACCACCGCGTCCATCGCGTCGAACGCCATCCACAAAGGCGACGTGCTCGGTGCGGCGCGGATCGCCGGGATCCAGGCGGCGAAGCGCGCTGCCGAGCTGCTCCCGATGTGCCACCCCGTCCTGGTCGGCAACGTGTCGGTCAACTTCAACATTGGGGACACCTACGTCGAGGTCGAGGCGCACGTCGACACCGTGGACCGCACGGGCGTCGAGATGGAGGCACTGACAGCGGCGACCATCGCCGCATTGTGCATCTATGACATGTGCAAGAGCGCGGACCGGACGATGGCAATCGAGGACGCGGCCGTCTGGGAGAAGTCCGGCGGTCGATCGGGCACCTTCCGCCGCCAGATCGACCTCTGATCGCTCCCTGCCGCGTGGGGGAACCCCCGAACGGACCGGGGGCGCAGGGACCGACGTAACGTGTGCGGATCATGGCGAGGTCTGACACCACGGCGACAAAGACTCGGGTCGTCGACAAGCAAGAACGCCAGATCAACCTGGTGCTCGTGCTGCTCAACACCCCCACGCCGCTCCCGCTCTCGCGCTTGCGCAGCGACGTCCCCGGCTACGACGGGGGACCCGACGCGGTGCGCCAGAAGTTCGAGCGCGACAAGCGCGAGCTGCGGACTGCCGGCATCGAGATCCGCTCCGTGCCAGTTGAGAGCGACGACCAGGTCGGCTACCTCATCGAGCCCTCGTCGTTCTGGCTGCCCGACCTCGGCCTTGACGAGGACGAGGCGGCTGCGCTCGGGCTGGCGGCCGCGATGCTCGGCTTCGGGCGCGACGGCGTGTCGCGCGTCCTGCTCGACGCCCCTCCGGCGCTGCCCAAGGGCACCCTCGCGTCGCTGCCCGCTCTGCCGTACCTCTTCCGCGCGATCGGCGAGCGGTGCGAGGTCCACTTCGTCCACAAGGGTCGCGAGCGCAAGGTCGCGCCTGGGACGCTGACAAAGCACGCGGACCGCTGGTACCTCGGGGCGGTCGATCTCGAGACCGACCAGCTCCGTCACTTCCGGGTCGATCGGATCACGGGGATCCCGAAGGTCCTGCAGCCCGGTTCGGCCGCGCTCGACGATGACCTGCGAGGCGAGCTGCGTGCGGCCAAGCCGTGGGAGTCGGGCCGCATGGGCCGGCCTGTCACCGTCCACGTCGACGCGGCGGTGGCGAGGTCAGTTCTCACCGAGCTCGCCGAGGGCACCGAGGTCGAGTACCGCCGCGACGGCTCCGTCGTCGTGACGATGGGCTGGGGGCTGCCCGGGCTCGCGAGGAACTGGGTGCTGTCGCTGCTCCATCACGCAGAGGTGCTTGCACCAAGCCGAGTCCGCGAGGAGGTCGTCGAGTGGCTCGAGTCGATCCGCGACGCCCCACGGTCGGTCCCAGGCGGGATCATCTGGCGGTCCGCCCGCGAGCCGACAGCCACGGCGCCGAGCGCGGCACAGCGGCTGCTGGCCGTGCTCACCACGCTCGCCCAGCACCAGACGACGTCGATCTCCGAGCTGTCGACGAGGTTCGGGGTGAGCCGCGATGAGATGCGCGCGTCGCTGCTCGAGGCAGCCTGCATGGGCATCCCCCCGTTCCTGCACGGGGACCTGCTCGACATCCAGGTCCCGCTCGATGACGAGGAGGGCGACGAGGTGCGCTGGATCGACTCTGGCCTGTTCCGGCCCCAGCTGACCTGGCGCGATGGCTTCGAGCTCGCCGCCTCGGCGCGTGCGTCGCTCGCCCTCGCCGGCGCCGACGAGACCGGTGCGCTCGGTCGGGCGCTCAACAAGCTGGAAGCAGTGACCGGCGCCCACGTCGACATCGACGCACATCTGCCGCCGGCGCTGGCCGCCGTCGAAGCAGCCCTCGCCCAGCACCGCCAGCTGCTCATCACCTATTACTCCGCGTCCTCGGACAGCGTCGGCGAGCGCCGGATAGAGCCAGTCGCGGTACGGGAGCGTGCCGGTCGCTACTACGCGCTCGGGTGGTGCCACCTCGCCGACGGGTGGCGCACCTTCCGCCTCGACCGGATCGACGAGGTCACCGACATCGGCGAGCAGACCCACGAAGGCACTCCGCCGCCCTTCGAGGACGTCTTCGGCTTTGCTGACGCTGAGCGGGTGGACGTCGCGATTGGCGAGAACGCAGCGTGGCTCGCGGACACCGACGGCGTCGACCTCGTCGGCGACCTGGCCGACGGCCGCCTGGTGGTCCGGCTCGCCGTCGCCTCCACGGCGTTCCTGTCGCGACTGCTGCTCCAGGCGGGCCCCGACG